>Ga0307380_10004544_pt1 | contig 18702 bp, 14 predicted proteins | sample UN3MG_FD_202239 | JGI IMG/M metagenome (GOLD analysis project Ga0307380, IMG submission 202239) | Soil microbial communities from Risofladan, Vaasa, Finland - UN-3 | ecosystem: Environmental > Terrestrial > Soil > Coastal area > Acid sulfate soil | place: Finland: Risofladan, Vaasa | collected...
GAACATGCCGCCGGCCGTCGCGCCCAGTCCGCGAGGCTTGCCCACCACGCCCGTCAACTCGATGGTCCGAAGCACCAGCGGCATTGAGACGCCCAGCCGCTCGCCCCGCCGGACGACCTCCACGTCCACCTCATCCATCCCCTCCGCCGAGGCCACGGCTGCGGCGTAATCCTTCTGGGAGTGAATCTCGGCCCAGTTGTACGCCACGATACGGTCGCCCGGCTGGATGCCGCCTCCCAGCTCAGCCGCGGAGTTAGGCCGGACGGCCGCCACCTCCACGCCGTGCTCGGCGGGCTCGACCGTCAGACCCAGCTCAGGACGGATCGACAGTGCCCCAGCGCCCCAGGTCAGTGCCGTCCCGGCCAGGATGCCGATCAGCACGGCCCCGCGCACGTGGAACGCCGCCAGTGCCAGCGTAATGCCGAGCCCCAGCAGCGTAAGCAGGGCCACGTAGTTGCCGGCCATCGGCGCGATCTTCACGCATGTGACCGGGTCGTGGCAGATCAGGTTGCCCCATTCGAAGCCGATAAGCGCGATAAACAGCCCGATGCCGGCGGCGATGCCGCTCTTCAGGGCGTCGGGAATGGCATTGACGATCATCGAACGGAACCCCACCACCGACAATGCCAGGAACAGCACGCCCACGACGGCCGTCAGAGCCAGCGCCTCCTGCCAGGTGAGCTTGAAGGCCGCTGCCGCTGCGCCTACCCCGCACAGCGTGAACACGAAGAAGAAGTTTTCGCCCATGCCGGGTGCCAGGGCGATCGGGTAGTTTGCCAGCAGCCCCATCAGGATGCACGCCGCCGCCGAAGCTATGCACGTGGCCATGAACACCCCGCCGGGGTCCATGCCCGCCTTGGACAGAACGGCCGGCTGCACGAACAGGATATAGCTCATGGCCATGAACGTGGTCAGGCCCCCGAGCACCTCCCGGCCGACTGTGCTGGCGCGACTGCGGATCTCGAACATTGCCCGCATCCTTTCGTCTACTCGCCGAATTCGTCCGTGATCTGGCCGGCGGCCCCGCCGCTAGAAGCGATAGGGCATGCGGCCCAGCGATACGACAGTGCCATCCGGGTTGAAATAGTGGGCGCAGAACCCCTTCTCACTGACGCTCGTGATAACCAGCCCGTAGTAGTTGTTCAGGCGGGCGTCCTTAAGCTCCTCGACCGTCGGTCCGGCGCGGGCGGTGTTATCGGCCTTCTCGAAGTGCGCCAGGAACCGGCACATGGAATCGCGTCCGTCAGCGATCATCCGTCGCGAGGGCATGTACCGCAGGTCGTCCCGCGGGGCTTCGGTCCGGGGCGGGTACAGCCTCGCCTCGGCCTTGCCGCTTTCGTACACGACCAGCCCGCCCCAGGCGGTCGTACGGTCGGCGCGGTCGCGCCCCGCCATCACGCGCAGCGCCAGCAGCACGCGCGGGCGCTGGAGCATCTCGTCCAGCAGGTACAGGTTCCACAGGTCGGCCATCGTCAGCCGGCTGAGCTGCTTGGCGAACAGGTCACTCGATTCCGGCGCGCCGTGCCGCGGCACGTGGGAACGGGCATTCAGCGACGCCGACAGTGCCGCAATAAGCTCGTCCCGCCGAAGCATCTTGCGCAGCGGGTCGGTGCTGAGCCGGCCCAGCAGGTGAAAGTCCCGCACGTTGAACTCGTATCGATACTCGTTCTGCCACTGGCGCTTGAGCTTGGCCACGTCGCGGAAGTAGTCCGGGCGCGTCCGGTACACTGTGACCGCCGACAGCAACGACAGACCATCGGCCGGCAGGTAGTCCAGGTACAGCACGCAGAGCTTCAGGGCGGCCATCGCCTCTGTCCGCGCCTTGACCGCCGTGATCTTGTCGCGCCACGACGCGGCCGTGCCCCGCCCTGAGATCACCTTTATCGCCGACCCGCGGGCGAAGAACGACTTGGCGTTCATCCCCACCAGCAGGGCCTGGTCCCACTGCACGCCGGTCATCTTCTCCACCACGCCTCGGAACCGCGCCTCGTCCTTGCCGTCGGGCGGCTCCTGCGCCCAGGCCTTCACAACCTCGGAGAACATCGAGATATCGCCGCGCTCGGCCAGCGAGTCGAGGATCGCCTTGCGAAGGCTGCTGCCCGGCGGCACCTTGGCCAGTGACCGGATGGCCTGGGCGGACAGCCCGGGCCGATTGTTCTTGAGGAGCTGCTCCGTCACCAGATCGCGCAGTGAAGGCGGCGTCTTGGTATCGACCAGCAGCGCCCCCAGCGCGTCCAGCGTCTTGGGGTCGTCGGCGCCGAGCTGCATCACCAGCCGCAGCGACTCCGTGCGCTCGGCCGGGCCGAGCTGGCCGTCCAGCACGCGGCTGAGGTTGTGCACCCGCACGACATACGCGGGAAAGGAATTCCGGTCCGACGCCTTGGCCGCCTCGTACTGCTTGACGGTAACTGGCATCTGCGGCGCATCCGCGGCCGCCGCCGGCAGAGCCGCAGCCAAGGCGGCCCACAGGATCAACAACGTACGAGCATTCATCATTTCGTTCAGTTGCAGACAGTCCGTCAAAACGATTGGGGGCGTCATTGTACGGCCCCCCCATCGACGAACGCAAGACGCCAGCCGACCGTCCCGCCGGCCCGTTGCAAACTCTCATAGGGGCGGTTAGACTTCTGCCGGCTATGGGCCAGATATCGCAACAGGAACTGGAGTCCCAGACGTCGCTGCTGGCGCGCGGCTGCGAGGCGATCTACACCGCCCAGGAGCTGCGCGCGCGGCTGGAGCAAGCGGCGGCCGAGGGGCGCCAGCTCCGCATCAAGCTGGGACTGGACCCCACTGCGCCAGACATCCACCTCGGCCACACCGTGGTGCTGCGGAAGATGCGGCAGTTCCAGGACCTGGGCCACCGCGCGGTTCTGATTATCGGCGACTACACCGCCCGCGTGGGCGACCCTTCGGGCCAGGATAAGACGCGCCCGGTGCTGTCGGAGGACGAGATCAGCACCAACGCCGAGACCTACTTCCAGCAGGCCGGCAAGGTACTGGACACCTCCCCGGAGAAGCTCGAAATCCGCCGCAACAGCGAGTGGCTCCAGACCCTCGGCTCCGCCGACGTGCTGAGGCTCAGCGCCCAGATGACCGTCGCGCAGATGCTGGAGCGCGACACGTTCGAGAAGCGATACAAGGCGGGCGTGCCCATCGGGGTCCACGAGTTCCTCTATCCCATCTTGCAGGGCTACGACTCGGTGATGATCCGGGCCGACGTGGAGCTGGGCGGGTCCGACCAGACGTTCAACAATCTCGTCGGGCGCGACCTCCAGCGGTCGGACGGCCAGCCGCCGCAGATCGTCGTAATCATGCCGATCCTCGTGGGCCTCGACGGCGTCGAGAAGATGAGCAAGTCCAAGGGCAACTACATCGGCGTCACCGACACGCCCGGCGAGATGTTCGGCAAGGTCATGTCCATCCCGGACACGCTGATGGACAACTACTTCACGCTCCTGACCGACCTGCCTCGCGAGCAGATCGACACGTGGGTGAACCCGGATCGCACGCACCCGCGCGACGCCAAGGTCCAGCTCGGCCGGACTGTCGTGGCTCAGTACCACGGCAAGCAGGCCGCCGAGGCCGCGGCCGAGGAGTTCGACCGCGTCTTCGCCCGCAAACAGACCCCCACGGACATGCCGGAGGTTCGCGTGGCGGGCGGCGCGATCAACATAGTGCAGCTCGTGGTGTCGGCCGGCTTCGCCAAGTCCACCAGCGAGGCCCGCCGCCTGGTCGGCCAGAAGGCCGTCTCCATCGACGAGCAGCCCGTAACCGAGATCGACGCCGAGGTCGCGCCGACCACCGGACAGGTCCTCCGCGTCGGCAAGCGCCGCTTCGGGCGGATCGTTCTGCCGTAGCACGGGCGTCTCGCCCGTGAGTACGGGCCTGCGGGGTTGCGGCAAAGACCACCGCAACCCACGCCAATTAATTGCCCGGCGCTCGTTCAAGATACGCGCTACTTGCCCGCGCAAGGCGCCGTATAATTCGCTGAACATGGCCCGATTTCCACAGACACGCATGCGGCGGCTGCGCCGCTCAGCGACCCTCCGCGAGATGCTTGCGGAGGTCCGGCTGAACGTGAAGGACTTCATCGCCCCGCTGTTCGTCCGCGAGGGCAGCGGCGTGCGCAAGGCGATCCCGTCAATGCCGGGGCAGTTCCAGTTCTCCGAAGACACGGCCGTCGAGACCGTCCGCCGCTGGGCGGGCAAGGGCGTGCCGGCGGTGCTGCTTTTCGGCATACCGGACGCCAAGGACGCCGCCGGCAGCGAGGCGTGGAACGACGGGGCGGCCGTCCAGCGCCTGACCGCCCGCATCAAGCAGGACCTGCCCGACGTCGTCGTCATCACGGATGTCTGCCTCTGCGAGTACACGGATCACGGGCATTGTGGGCCCGTGAGCACCAATGCCCGCGGGCAGCGGGTCGTGGACAACGACGCGGCCATCGAATCTCTGGCCCGTGTGGCCGTATCGCACGCGCGGGCCGGCGCAGACATCGTGGCCCCGTCGGCCATGATGGACGGCCAGGTCGGCGCCATCCGCGAGGTGCTCGACGCCGGGGGTTTCGCGGACACAGCCATCCTGTCCTATGCCGTCAAGTTCGCGTCGTCCCTGTATGGGCCGTTCCGCGACGCCGCCGAGAGCACGCCCCATTTCGGGGACCGCCGCGCGTATCAGATGGACTACCGCGCGCCCCGGCAGGCCGCCATCGAGGCCCGACTCGACGTCGAAGAGGGCGCCGACCTGCTGATGGTCAAGCCCGCCGGCGCCTACCTGGACGTCATTGCCAATATCCGCTGGCGATTCAGCCAGCCCCTCGTCGCGTATCACGTCAGCGGCGAGTACGCCTGCATCAAGGCGGCCGCCGCCAACGGCTGGCTGGACGAACGGGCCGCTGCACTGGAGATCACCACCACCATCAAGCGGGCCGGCGCAGACCTGATCATCACCTACTTCGCCGAGCAGCTCGCCGACTGGCTGTGAGGTTTGCCGATGGCCGCCGAAGCTCCTGACCAGGCCCGCGGATCGACTGACTGCGGCACCTTCCTGCTCGACTGCGTCGGCAGCTTCACCGAGCAGCAGCTCCAGGTCATCGCCTCGCCTCAACGCCGCGAGACCAGCCCCGAGATAGACGCGATCATCGAAAGCACCTGGCTCGCCGAGCTTGAATGCGCCCGCCAAGCCGGCAGGCGGCTCTACGACGGCCAGCTCTTCAGGCTCATCGACCACACTTGCCACGGTCAGCAACTGACCTTGACGGTCGGCCCGGTGAGCTTCAAGGAGTTCCTCGGCACTAACCTCACGCACGCATACCTGCGCTACCTGCACGGCCCGGAGGTGCTCGGCGACGTGCTGGGCGTTTCGGCGGCGGTCCGATCGCGCGACGGTTTTCTGGTTCTCGGCCGACGAAGCCAGCGGGTGGCCTACCACGCCGGGCGGATCCACCCCATCGGCGGGGTTGTGGAGTCGGCCGGCCCCGACCAGCCGCCGCCCCATCCGGCACGCGTGATGATCAGGGAACTCACCGAGGAGATGAACCTCGCCGCCAACGACGTCGAGACGATCCTCTGCCTCGGCCTCGTACGCGACAAGCACATCGTCCAGCCGGAGCTGATCTTCGACGTGGTGGCCGGCGCCGACGTCTCGCAGCTCCGCCGCCTGCGCCAGAAGCAGCATCTCACGGAAGAACACACCGAGCTGCTGCCGGTCCGCGATCATCCGGCGGCCGTCGTCGGCTTCATCGAGCAGAACTTCCGGGAGCTCACGCCGGTGGGGCTGGCGGCGCTGCTGCTCCACGGCCTGCATCACTGGGGCAGCGGCTGGTTCGCCACGACGCGCGGCTATCTGCGAAGCGTGATCTAACGCCCTCGTGCACCCGAGCCGTCCGAACCGGACGGCCCTCTCGCCAGCGGCAGATGCACGGTGAACGTCGTGGCCCCCGCCGCCGGTTGTGGGTGCCCCGGACAAGCGGCAGCTTGCCCGGGGGGTCGTCGGGCTGGGTGTCATGTCCCGACGGGACATGCTTCTGGCAAACAGCGCCAGAAGCATGGCACCCGGCGAAGCGTGATCTGACGACACTTGAAGCCCCCCATCCTGCGATTCCCCACCGTTGGGCGCCGTTTTGCGAGCGCGAACGGAGCGCCGTCAGAAACCGTATCGAACCGACGCGTACACGTTCGTGTCCCGGGCGAACTGGGCGAAGAACGTGTGCCGGCTGCGACCGAAGAAGACGTTGCCGCCCACCTCCACGGTCCAATGATCGTCGATCTTGTATGCGACCTTAGGCCGCAGGTACGCGTCGCCGTCAGTCGGGCTGTAGTAGCTGAACAGCCCGACGGTGAGGTTCTGGTTCATCAGCTTCTTGGTCAGGCCGATGGTGACGACGTGGCGGCCGCGGTCCCTGGCGGGCACCCCGGCCGGCAGCGATCGCACATACTCGTCGTAATGGCACATCAGCTCCACGTAGTATTGCACGTCGAGGTTCAGCTCCGGCGCGATCTCGGGCAGGTCGGTCTCGTAGCCGGCCAGCAGGCGGACCTCGCTGTTGCGGACGAACGGCCGGTCGCCCTGCCGGTCCTGCGAGGAGTCGTAGTACGCGCCCTCGACGCGAACGATGCCCCTCGGCAGCGGCCCGCGGATGCTGCCGCCGTAAGCGTTCAGCCGCGGGTAGGTCGCCAGGTTCCTCAGCGGGTCGAACCCCTCCGGCGTCTTCCAGAAGCCCCAGTAGCCATAGGCGGCAAGCTCGTAGCTGCCGAGTTTCCGCGAGATGCGCCCGGCCCATTCGGAATCGTCGAACCACTCGTCGCGGTCCTCGGTGCGGATGACGGCGTCCTGCCCCGCCCGCCGGCCCAGCATACTGCTGTAGTAGCTGATCCGCCGCCCGGAGATGAACCGGCTGGGATTGGCGCGAGGCACGTACACGAGGTCCACGTCGGCAAGGCCGCTGAACACGCTGAGCTTCAACGCGTCGGACGGGGCCTTGAGGTACTCCAGGTCGCGGCCGACGAAGAATGACTGCCAATCCTTTGGAAAGAGATCGTTGACGAACAGCAGATTCCCGGTCCCCCACGTCAGGACCTGTCGGCCAAGCTTCACGTCCATCCAGCTCACCGGCGAGAAGCTCGTCCAGGCCTCGCGCAGGTCGAACCATCCTGTGCCCTTCACCAGATCGACGTGCCCGCGCTCGGGGTCGACCTGATCGTACACCACGTCGCCCGTGACCTTGAACCTGACGTCCTTGAAGACCCTCTCCCACTCAAGCTGCAGGCGCGCCTCGCCGATGGAGGCCTGGTCCTCATAGTGGTCGCGCTGGGTCCTGACGCCGCCGCGTGCCTCCACGAAACCGCTGAAGCCGAGGTCCTTCATCGCGTCAAGGAAGCTGACCGGCTTGTTAGGCTCCTTCTTCGCCGGGCGCGTCGCCGTAGGGCCCTCCAAGCCTGTCGGCAGGTCCGGCTCCCCGCCGGGCGATTCCTCCAGGCCGGCGGGCAGGTTCGGCTCGCCCTTGGGCTTGGGCGATTCTTCCAGCCCGGCCGGCAGCGCCGGCTCATCCCCGCCAGGGGCCCGTTGGGCCTGCGCATGCACCGCCGCGCCCGGCAGCAGAACCGCCAGGCCAAGCCCGAAGACTGTCGTCGCTAGCAAGCGAATCATTCGTCCTGAAGGTGCTTCGTCGGCGGGCGGCGGAGATACCGCTCGGTGAAGATGTCCTCCGGCAGGTTCAGGTCGTACTTGACGCTGGAGTACTCCAGGTCCGTGTACCGCCCGGTCAGCAGCGCGGTCATGCGGCTCTTCACGACCGTGTAGTAGCCCTGGATCTGCTTGACCGCCTTAGCCTCGTACTGCCGATACGCCTTGTCGTTCTTGTCGTAGTACACCGTCTTGACGACCAGGAACGTCTTCTTGTGTATCCACATCTTGTAGTAGCTGAACTCGACGCTTCTTGGGTCTTTCGGTGTGTTCTTCAGTACGTAGTACTTGTCGGTGGTCTCGATCAGCTCGTGGGTGTCGTCGTCGATCCGCCTCCCGGAGATGTCCTCATAGAAGAAGTCGCTGCCGACGAAGCTGGTTCGCTTCTCGCCGCCGGCGATCCGCTTGACCAGGTCGATGTTGGGCAGGTACAGCCAGCGGTCGTCGTCCTTGGTGAGATGCTTCCAGACGAGGAAGGCCATCTTGTCCACGTCGGCGGGCTTGTGGAAGTACACGTAGAACTTCTGCTCGCCGGCGTGCTGGTCGGCCTTCTTGGCGTCGAAGCCCTTCTTGGCTGCCTCGGGGCTGGGAGCGTCCCAGCGAAGGATGGTCAACTCGCGCTGGCGGGTCCGCCCCTGCTGGTCAACGATGGTCATCTTGACCCGCGCCCTGCCGTCGGCGCCCTGGTAGTAGGCCACGAGGTTGGCCCTCTTGACGATCTCGTCCACGGACGGCTCGGCGGCCGGCTTCGTGTCGCTTTGCGCCAAGGCGACGGCCACGACCGCCAGGCCCGCGGCCGCCACAAGCACAATCAGCAGGTCTTTGTTCGCCTTCATGTTGCGTCTCCTTCGGAAGAGCTTGTCTTCTGCTTGAGCCGGCACTTCTCCCGCCGCGACATCAGCCCGCAGATAAGGGCCAGCACCGGAATGGCCGCCACCGAAATCCACGTCAGCGTCCCCCAGCCGAACGCGGAGTAGAGGTTCAGGGCGATAAGGACAGCCGCCGCGGCGGATATAACCGCGCACAGCCCGCAGTTGCAGCCGGCGGGCATCACCTTGTCCGTCGGCCTGAACAGGCGCCCGGCCGTCACGCGGATAAGCGCCGGCAGGAGCACGAGTGTGCCGACGCCGCTGACGAGCAGTATCGTCGCAAGCAGCACGCCCACTGTCTTGTACGGCACCAGCGGCGCCAGCAGCAGCGGCATGAAGCCGGCCGCGATCACGATGATGTTACGCGCGATTGCCCGCGCCGGCTCGCCGAACACGTGCGGCGAGGTCGCCTGCCACGCTCCGTAGCGGCGCTGCATCTCACGGGACCTGGCCAGGAAGTGGATCGCGAAATCGACCGCCAGGCCGAGCGTCAGGCTGCTCAGCACAGCCACCGGCATGTCGTAGTCCTTGCCGATCAGTCCCAGGGCGCCGTAGATCGCCCCGAGCGTCACCGTAAGCGGGATCATGCTCAGCAAGCCCCACAGCGCCGAGCGGAACAGGATAGCCATCAGCAGGAACACCACCAGGAAGCTGCCGGCGAAGGCGTGCAGCATGCCCACAACCATCTTGTCCTGCCAGACCACGTTGATGTACGTCAGGCCGAACCACCTCGTGCGGATGGGCGCCGGCGGCGGGTCGGTCGCCAGGAAGGCGCTGGCTGCCCGGACGGCCTTGGCCATGTCCCTGTTGTCTCCGCTGGTGAGCTGCACCCATAGGCTGCAGGTCCGATAGTCCGGCGTGACGAAATGGTCGATGTCGTCCCGGCGGTTGCTGGACTGGAACTGCATGAGGCAATCGGCCACGCGGCCTGGCGAGTCGGGGATCGTGTAGTACCGCTCGATGTTGGGATCGTCCACGTCGGCGGCCAACAGGTCCCGATAGACGGTCTTGACGATGTCGGCTAGCGAGTTGCTTTTGCCGACGACGCCGCTGGCGGCGAGCGCCTCCTGCAGCCTCGCCTGCCAGCGGAGCACCTCCGGCTGCTTAAAGACTTGGCCGGCGTTGGCGTCGGCCTCCATCGCCAGGTAGGCCATGTAGGTTCCGCCGAAGTGCTCGTTCAGGACGCGGTCGGCGACCCGAATCGGGTGAGACCCGGTGAACCACTTGACGGGGTTGTCGTTGATGTTGATTCGGCTGATGCCGTAGCCGGCCGCCGCAAGGACGATCAACGCCACGGCCAGGATCGGCTTGGCCCGGCGGACGGTGGCGCCGCCCATCCAGTAGAGCACCCGCCCGAGTACGCCGCCGGGGCGCCCCGAGCCGTCCGCGGCGCGCGGCCTGCTGCCGAAGTTCTCCAGCCAACTCGGCGGGATGAACATCACGAACGCGGGGATGAACGTCACCGTCAGCACCCAGGCCGCCATCACCCCCCCTGCCACGAACAGACCAAACACCTGCACCGGCGGAATCGGCGTCAAGGCCAGCGACGCGAAGCCCGCCGCCGACGTCAGCGACGTGTACAGCATCGGCATGAACAGATCGTCCATCACCGCGCGCATCGTCTGCCGGCGGTCGCGGGTGGCCTGGTACTTCTCAAAGAACTCGCTGATGATGTGGATGCTGTCCAGCACGGCGATCGGCATGATGAAGATCGGGATCATGCTGCTCATGATGTGGATCGCCTTGCCGGACAGGACCAGCACCCCCATCGTCAGGATCACCGAGACCATCGCCACGATCATCGGGGGGATCACGACGATCAGCTTGCGGAAGAAGGCCAGCATCAGCACGAATATCACGACCATCGCCGCCGGCGCGGAGATCGCCATCTGCACGAACATCTCGACGCCGAAGGTGTCCTCGGCCACCGGCAGGCCGGTGATGTGGAACTGCTCCGGCCCCTCGCCAAGGGCGGCGATCTTCGCCCGCAGCTCGCGATAGACGTTGTAGCTGAGGTGCTTGTCGGTGATGGGCAGGTACAGGGCGACGGCCTTGCCGTCGGCGCTGACCATCGTGCCGTTGAGAAACGGCACGCGCTGCGCCCGCCGGAGAATGTCATTCGCCTCGGCCTGCGTGGCCGGTGGGCTCCGCATCAGCCAGTCGAAGACGATCGCGCCGCCGCGAGGCTCGATGGAATCGACCGTCGAGGGCGCGATCACGTCGCCAGGGATCACGCCCCGCTGTGCCGTCCGGGCGGGCCGCCGAGGCGCGGGCGCGATTCGGGGCTGCTCGGTCACGCCGTCCAGGCCGGGGATCTCCAGCTCGCCGATGCCCGCCGGCTCGACCGGCTCGCGCTGAGCCGCTGCGGCCCCGGCCGACTTCTCGATCCGTTTGCCCTTCTCGTCGAACTGGAGTTTCTTGGCGAAGACCGTCAGCTCATAGACCTTGCGGAGCGATTCGGGATTGAAGACCCCCTGGGGATGCTCCTCGTTGACCACGCCCACCACGACGATGTCGTGCAGGGCCATCCGCCTCTTCATCTCATTGTGGAAGACCCGCACCGGTTCATCCGGGGAGAGCATGTTCTCCGGGTCGGTGTCCACCTCGACGGCCGGCATGAAGCTCAGCGAATCGCTGACGGCCGTGACCCAGCCGGGCATCCCATCGATCAGCCGCAGCGAGGGAAGCCCAGCCGCCAGTAGGACCACGACCGTGGCAACCACCATGATCAACGTCACCAGCCGATAATGACGGATGGACGCTGCGGTGATGTACGATCCCAGGCGCATCTGCCACTCCTTCCGGGCGACGGGGGCTGCGCCCCGCTCATCTTAGGCACCGTGCGGCGCCCATGGCCGCCATCTTCCCGGTATCGACCTGGAGCATCAAGCCGTGTTTGCGGGCCCCCGGACGAATTCGCTTGCCACGGGGGATTCTCCAGACGATAATATACACGGGAGTATGGCCGGCGAAGGCTCCGCCGACATGATTATATCTTCATACGCAGCGGCGTGGTCTGAGGAACCTTGTTCAACGTGAAAGGAGCCCGGTCATGAGAAGGATCCTGCTACCGCTGTGTGCGGGCGTGTGCCTGCTGTGTCTGGCCGTCCTCGCGGGGCAAAGCGCAGCTCCCGCCGGCAAGACCAAGCCCGTCGAGGAGCTGCTGAAGGCCAAGTTCAAGCGACCGGCCGTCAACACCACACTGGCCAAGGCCCTCAAGGACCTGAGCAAGCTCACGGACGTGAAGGTCACGGTGGACTGGCCGAGTCTGCTGGAGACCGGCGTAAGCGAGGAGACCAAGGTCTCCCTGGCGCCGGCCGAGGCGACTCTGGAGCAGCTCATCGAACAGGTTCTGGCCCGCGTCGCCAAGAAGGGCAAGCCGCTTTCCTGGTACATGGTCAACGCCACGGTGTGCGTCACCACGCAGGCGCGCGTCCTGGGGCGAGGCCGGTTCCTGGGCGTTCCCGCGGCCGGCACGCCGGCGGCGTCGAAAGGGGAGGCGACCGCCAAGACGGACAAGCCAGCCGTCCTGCCCCGTAGAGGCGTCGTACGAGAGTTCAGCTTCGACAAGGCGCCCCTGGGCGACGTGGTCGCGTTTCTGCGGCAGGTCAGTGGAGTGAACTTCCACGTCAACTACGGAGCCCTGGAGCTCGTCGGCGTGACCAAGGACACGCCGATCTCGCTGAAGGTCTCCAACGTCTCGGTGGCCCGCGCGCTGAACCTGATAACCGAACAGCTCAGCGCCGCCAAGAACAAGTACGACAGCGTGTACTGGATCGTGGACGAGGGCGTGGTCAAGATCACCAGCGGCACGGCGCTGGACGCGACGCTTCAGACGCGCGTCTATGACGTAGCCGACCTGCTGATGGTTGTGCCCAACATGGAGGCCCCCCGGATAAACCTGGACGCGACCAACCAATCTTCAGACAGATCGAACAACAGCTCCTCCGAGGGCCTCTTCAACACTGATAACGACAACGACACAAACAAGAAAGACGACAGGACGACCAGCCGCAAGGAGCTGGAAGAGAACCTCATCAAAATCGTCAAGGACACCATCGGCGAGGACATGTGGCAGCCGCAGGGCAAGGGCGCGGTCCGGATCATGCGGAACATGATGATCATCTCGCAGACCCGCCTGGGATTCCTCATGCTGCAGAAGTCCGCCGGCATCAAATGATCCCTGCGTCAGCGTGCTTGCCTGCCGGGCCGGATCGAGAGACATGCCGACCGCCCGGACCGGGGCAACGGCGCCGGTTTGGGAGCGGCGCTTCAGTGCTCTACGAAGTCAGCGTATCGCGCGCCTTCACCGCCAGCCACTCCATGCTCCTGCCAAGCGGCTCTCCGGAGCCGGCGCACGAGCATGACTGGCGGATGACGGCTACGTTTCGCGCCGATCGCCTGGACGGCGCGACGGCCGTAGCTATCGATTTCACCGCCGTCCAGCGAGCCATGGATTCGCTGGTGGATGAGCTTCAGGGCACAGTGCTGAACTCACTGGCACCTTTCGGCGACGGGCGCTGCACGGCCGAGCGGGTGGCCGAGTACCTCGCCGGCCGGCTGGCGGAGCGCCTCGACGACCGCCGACCCTACCGCCTGACGGTGACCGAGGCGCCCGGCTGCTCGGCGGCGTTCTATCCCGACGGGCCGTAACGCTTGACGGCGCCGAGGCTTGCCCCTACGATTGTCTGAAGAGGCCCCTGCATATGAAGTGCGACAAATGCGGCAAACCCGCGACGGTCTATCTGACTGAGATCGTTGACGGGCAGAAGACCCAGAAGCATCTGTGCGAGGACTGTGCGGCCTCCGAGGGCATCACAGTCAAGGCCAACGTGCCGATCAGCCAGCTCCTGGAGGAGTTCATCCTCCAGACGGCGGGCGGGCAGCAGCTTAGCGAGATGCGATGCGACGTGTGCGGGATAACGTTCAAGGAGTTCCGCCAGCACGGTCTGCTGGGCTGCCCCAACGACTACGAGGTGTTCTCCAAGCCCCTGGACAGCCTCCTTCAGCGCGCCCACGACGGCGCCACTCAGCACATCGGCAAGGTGCCGGCCTACGCGGACGGCGAGCAGACGCGGCAGGCGTCGATCCTTCGCCTGCGCGCGGAGCTCCGCCTCGCCATAGCCGCCGAGGACTATGAGCGGGCCGCCTCGCTGCGGGACCAGATCAAAGAGATGGAGGCCCAATGAGGCTCGCCGACCTGACCCAGCACGCCGGCGAATGGCTTCGCGGCGGCGGACCGATGCACGACGTGGTTATCTCCACCCGAATCCGCCTGGCGCGCAACCTCGCCGGCATGCCCTTTCTGAGCCGCTGCTCCGACGAGCAGAAGCGCGACCTGGAGGGCCGGCTTCGCGGCCAACTGCTCGACGCGGACCTCGCACCGGAGGTGTTCTACGTCGACGTGGCGGCCGCGGGCGACCTCGACCGCCAACTGCTGGTAGAGCGCCAGTTGATCTCGCGGCAGCACTCGGAGGCCGACCATCCTCGCGGAGTCGCCATCACCGGAAGCGAGACCCTCTCCATCATGGTCAGCGAGGAGGACCACCTGCGCATCCAGGTCCTCCGCAGCGGGTTTCAGCTCTCGGAGGCGGCGGAGGAGGTTCGGCGCATAGACGACCAGCTCGAGCAGAAGATAAGCTTCGCCTTCCACCCGCAGTACGGATACCTGACTGCTTGCCCGACGAACGTCGGCACGGGTATGCGCGTCAGCGTGATGCTGCACCTGCCGGCTCTGAAGATGACCGGCGAGATCGAGAAGGTGTTCCGCGCCGCACGCGACATGCGCCTGGCGATCCGCGGGCTCTACGGTGAGGGCACCGAGGCCACCGGGGATTTCTTCCAGGTATCCAACCAAACGACACTCGGCAAGACCGAAGAGCAGATCGTGGCCGAGCTGTGCGATCAGTGCGTGCCCAACTTCGTGAATTACGAGCGGCGTGCGCGCGAGTCGTTGTGCGCGCGGCGGTCCGCGGGGATTAACGACAAGGTGCTCCGCGCCGATGCCCTGCTTCATTCGGCGAGGATGATCAGCTCGGAGGAGACGATGTATCTGCTGTCGCTGGTGCGCCTGGGGGCCCACGTGGGGCGACTCGGCGACGTGGACCTCAAGCTGATTAATGAGCTGTTTCTGTTGACTCAGCCGGCCCACCTGCAGAAGATACACAACCGCCAGATGGATGCTCAGGAACGCGCCGAAGCTCGGGCGGCATACATCCGTAGAAGGCTCGGCGCTGCCTGAAGGGCGGAGGAAAGCCTCGCGGGACGCCGCCAAGGAGCCGAGCGGCTGGTTCGGAGAGAATATGTCCGTTCAACTGGGCACAGTGGCCCCCCTCGGTTTTGACGACTTCCCGCCGGACCAGTGGCTGCCGTGCATGCGCCAGCTCGGATGCACCGTCGTGCAGGCCTATCGCAACACGGAGGTGACCGTACCACTCCAGCAGATGCGAGACGCGATAGCCGCCAGCGGGGCGCCCTGTGACAGTGTCCACGGGGTCTTCGGGGAGCAGTTCGATCCATCCGCGCCGCTGGAGTCGGCCAGGCGGTTCGCCGTGGACACGTTCAAGGCCGAGGGCGAGCTCGCCCGCGAGTTGGGAGGGTCGCTGGTCGTCGTGCACTGCTCGACCATCCGCCGCGACGGAGTCTCGCCCAAGGAGCGAGCCCAGCGCGTTGAGCAGCTCAGGAAGAGCATGCTCGATCTGGGCTTCTTCGGCCAGCAGATCAACGTCAGATACGCATTCGAGAACCTTCCAGCCTACCACCCCGTCGGCTCCGACATGGTCGAGCTGGCCGACATCCTCAAGCAGGCCAACGCGCCCAACACGGGCATCTGCTTCGATTCCGGACACGCCAACATGGTCGGCGATCCGGCCCAGAGCGTTCTCGCGGCCGGCGAGAGGATCATCTACGTCCACCTGAACGACAACTCCGGCGGAGCCGACGAGCACCTCATGCCCACCTACGGCGCGATGGATACCGTGGGGATCGCCCGCAGCCTTCACGAAGTCGGCTACGACGGCACGCTGATGCTGGAGGTGTTCTACTCCGTGGACGAGCTCAGAAAGTTCATCGACGGCGGCTGCGCCGAGCGCCTCCGGGGGCTCCTGAACGCAGCCAACGGCCGCGGCGCCGCGTAAAGAGCTGAAACCGCAGGGGGTGTGTCAGCGTCAAATACAATACGGAGCGCCCCCGACACTGCGCCCGCCGGGGCCGCGAAAGGCATAGAACATGAGCAGTAGCGAACAGGCAGAGCATGGGAGCAGGGCGCCGGCGCTGCGCGCCGGCGGCACCCGGCCACAAGAAATGCCGGCTGTCAGGACGACCATTGTGGGCGGCCGGCCGCCCGGGTGCGGCAAGGCGATTGGAGACATCCCACACGGGATTGAGGTGCTCGTGAAGAAGGCCGCCGTGGACCCGGTGTTCCGGGTGCTGCTTCTCACCCATCGGGCCGCCGCAGCCGACCAGATCGGCCTGAAGCTTGAGCCGACGGAAGTGCTCATGCTCGACCACGTGCCGGCCGCGCATCTGGAGGCCATCATCAACCGCACAAAGGTCGATCCGTCACGTCACTCGGCGTTTCTGGGCAAGGTGGCCGGGGTGATGCTGGCGGCCCTGGGCGCCTCGGGCATCGTGTCCAAGGCGGCGCCGACCTTCGGCTCGGTCACAACGAAATCGACGACGCAGCCGGCTACACAGCCCGCGCCGCCGCCGGTGCGTCCCGACGAGCTTCGACCTCGTCGCGGCGTGCGGGTGGAGCGCCCGGCCGTCAAGGTGGGCGGCGTCACCGTCCAGCGCCCCCCGCGCCCTGCCACCCAACCGACGAGCCGGCCGACGACCCAGCCTGCGACGCGGCCCACGCTATCGGCCGAGCAGATCCGCGTGCTCATTCAGAAGCTCGACGACGACAAGTTCACCGTCCGCGACGCGGCCCACAAGAAGCTCCAGGGCCAGGGTGTCGGCATCCTGCCTGCCCTCCGCGAGGCCCTGAAGGACAAGAAGCTCACCGTGGAGGTCCGCACGCGACTGGATTCGATCGTGAAGGCGCTGGCCGCCACCACCCAGCCGGCCCCGACGAAGCCAAGACCGGTGATGAGCACCGTCGCCGGGATCATGATCGTCGACGACTAGCGCCGCGACACCGGGGACTCCCCATGCCGGCCGACATCACGCTGGTCAATCTGAACATGCTGTTCATGCGCTACGGCCAGGAGATCGAGCGCGAGCTCCACGTGCCACTCGGCTGCCTGTACCTGGCGCGGGCGATGGAGGCGGCGGGCTTCCGGGTGGACTTCCGCGACTACCAGCTCGCCGAGTCGGACGAGCCGTTCGACATGGAGACCTTCCTTGCCTTCCTGGCCGACCCGGCCCCGGTGGTGGGCCTGTCGTGCATGGCCAACCTGCTGCCGTTCACGATCCTGGCCGCCCAGGCCATCCGCCGGCGCTGGCCGGACCGCACGATCGTCCTGGGCGGCGTCGGCGCCAAGGACGTCGAAGAACCGATCCTCTCGCGCTTCGGGTGGATCGACGCCATCTGCCGCGGCGAGGGCGAGCTCACCGGCCCCGACCTGCTGGCCGCCCTGCGCGACGGCCGCGACCTGGGCACCGTGCCCGGCATCTCATGGCGATCCGCCGCCGACGGCCGCGTCGTGCACAACCCCGACCGTCCCCGAATCGCCGACCTGGACGCACTGGGCTTCCCTGCCTGGGAGAAGGTGGACCTGTCCCGCTACGTCGGCTACGGCATGATGAGCAGCCGCGGCTGCCCCTACCGCTGCACGTTCTGCTCCGTCGCGCCGGTGTGGAACCACCAGAGCCTCTCGCGCAGCCCGCAGAGCATCGTCCAGGAGATGGTCCACCTGCACCGCCACGCCGGCGTGAGCCTCTTCCTGTTCCAGGACGAGTTCTTCGTCTCCGGCAAGCGGCACGTGATGAACTTCTGCCGGGAGCTGTCGGCCACTGGGCTGGGGCTGGAGTGGAAGGCGTTCGGGCGGGTCAACCTGATGGACGAGGAGATGATGCGGACGATGGCCGACTGCGGTTGCCTGGAGATCCGCTTCGGCGTGGAGAGCGGCTCCGACGCGATCCTGCGAAGGATCAGGAAGGGCTTCACAGCCGCCGAGGCGATGGAGATCGTGCCGAAGGCCGTCGACATCTTCCCGCGCGTGGACGCATTCTACGTGTGGGGCTTCCCGTTCGAGACGCTGGACGACTTCAACCAGTCGCTGTTTCAGATGGTCTCGTTCCGCATGATGGGCGCCCGCATCCTTCCCAGCCTGCTGAGCCTGCTGCCTCAGACGGAGATCTACCGCGAGCTGGCCGGGCGAGTGACGCTGGAGTTCTGCCCGTGGCTGCTGCCCGAGTTCGTCCTCACCGGCCACGAGATCTCAAGCGGCGGGCAGGTCGAGATTCCTCCGAAGCACGCGGAGTATTTCAGGCTGATCTTGGATAACCCCGACGTGTTCCCGGGCTTCTTCCACGTGGACCTGTCCGGCAACGTGCTGCCGAAGATGGAGCTGCTCCGCCGGTTCGGCTTCTATCCCGCCGGCCCGGAGGAGGCCCAGGCCCCGGCCGACGCGCCCGGAGGCCGGGCGGCCCCGCCTTCCGCACAGCATCTCGCCAAGAGGCCCGCCAGACGGTAAAACCTCTGCACCGGCGCTGCCCGATCGACTCCCCGCCGGATAAGGACGACCGCCATGAGTGCAATCACGATCGACCGTAAGGAATTCCACGACCGGGTGCTGGCCTGCTGGATGGGCAAGGCCATCGGCGGCACGCTGGGCGCGCCGTACGAATGCCAGCGAGGCCCGCACTCGCTGACGTACTACGACCCGGTGCCCACCGAGGCCGCCCCCAACGACGACCTGGACCTCCAACTGGTCTGGCTGTCGATGCTCGAGGACGTGGGCGTCGATCCGCCGCTGCCGGCCTTCGCGGAGTACTGGTCCCGCCACGCGGCCAGCTATCCGTGGAACGAGTACGGCTTTTTCATGCGGAACTACGGGCGCGGGCTGCGGCCGCCCGTCGCCGGCTGCTTCGAGAACTACTTCGTCGACGAGATGGGCTCGCCCATTCGCAGCGAAATCTGGGCCTGCCTGCACGCCGGCGATCCGCAGGCCGCAGCCGAGAAGGCCTGGCGAGATTCGGCCCTCGATCA
>Ga0307380_10004546_pt1 | contig 18697 bp, 18 predicted proteins | sample UN3MG_FD_202239 | JGI IMG/M metagenome (GOLD analysis project Ga0307380, IMG submission 202239) | Soil microbial communities from Risofladan, Vaasa, Finland - UN-3 | ecosystem: Environmental > Terrestrial > Soil > Coastal area > Acid sulfate soil | place: Finland: Risofladan, Vaasa | collected...
GGGACTATGGCGGGCAGGTTGCGGAGTGAACGGCGAACCCGCCGTCGCCGAGGCTTCCGCCTTCGCCAAGGCTACGGCGGACAAGATGGCGGGCAGCCCCTGTAGCGTGATGCTACAGGGCAGGCGGCAAGCGGCTTGGCTAGCCCCGACCGTAAGGGAGGGGTGGCCTTGGGGGTTAGGAGGGGTGAATCAATGACGAAATCCGAAGTGGCGAATGACGAATCAATAACGAAATTTACCCGCCAGTGGCGGGTCCGAATGACGAAAGGCGACGGGCTACGGAGGGTGGAGGGCGAAAGAGGGGGCTGCCTTGCGTCTGCCGTTCCGCTTTCTACGTTCCGGGCCTGCCCGCCGAAGCCTTGGCGAAGGCGGAACGGTGCGCAGGGGTGTAGGCAAGGCAGGCGAATCGATCGTCAAAACAAATGATGGTATTCAGGGAAAAGACTCCGGGGCCGGGATGCCCTTGACACGCCCCGTTATGGGTGTTCCCCGATTACAAACTCGGCCATGTTACTCCATCTTCAGGTATGTCAGCGGCACCTCGTCCATCGGCTCCAGGGCAAATCGCTGTCGCGTGTCGGAGTTCATGATGCCGGTTGCCTTCATCCACATGTGCCCGACGAACCGGCGCCACGCGCCCTTGCCGATCAGGAATTCCCCCCGGCCCGCGAACCCGAAAGCCATGGTGGTGGGCGTCTTTTTGCCACCGCCGAAGGGTGACATGAAATCTCCCTCGACGCTCTCATAGAGCAAGTAATCAAGCGTTGCCACCCGGTCGCCATCACCGGTCGGCTCCAACGAGGCCAGTTGCACGCGGTTGACGCGCTGGGCCTTGTCGCAGATAAACCCGTGCCCCATCCACAGCAGGTTCGCCTCCAGCGACCACGTCTCGCCCACCCGCACCGGCCGGCCGGGCAACTCAAAGAACATGGCCAGCAGGTTTTTCTGCTTCGTTTCAAAATAGAAGGAGGCGATTTTGCCCAGCGGGGTGATCTCACCCCGCAACTGTACCCCCTTCATCATGTTGCGAAAGAACGCCTCGGGCGGGTTGTCGCTCGACTTCTCTTCCGGCAACGGGTCCATGATCATCCTGACCGACAGGTTGCCGTTTTCACGCGGCGTAAGCACGGTGGTCATTGAGTAGGTGTCGGGTAGCTGCAGAGACTTGAAAAACTCGTTCATCTTCTTTAGGACCTCCTCGTCCATTTCTGAGCCCCGGCGTGCAGACTGCGGCTCCTCCTCGTCGACTCCCAGCATCCTGGCCAGGGCGTCGAACATCGACCTGACATCCACTTTCGTGGACTCCGGATCTAGGGCTTCCATTGTGGTCTTGAAGGCAATCGCCTCGCCTTCAGGCACCTTCCACTTCAATAGTACCGTCTCGCCTGAAGGAATTTCGCCCGCGCGGGCGGTCGGCACCAGTAGAAGCAGAAGAGCAAAAGAGGACATCACCCTGGGAGCGATCGTCATGGCAAACTCCTTTCCCCAAAGACGTGCGAGCTGAAGAAATTGCGGGAGTTTCGGGGACGCTCCCAACCGGACGGGTCGAGGGGCATCCCGGAGCGGCCCGTGTTCATATTGGGTTTATTATGTCAATGGGGGATGGGGGATGCAAGAGGCAAGGCGGAACGATCCCAGTGCGGAGTGCGGAATGCGGATTGCGGAATGGGAAAGACGAGGGACGAAGGGACGGAGGGTGGAATGAGTGCGGAGTGCGGAATGAAAGGCGGATCCCGGCGCACCGGGGCTCGGGACAAATTTCAGATGGAGGAAGCGAAGGCACGGAGGGCGGCGGCGGCGAGTTGGACGGCAGACTCCATAGCGGGGCTGAGGCGGTCGGCGGTGGTGAGGTCGGCCGGCTGGGCGCCGAGGAGGGCGCACGGGACGTGCCGGCCGGATTCGCTGCGGGCGAGGCCCTGAATGGCCTCGGCCACGAGGGCGAGGCTGATGGCGTGGGTCGAGACGTCCACCTCGGCCAGATGCTCCGCCGGGACGAGGGCGACGCGGCCCGGCTCGGCGCCCAGGTCGGCGGCATCGACGAAAAGGACGCCCGCGCAGCCGGAAGAGACGATGGGCACGAGGAAACTTTCGGGGACGGCCTGGACGTCGAAGAGCCTCAGGGCGGGGCAAGGTTCGAGTGCGGCGACGACGGCGGGCCCGAAGGCGTCGTCGCCGCGAAGGGCGTTTCCGACGCCGACGACGGCGAGAGGCGGCCCGGCTTCGCCCTGCGGGACTTCCGGCTTCGTCTGCGACTTCTCCGGGACAAGACGCCGTGGCAAGAGCGCCAGGGAATCGCGCAGGGCGTCGGCGAGGACATCGGGCATATCGTAGAAGTGGAATGGAGGTTGGGGCATTTTCGGTTTTGGCCCGCCAAGGGCGGGTAAAATTTTCGGTTGAACGGCAAACGGCGAAGCGTGACGGACGCTAAGCCGCAAGCGGCACGGCACAGGGGGGCACAGCGTCAAGCGCCCCAGGTTTCGCGGAGGACGGTGGCGCGTCGGCACTTGGGGCAAAGGACGCGCATGGTGTCGCTGCGGTCGAGCGGGCGCTCGGGATCGCGCGGCGGGCCGGTTTCGACGAGCCCCAGTTCGCCGTCCGCGAGGAGTATCAGGGTGGGGTTGGCGTAGCGTTTGGCGCCGAGTTGTTCGGCGACCCAGAGGAGATGGTCGCGTGCGCCGATGGTTGCGCCGCAGACCTCGCAGAGGACGAGTTCCTTCTCGACGGATTCGACACAGGCGGTGCGGTCGAAGGCGGCGAGGTCGTATTCGGTGGAGAGGCGGACGCCTTTCTCGGTGGTGCAGTTGAGTTCGCATTGTCCGCAGAAGATGCAGGCGCCGTAATTGAGGTCGAGGCGTCGCATGGGGGGGTCGGCGGCGGTGTCGTCGGTGACGAGGATGCACTGGCTCGGGCAGACCTCGGCACAGGCGGCGCACCCGACGCAATCGTCCTTGTAGAACTTCGGTTTGCCGCGGAAGGCCTCGGGCGGCTCGTAGGGCTCGGCGGGGAACTTCGTGGTGGCCGGGCCGCGGAGGAGGGCCTTGATGGCTTCGCCGAGTTCTCGCAACTTGGGTTTTTTCATGAATTAGACTCCCGGAGTCTCGTCCGGCTCGCCGCGTTCGGCGGGGGGGCGCTGGGGGTGGATGTCCTCGCCGTAGCGGTCGATGACGCTACCTTCCCAGAGGCGTACGCCGGAGCGGTAGGCGCCGCGGGCGATGGCGTGTGCGGCGACGGGACTGGTGAGGAGGAGGAAGACGGCGCAGAGGACGGCCTTGGCACCCATGGCGCCGCCCCAGGCGCCGACGAGGACGCCGAGGAGAATCATGCAGGTGCCGAGCGTGACGCACTTGGTGGCGGCCTGGACGCGGTTATAGACGTCGGGGAGACGCACGAGGCCGATGGTGCCGAAGAGGTCGAAGGCCAGGCCGACGCCGATGATCCATTGGGCGGCGATCTCATTCATCGTAGTAGCGGCCCTCCAGGTATTTCGCCAGGGCGATGGTGCCGATGAAGGACAGGAGGGCCCAGGCGATGGCGATGTTCATGTAGAAGTCCTGCCCGGTCCACAGGGCCATCACGCAGCAGAATCCGACGACGAGGGTTCCGAGGATGTCGATGGCGACGGTGCGGTCGGGGGCGGTGGGTCCCCGGCTGATGCGGTAGAGGCAGAGGAAGGAGGCGAGGGTGAGCGCCGCCATGGCGACCAGGAGAAACTCGAGCGGCAAGAGGGAGGTCATTCGAAGATCCTCCTGATGAGCCTTTCGAAGCGTTTGACGATTTCGGCGGTGTGCTCGGCTTCCGTCTCGCCGCGGACGTTAATCCAGTGGATGTAGAGGTCCTGTCCGACGATGTCGACGGTGAGGGTTCCGGGTGTGAGGGTGATGGAGTTGGCGAGGATGGTCTTGGCCATTTCACTCGCCAGGTCGGTCCGGACGCGGACGATGCCGGGGCGGATGGGCATGTCGGGGTGGAGGACGCGATAGGCGACGTCCAGGTTCGCCTTGAGGCAATAGTAGAGGAAGTAGGGGATGTAGAGGAGGAGCCAGAACCATCGGACGGGGTTCAGGCCCTTCTCGGGATTTTCGGGATAGATCTGCGCCAGGAGCGTGGAGACAAGGAGCGCGAAGAAGACGCCGGCGGCGACGTCGGGCAACGCCCGCGACCAGGTTAGAAGGAGCCAGAGGACGAACGTGAAGAGGAAGCAGAGGAGTTGTTTCATGGGATCCTCCCGGCGGCGTCGAGTGCGACGGTCGAAGGTTCAGCATCGGAGGCAGGCGGCAGGGGCACGGCGGCCTTGAGGACGGCGACGGCCGGGTCCACGAGGCGCTCGCGGACGGACGGAAGGACGAGCAGCGCGCTCGCGAGACAAAGCACCGCGAGGACGACGGAGGCGAGGCACATGGCGAAGGGGACCTCACGGGCGCGGGCGGTCGCCTCGGACGGTTCGCCGCCGAGGACATCCCGCTGGACCTTCAAATAATAGACGAGGGTGACGACGGCGACGGCGACGGCGAGGCCGGCGGGCAGATAGAAGGCCCAATGGCCGCCGACAGCCATCTGCACCAGGACGATGATGATGATGAGTTTGGACCAGAACCCGCCGAAGGGCGGGACGCCGCTGATGGCAAGGGCCCCCGCCCGCAGACTCCAAGCGGTGACGGGCATGCGGCGTCCGAGGCCGCCGAGTTCGGCCAGGCGGCGCGTGCCGGTGGCCTGCTCGACGGAGCCGCTGCAAAGAAACAGGAGGCTCTTGAAGACGGCGTGGTTGGCCATGTGGAACAGGCCGCCGAAGAGCGCGAGGCCGGCGACGGGGAGGAGGACGGGGTGCGCCGGGGCCCAGGCAAGGGCGACGACGCCCGTCCCGATCGCCAGGACGACGTAGCCGACCTGGCTGATGGAGGAATAGGCGAGAAGGCGCTTCAGATCGGCCTGGCCGACGGCCAGAAGCGCCCCCAGAACCATCGAGAGCGTTCCGAGGACCACCAGGATGATGCCGAAGGCTTCCGGCCCGGCGAAGACGGAGAAGACGAGCCGGCAGAGAACATAGACGCCGCAGGCCTTGATGAGGAGGCCGGAGAGCATGGCGGAAATCGGCGCGGGGGCCGAGGGGTGCGCGTCGGGGAGCCAGGCGTGGAACGGGACCAAGGCGGCCTTGAGGGCGAAGCCCATGAGGAGAAAGGCGGCGGCCAGGTAGACCGGAACCGTGAGGCCTCCACCGGCGCGAAGGGCCTCGGCGACCTTGGCGAGGTTGAGGTGGCCGGTGACGTTGTAGACGATGGCGACGGCCACCAGGACGAAGGCGCTGGCGATGGACCCCAGGACGAGGTACTTGAAGGCGGCTTCGAGTTCATCGGCCTCGGTGCCGAAGGCGACGAGGGCGTAACTGGCGATGCCGGCGACCTCGAGGAAGACGAAAAGGTTAAAGAGGTCGCCCGCGAGGACGACGCCGTTCATCCCGGCGAGCAGGAGCATGAAGAGGCCGTAGAAGAGGCCCGGGTTCGTGTAATGGGTCATATAGTCTATGCTGAATATGAGGACGAGCAGGCTGATGAGGGCGACGAGAAGAATGACGAATTTCGAGAGGCCGTCGGCCACCAGGCTGATGCCGAGGGGGAAGTCCCAGGCGCCCATCCAGTAGGGCGGCGTCTGGGCGTCGGGAAGAAGGACGAGGCGGACGGCGAGGACAAGGACGCCGGCGACCATGAGGATCGGGAGAACGGCACTGGCGCGGCCGGGACCGAAGAGCCGGCCGAGGACGGGCATGAGAAAGCCTCCGGCGAGCGGAATGGCGACGAAGAGCGGCAGAAGATTTTCCACGGCGTTACCCTCTCAGGTTTCGCATGCGTCCCGTGTCGAAAGTTCCGTACCGGTCGTAGAGGCGAATGGCAATGGCGACGACCAGGGCGGTGACAGAGAGGCCGATGACGATGCTCGTGAGGATGAGAGCCTGGGGCAAGGGGTCGACGGCGTGAGCGGCGATGTCGGCCGGCGTAAGGTCCGGCGTCAGGATGGGGGCCATCGGCGCCCCCTGGCCGCTCGAACGGTAACCGACCAGGACGAGGAGCAGGTTGACGGCATAGTCCATCACGAGCAGGCCGACGATGATCTTGATGACGTTGCGTTTGGCGACGAGGGCATAGAGGCCCACGACGAGGAGGAGGAAGGCCAGGAGATAGGGGAGCATGTGCAGGGTCATCGCGAAGCCTCCGAATCAAGCCGTCCCGCGTCGGGGACCATGAGCCGCTGCTCGCCGTGCCGTCGAAAGAGCGCCAGCGCCAGGAAGACGCCGAAGAGCCCCGCACCGACCTTGACGCCGATCGCAAGGTTCGAGATGGGAATGGTTCCGGCGCTCAGGAGGTTGCCCGGCGTGCCGAGGAAATCCGAGAAGTTGGCGAAGAACGCGCCGGCGTTCGGGGCGAGGTATCCGAACAGCGCCACGCCGAGAAAAGCGAGCGCGCCGACGGCGTCGCTGGTGCGGACGACCTCGTGCGAGATGACCTCGCGGCTGAACCGTTCGCCGAACGCCAGGACGACCAGAACGAGGGCCCCGGCGACGATGACGCCGCCGGCAAACCCGCCGCCCGGCGTCACGTGGCCATAGAGAACGATGTACGCGCCGAAGAGGGCGATAAAGCCCGCGACGAGGCGCGTCGTATTCTTAACGATCAGGCTCATCCCGCGCATGCGAGTGCCTCCCAATGCGTCGAAGGACGGCGTAGGCGCCGATGATGGAGACGAAGATGACCGTCGCCTCGCCCAGCGTGTCGTAGCCGCGATAGTCCAGGACGATGCCCATGACGTAGTTGGCGGCGTGGGTCCGCTTCAGACCCTCCTGGAGATACGCGCCGCCGATGCTTTGGGGAATAGTTTCCGGCCTGTCGACCCCCTTGGACAGGCTCGGGGCAGGCTCGGCGCCGGCGGTCGCGCCCACGGGCCCGTCGGCCTCGCCGGCCGTCGAGGCGGGGGCCATCGTCGCCGCCGCGCCGGTTTCATTCAGGAGCGGGTTGCCGAACGGCCGCATCTGGAGCCCTGCCCCGCCCGACGCGCCGAGGGCCCAGAAGACCACGGCCACCAGGATGCCGAGCACCAGGAGCACGGAGCCGACGGCGAGGGTGGAACGGCTGGTGGCGTAGGTTTCGTCGCGCCGCGTGATGACCACACGGACGAGCACGACGAGCACGAGGATTTCGACGACGACCTGGGTGATGGCGAGGTCCGGGGCGCCCAGCAGGAGAAAGACGATGCTGAGGGCGAAACCGGCGGCCCCGACGGAGATGACGCTCGACAACAGGCCCCGCGTCTCGATGGCCACCAGCGACGCGATGACCATGAACCCCAGCAGCACCAGGAGCAGCGCAAGCACCGGATCCATTACGTCAGCCCCTTATTTCAGTGCGGAGTGCAGAGTGAAAGGCAAACGACAAACGGCAATGCCCAACAACGCGGCTCCGCCGCGATTGGTCATTGCTGTTTGCAGTTTGCCGTTTGTCGTTCCGTTCCGCATTCCGCATTCCGCACTCCCCACTCCGCACTACTATTAAAGCGCGAGCACCAGCACCAGGATCATCAGGCCCACGAGGACCCAACTCGCATAAACGGCCAGGACGCCCGTGTGCCAGGCGCGCAACCGCTCGACGAGTGTGTGGCCGTAGTGTCCGCTGAGGCGATAGACGTCGAAGACGCCGGCCGACGCGTCGCCGAAAATCCCACGGAGCACGGGCAGACGCCGGATGGTCTCATAAAAGTGCGTCCCCGAGACGTGCCACTGGGCGTCGCTCGAGGCATCCTCGCCGCCGACGAAGGTGGAGACGACGCGGATCTTCATTCCCCGGCTCAGGACGTAGAACACCAGGCCGACGGCGACGCCGATGAGGATGAGTCCGGTCGCAAGCGTCGGATCCCAGAGGCCGAGGAACGGCCGAGCGGGATCGAGGCGAAGTTCGATGGCCGACTCCGTCACGCCGACGGCCGAGGTCCCGATGCCGACGGACGCGGCCGCCGGCAGGATGAGCCGCTCGACCGCCCATCCGCCGAAAACACCCAGGCCGACGCAGGCGAGCGCGAGGGCGACCATCGGGACGGCCATGGCGAAACTCTCGCGGGGCTTGTCGTCGGCCGGCACGGCCGAGCCGCGCGTCCCCAGAAAGACCGAATGCAGGACTTTGACGAAGGAGGCGAGCGTCAGGGCCGACCCGAACACCGCCGCCACCAGGCAGGCCGTTGCGAGCGGCGTGTTCAACCCGAGAGCCGCCTGGTACACGAGCCATTTCGAGACGAAGCCGTTCAGCGGCGGGACGCCGGAAATGGCGAGCGCCGCCACAATCGAGCAGACGAACGTCACAGGGAGCACACGGGCCAGACCGCCCAGCCGGTCCAGGTCCGTCGTGCCGGCCACGCGTTCGGCCGCACCGGCGCTCAGAAAGAGGGCGCATTTGTAGAGGCTGTTGTTGAGCATGTGAAAGAGTCCGCCGGCGAAAGCGATGGCGGCGACGGCCATGGCGGCAGGCGGAACGGGTGCACCGCTCAGGCGCGACGGGGCGAGCGCCGCCGCCGCTATCCCCATCCCCAGGACCATGTAGCCGACCTGGCTGACGGCATGGAACGCGAGCAGCCGCCGCAGGTTGTGCTGGATCATGGCCATGAAGACCGCGCACAGGATCGTCGCGGCGCCGATGACCATGAGGACCGTTGCCAGGGCCGGGCCGATGGCGAACGTCTCGAACGTAAGGCGCGCAAGAAGATAGATGCCGAGAAGTTTGTCGAGCGACGCCGGGAGGAGCGCGAACGCGGAGATGGGCGCGTCATCGCTGGCCGACGGAATCCACGTGTGCAGCGGCATGGCGCCGGCCTTGGCGAGGGCGGCGGCGACCATCAGGAGAAACGCCACCACCGTCAGCGGCGCGTCGGCCACGACGTGCGTCCCGCCGATGGAGAGGGCCGGCGTCAACCGGCCGGCGCCGAGCAGCAGGACGACGCCCAAAAGGAGACACGCGTCGGCGAAGCCGAGCATAGCAAAGGTCTTCATGGCGCCCGTGCGGGATTTGGGGCCGCCCATGCCGATCAAGAGATACAGGAGGACCGTGGCGATCTCCCAGGCGACGATGAGAACGATGAAGGTGTCGGCGAGGGCCGCGGCCATGACCGCCGCAAGGCCCCAAAGGAGGTAGGCGAAGAAGACGGGCTCGCGGGCGTGTCCGGCCATCGCGCGCATGCTGTAGAAGACGACCAGGAGCGCGATGCCCGCCGCCGCCAGGACGATGAGCGACGAAAGACCGTCCGCGCGGAACGCCGCCGACAGGTTCACCACGCCCAGGAGGTCGATGCCGTGCCCGGCCGGGGCCGCGGCCGGCGGCGCGCGCCAGAGGTGCACGGCGAGAACGAACGTCCACGCGCAGGCGACGGCCGCGACGACCTTGGCGACGGTCGCAAGGACGCCAAGCGCCCCGGCGGACCGCCGCGCGGCCCAGCCGAAAAGAATCCACAGGGCCCAGATACCGGCGCCGCCCGCGAGCGGAATTCCCAGCAGGCGCAGGTACGGAAGGAACGGATCCATGCGTTGTCCCCTAGACCTCTTTTCTCAAGCGGCGCGTGCGCTCCTGGCTGAGTCGCACGAGGTCGCTGAAGTTCCAGAGCGGTTTCTTGGTCTCGGCATCGTAGGCCCGCACCATCCGCTCGGTGCACGAGTAGCACGGGTCCACGGAGGCGAGGATGATCGTCACGTCGGCGATGTGCTGGCCGATGCAACTGGCGCGGAAGGACGGGATGTTGACGTAACTCGGGGCCCGGATCTTGTGGCGGACGGGCCCTTCCCCGCCGTCGCTCCGGACGTAATGGAACGTCTCGCCGCGCGGCGCCTCGTAATGGCCGCAACCCTCGCCGCGCGGAATCTCGTCCACGCGGGTCTGGATCGGCCCCTCGGGAATCTGGTCAAGGCACTGCTCGATGATCTTGATGGCCTCGAAACACTCGAGGCACCGGACGACGGCCTTGGCGAAGACGTCGCAGCCGTCATGCGTGATCACCTTCCACTCGATCTGGTCGTAAACGCCGAGGGGATCGTCGCGGCGGGCGTCGATGTCGATGTTCGACCCGCGCGCCGTCGGGCCCGTGATGCCCCACCGCCGCCCTTCCTCTTCCGTCAACTTCCCGACCTTCAGCCGCGCGTGCAGCACGGGGTCGTCGAGGACCGCCTTGGTAATCAGATTGAGGGGCGCCTTCAGCGAGTCGACGGCTTTGCGGATCTCGGGATACAGGTCCGCCGGAATGTCGCGCCGCACGCCGCCGATCGTATTGTTCGCGTAGTGGATGCGGCTGCCGGTGATGAGTTCCAGGATGTCCATGACCGGCTCGCGGTACTTCCACGTCCACATCCAGACGGTGTTGTAGCCGAGGAAGTGGCCCGCCAGGCCGATCCAGAGCATGTGGCTGTGGAGGCGCTCGAGTTCCGCGACGATCGTCCGGAGGTACTTGGCGCGCTCCGGGGCCTCGATGCCGCAAATGTTTTCGACCGCGCGGATGTAGGCCCACGGGTGGCTCGCCGAGCAGATGCCGCAGACGCGCTCCACGAGGAACGGCACCTGGTCCCAGGTGAGGCGCGTCGAGAGTTCCTCGATGCCGCGATGGTTATAAGATGTTCGCATGTCCATATCCACGACGGTCTCGCCCTCGCAGTGAAGTTGGAAGAACTCCGCCTCTTCCTGGAGGGGATGGAACGGCCCGACGTTGATGAGCATCCGGCCGGGCTTCAGCGGCTTCTCCGGCCGGTAGGTCGGGTGTTTTTCCTTTTTCACGGGGGCGCCGGCCCACTCGTTCGTTTCGCGGCGGCCCAGGGCGTCGACCTTCGGCACCTTGAAGTCGCGCCGCAGCGGATAGACGCCTTCCGGCCAGTTGTCCGCCAGGATGAGTCGGCGCATGTCCGGATGGCCGCGGAACTCCGCACCGAGAAGATCGTGCATCTCGCGTTCGATCCAGTCGGCCGCGGGCAGGTCCTGGCCGACCGAATCGATCGCCATCGCCGGCCGGGCCGCCAGCGCCTTGATGGTCACGACGTACCTCTCGGCGTCCAAGCACCAGTGATACAGGATGTCGATGCCGTCGCGGACGTCGATGCCGGTGACCGTCGCCAGGCGCGCCTTTTGGTCGTGGAACAGGATGCGCGCCATGTCGCGGACCCGCGCGGGATCGACGCGGACCCATCCCCGCCGCTCGTTCTGCTCTTCGACCTCGAGGACCATGCCGCCCAGGGCCTCGACGATGCGCGCCAGGACCGGGCTTTCGACCGCCTCGCCGGTCCCCGTTTTCAACTCCGACATAACCTTCTCCTCGTGTGGCACTCAAGGCAACGGCCGCTAAGTCCGCGTAGCGAGATCTCGCCACAGGCGGACCGCAAGCGGCTCGCGGCTAAGCGTCGTTCACTCCGCATTCCGCACTCCGCATTCCGCACTCGTTATAGCGTCGCCAGGGCCTTGACGGCCCCGAGGATCATCGCCTCCGGTTTCGGCGGGCAGCCCGGGACGTGGGCGATGATCGCCCCCGGGTCCACCTCGCGGATCACGTCCTCGACGGGCCGGCTGAAATGGTACCCGTGGCGGAAGATGCCGCCCGTCATCGCGCACGACCCGATGCAGAAGACGACGCACGGCTTGGCCGTCTGCTCGTAGATTTCGATGAGGCGAGGCTCGGCCTGGCGGGTGCAGATGCCCGTCACCAGCAGCGCGTCGGCGTGGCGCGGGCTCCCCACCAGCACCATGCCGAACCGCTCGACGTCGTAGCGCGGCGTCAGGAGCTCGAGGATCTCGATGTCGCAGTTGTTGCACGCCCCGACGTTGACGTGATACACCCACGGGGACTTTTTCAGGCCCAGCATCGTCAAGCCCATGCGTCACCTTTCAGTGCGAAGTGCGGAGTTCGGAGTGCCCGTCGGCCTCGCCCGTCGGCGAAGCCGACGAGGCGGGCGGAGTGAAAAGGCACGCCGACAGCGCATCGGCCGGGGTAGTTGGCTGTTCATTCCGCATTCCGCACTCCGCATTCCGCACTCCGCATTCCGCACTCCGCATTCCGCACTCTCTCAGTATCCCAGCGCCGCCAGGACCACCGCCGCGATGGCGAGCGGCGTCACGAGGAACCAGAAGAACCGCACCGCTTGGTCGATACGCACCCGCGGGTTCGTGTTGCGGATGAGCACGATGAGCACGAGAATCGCGACGTATTTCCCCGCCAGCGCCAGCCCACCCTGCCACGTCGCGGCGCCCAGGCCGCCCATGAACAGCGTCGCCATGTAAACGGGCAGGACGGCGAGCATGAACATCCGCCCCAGTTTGATCATCGCCAGCGGCGGGCCGGAATACTCCACGTATACGCCGCCCATCAGTTCCGTCTCGGCCTCCGGCATGTCGAACGGCACGAGGGTGAGTTTCGCCTGGACCGCCAGCAGCGCCGCGATGAAGGCGATGACGCCGCTCACGCTCCAGAGCGCCCAACCGGCCTGCTGCTGAAAAGCCACAAGAGACCCCAGCGAGAACGTCGCGCCGAAGTCGGGGCTCTGGGCGACCTTCAGGATCGGCACGAGGGCGGAGAGGATCAGCGGCAACTCGTAAGAGAGGAGAAGTTTCATTTCGCGGCTCGCTCCGACGGCCGCGTGCGGCGATCCGGAAGCGGCGGCGCCGTAAATCGTCGCCACCGCCGGAATCGTCAGCAGATAAATCACCACGATGAGGTCGCCGACGAATCCCTCCCGGGGCCAGAGGTTGGCGGCCCAGAGGACCGTCGCCGCCAACGCCGCCGCCGACAGCCCCACGACCGGCGCCAGCAGGAACCCGCGCCGCTGGGCCCGCGCAGGCACCAGCGTCTCCTTGCCCATCAGTTTCAGGATGTCGTAGAGCGGTTGCAAGAGAGGCGGCCCGACCCGGTACTGGACCCGCGCGGTCACCTTGCGGTCCACCCAACTGGAAATCATGCCCAGGACCATCGTGGCGACCGACGCCCCCAGGAACACTCGTATCATGTGCCAGACCACTGTTAGCTCCTCACGTTTAGCCGCGGCCGGTACGGCCGCGGTCCGTCGGCGTTCCGCCGACGGCTAAACGTTCTACAACCGCCGCCGGATCGGATGCTCGCCGGCCACGCGCCCGCCGAGGATCGTCAATCCTTCGGCCTCGATCTCGGCGACGGTGGCAAACCGCAGCGCCCGCGTCGGGCAGACGGCGACGCATCGCGGCTCCAGGCCCCGCGCGAGGCGGTCCTGGCAGAGGTCGCACTTGGCGATCTGGTGGCCCACCTTCTCGAGACTCAGGACGCCGAACGGACACGCTCGCACGCACGACCCGCACGAGCGGCAATGGAACATCGCCCGCGCGACAACGCCCTCGGCGTCGCGGACCATGGCCTCGGCCGGACACGTCTCGACGCACGCCGGGTCCGCGCACTGGCGGCAGACGACCGGCAAGAGGGCCGGCCCGAGGTCCACGAACTCGACGCCGTGCAACTCCTTGTGGCCGTAGAAACACGCCGCCATGCACGACTTGCACCCGATGCACCGGTCCAGGTCGAGCACGACTCTTTTTTCAATCGGTTTCGCGGTTGCGGTGTCGGCCACGGTTCTAAACCTTTTCCACCCGGACCCGAACGGGTTCAAACGCGTCCGGTCCGCCCAGTTTCCATCCGAAGACGTCGCGAACCGCCGGAAAGGCGGCGCTCGCGCGGGCCTGGCCGCTCGCCTGGGCCGCATCCGTCACGACCTCCACCTCGGCCCGTCCGCCGGGACCCTGAATGACGGCCCGGCGACCGTCGGCCACGCCCGCGGCCTCGGCATCCTCCTCCGCGAGGAGAAGGACCGGCCGGGGAATGACCGCTTGCGGCCAGCGGGCCTCGCGCGTCAGGCTGCCGTCCGAAAAATGGACGGGGTCGTTCGCCAGAACCAGCAGGAGCCCTTCGCCCCTGGGTTCGCCGTTCGCCCGCGCCGTCGCCGCCGCCACGGGCGACGCGATGTCCGCCTTAGCCGCTCCGCCGCCGGCCAGGGCGAGAATCTCGCGGACCGTGGGCACACCCGCGGGGGGCGCGAGGAGCGGCTCGAAAGCCGTCTCGCGGCCCGGGCCGAGAAGCGCCCGGCCGGATTGCTCGAACGCGAACGCCGACGGAAGAACGAGGCCGGCGCGCCGGCTCGTGCGGTTCGGCATCGGGCCCACGTAGACGAGTGTCAACACCGAACTGAGGGCCGACGCCACCGCCTGCGGCGCGAGCGACGATTCCACGTCCGCCCCGATCACCAGGAGCGCCTCGGGCGGATCCTTGAGAATGTCCTCCACGCCGGCTGCACCGCCTGCGGCGGCCGTGCGCAGCGCGCCCCACGCGTTGCCGTAGGTCGTGAGCGGGCAGACGGCCGCCTGGAGTTCCTTGGCCAGACCTGCGACTTCCGCCGCCAGCACAAGGACGCTCGCGCGACCCGCGTCGGCGGCGACGACGATCATCGGTTGCTTGGCCTTCTTCAGAAGATCCTTCCATCCCGCGAGTCCCTTCGCCCGGGGGTCAAGGGCCGAGGCGTTGCCCGTGCGAACGGCGGCCACGGCGGCGGCGAGTCCCGCGCCGGGCGCCGCCTGGAACGAAGCGCTCGCGAAATCGGCCGTCACGCCCGCGGAGGCCGCCAGAACCAGCATGGGCATTCGCGGCTGGCGCGCCTTGGCCTCGAGAATCCAGTGGGCCGCCACCGGATGCGTCGCGAAGACGTCGCCGACGAGCAGGAGCGCGTCGGCCTGCTCGAGCGCTTCCGGCCCGACGAAGCGGCACCCGGATGAATCGAGGCCGCGAACGAGCGCCTCGTCGCTCGGCGGGAGAGACACAGCCCATTGGGCGCCGACGGTCCCGGCAAAAGCGCCGACCGCAGCCAGCGTGTCCACGTCCCAGTTGCCGTCCACGATCACCGCGGCCGAATCTCCGACTCTGGACGCTGCGCGGGTGCTGCGAAGTGCCTCAGCCATTTCGGCGGCGGCGGCGCGGAGGCCCAGGACCTCGCGCCCTTCGCCTCCGTGGCGATGGGTGTCGCGCAAACGGTCCGGATGGTCCGCGAGTTCCACCAGGACGCTCCCGCGCCCGCACAGGCCCGCATAGCCCGCGTGCGGGACGTAGTCGGGCAGCCACTGGTCAGGCCCGGCACGCATGACGCGGACCGGACAGCCGACGTTGCACAGCAGGCACCGCGAAGCCGGCGCGCGGAGGCTCTCATCTGATGCGCTAGAAGACATTCGGATAGTCCTTGATCTTCGCGTAGCAGATGTCCGGTCCGTCCTTGCAGAGGTAATACGGCCCGATGTTGCACCGGCCGCACTTGCCGATCCCGCAACTCATCCGCCGGTTCATCGAGAGGTAGATTTGCTCCGGCGTAAAACCCTTCTCCAGGAGCGTCTGCGTGACGAACTTGAGCATGATCTCCGGCCCGCAGGTGAACGCGTAGGCGTTGGGAATGTCCACCTCGGAGCCGATCGCGTCCAGCAGCGTCGTCACGACGCCGACCTTGCCGGTCCATCCCGGCTCGGGGCGGTCGATGGTCACCTCCACCGAAACCTTCTCGTGGGCGGCCCACTCGGCGTACTGTCGGCGGAAGAGAAGTTCCGCCGACTCGCGGGCCCCGTTCTTAATCACGACTTTCTTGAGGTCGCCCGTCATCGAGAGCAGTTGGTAGATGAGGGCCCGCAGCGGCGCCAAACCCACCCCGCCGCCGACGATCAGCACCTCCTTGCCCGGCAGTTTCTCCACGGGGAAGCCTTTGCCGTACGGGCCGCGCAGCGTGCACGCCTCGCCCGCCGCCATCCGGTGCAGGCGCTCCGTCACCAGGCCCGTCTTCAGGACCGTCACCTCCAGGCGCTTCGGGTCCAGCGGGGAACTGGAGGGCGTGAACGGCCCCTCGCCGAGGCCCGGGACGCCGAGTTGGACGAACTGGCCCGCGCGGAACGCAATCGGTTCCGCGAGGTCGAAGCAGAACGTCTTGATGGTGGGCGTTTCGTCGATGACGCGCGAGAGGCGCGCGATCCGCGGGGCGTAGGGATTGGCTTCAACGGCTCTTGACACCCGTTAACTCCTTCAGAACCTGGCGGATATCCACCTTGCCGAAACACGCCTCGATGCATCGCCCGCAACCCGTGCAGCCGAGAAGCCCGTACTGCTGCGGGCTGTAGGCGTACTTGTGGAGGAAACGGTTGGCGAAGCGCGTCCGCAGGCGCGGCCTGGGGGTCGGCTTGGCGTTCTCGGGGCCCGCCATCCGGGAATAGTCGCCCAGGAGGCACGAGTCCCACGTCCGCACGCGCTCGAACTCGTCCGGGCCGAGCACCTGGTCATAAAGGTAGAAGCAGTGGCAGGTGGGGCAGATGAACGTGCAGGCGGCGCACTCCACGCACTCGCTCGCGTGTTTCGCCCACTCCTCGGACTCCTGCTTGCCCAGGAGGATCTCCTGGAGTTTGTCGGGCAGGCGGAGGCCTTCGTTCTGGCGGTCGAGGTCCTCACAGGCCTTGGCCCGCAGGCGTTCGCGTTCCTTGAGTTGCTCGGGCGTCGCCTCGCGCACCCGGCCGCCGGCCTTGTCGAGGATGGCCTGGCCCTTTTCGCTTCCGACCTCCAGCAGGTAGCCGCCGGAGATGGGGGTGACGTTGAGGTCGAAGCCGGCCTCGGCATAGGGCTTGCCCCCCAGGGCCGTGCAGAAGCAATTTTCGTGGGGGGCGACGCAATCGACGGTGATAAGGATCTCGGCGTTGCGGCGGGCCTCGTAGAACGGGTCCTTGAAGTCCCCTTCGCGGAACACCTTGTCGAGATACTCCATGGCCTTCAAGTCGCATCCCCGCAGGCCCACGAGCGCGCGCTCGCCGCATGCCGGGCACGACGCCTTCTCATCGACGCCCTTCGAATCGTAGGCGGCGACGCGTTCCCTGGCGGGCTGGAGAAACGACTTGGGGCTGGCACTGGGGCGGGGATCGCGAAGCGCAAGTTCCGCCCCCTCCGTCTTGCGGAGGTTACAGTACTCGGGGCCCTTCTCGCGCCGGACCGTCGCATAGACGTCCGCCGCCTCGAGCGACCCGAGGATCGCGAGCAGCGACTTCTCATCACAATAATACATCTTCCGCACTCCGGGCCTCCTAAAAGGATGTGCAGTGAAACCCGTTGTGCCACCCGCGCCCATGTCAGACATTAGACTAGGGACGCGGCTTTAAGTCCGCAGGAAGTGTTTCGCTCTCGGTGTCTGTGGGAGGGTAGGTGCAATAGCGGGGTCGTGTCAAGAAAGAAAGTGAATTTTTTCTCAGTCTTCGTCCACCCGACCTGCGATTGCCGCATCAGGCGCCTCCAAGCGGCACTGATTGCCGGTTGAAGGCCTTTTCCGCCTTGCATCACGGGAGGGGTGCACCACAAAAAAGTGGCAACCTCCAAGGGTGCCACCGATTGCTTGTCAATCGGTGGGTCTGGTATGCAGCGCACGGTTTGACAAGCAAACCGTGGCACCCCCCGGGCGAAGAAGCGCCACTTTTTTGTGGGGCATCCCACGGGAGGCGCCAGCGCCGGTCTCAAGAGACTTTGGCCCGCAGCGAGGAGCCGGCCATGGCACGAACCGTAGCCGTGCCAGGGTGGCACCGGCAATGGCCGGCGGACAGCCGGGCCAAGGGCTATGGTAATGGCATTGATGGGTGTCCCCCGAATTCCTGTCCGGAAACCCAAGGCCTACCGGAGCCTTGCGGCGCACCCCCGGAATCTGTAGAATCCAAATGTCGAAATGTGACGGAGAACGCGGGGCGGGTAGGCCACGCAGCAGGTTCCTTTTCGGAGGCCAGACCAGGATGCGCCACGTTGCCTTGCTGGTGATGGTGGCGGTGGGTCTTGCCGGGTGCGGCCAGACGCAGGCGGTCCGGGAAGAAAGGGCCGTCAGCGCGATCCTCAATTCGGGCGGACACGTGACCAGGGACGAGAAACTCCCCGGCCGGCCGGTCGTCTATGTTTTCTTCTACGACAGCAAAGTCACGGACGCCGATCTGAAGGCCCTGAAGGAACTCAAGGGCCTGAAGGAACTCCGGCTCTGGGCCACCCAGATTACGGACGCGGGCCTGGAGGCCCTGAAGGAACTGACGGGTTTGCGGGTGCTCGACCTTAGTAGCACCCCGATCACGGACGCCGACCTGAAGAAGTTGAAGGAACTCAAGGGCTTGCATAGGCTCGCCCTCAACGGCACCCAAGTCACGGACGCGGGCCTGAAGGAGTTGAAGGAACTTAAGGCCCTTCAGGAACTCTACCTCAACGGTAGCCTGATCACAGACGCCGGTCTGAAAGCCCTGAAGGAGCTTCAATGCCTGCAGACGCTTAGTCTCAGCAACACCCCGATTACGGACGCCGGTATGAAAGAGCTGAAGGAATTCAAGGAACTGCGGTATCTCGACCTCAGCGACAGCCAGATCACGGACGCCGGCCTCGAGGACCTGAAGGAACTTCAAGGCCTGCAGACGCTCGACCTGGGCGGTACCCGGGTCACGGACGCCGGCCTGAAGGAACTGAAGGAACTTACGGGCTTGCAGGAACTTTGGCTCTACCGCACCCCGATCACGGACGTCGGCCTGAAGGAGTTGAAGGAACTCAAGGGCTTGCATAGGCTCGCCCTCAACGGCACCCAAGTCACGGACGCGGGCCTGAAGGAGTTGAAGGAACTTAAGGCCCTTCAGGAACTCTACCTCAACAGTAC
>Ga0307380_10004548_pt1 | contig 18690 bp, 11 predicted proteins | sample UN3MG_FD_202239 | JGI IMG/M metagenome (GOLD analysis project Ga0307380, IMG submission 202239) | Soil microbial communities from Risofladan, Vaasa, Finland - UN-3 | ecosystem: Environmental > Terrestrial > Soil > Coastal area > Acid sulfate soil | place: Finland: Risofladan, Vaasa | collected...
CATTAAATACCGGTGTGTGAAGAAGGATTTCTTTGTGGGCGATCAGACGGGAATACTTTACTATCCTTTCCCATCCCTCGAGGACATAGAGAAACACCATCATTACTGGTGGCGTTCGGCTGAACTGGATTAAAGAGGCCGCAGACGAACAAGAACTCGGAGTCGGATACTCGCGGATTTCCGCTGAAAGCCAGCAGTTAGCGGCAGACCGTCCATTCCGGGGGCTGAACCGAATGTCGTGCACTTCGTATATTTTCTGCACAAAGAAACCGGGCCTTGCCCAGCTTGGTTGGAGCTCGCAGCCAGAGGAATCTGGACGTGAAAGGCAAGGCCCTATCGAAGGAGTATTGTATGTGCATCCTCCATTGTAGGCTTTCCCTGCCCAAGCTGTCTATTGTGGTAAATACGTATTTTTGGGAGAAACGTTGACATTGCCGCTTCGGTAGTCTACTTTCTGGCAAAGAGCATTCGAGATTATTCCGTTTGATGCAAACAGAAAAGAGGAGAGATACTATGGATATTGTTACTGTCCGAGCTTTCTTCATGTGGTGCACGATTATCAACGGAGCATTACTGGCTCTCTCGTTCCTGATCTGTGCATACACCGGGGATTGGATTCACCGAATGCACAGCAAATGGTTCCCGATCCCCAGAGAAGCGTTCAACGTGGCCATCTATTCCTTCATCGGGTTGTTCAAGATATTTGTCCTGGTGTTCAATCTCGTCCCCTACATTGCACTCGTGATCGTAGGCTGAGTTAGAGTATCAAAGCGGGTGCAGTGGCGATTCAGGATGCTTTGATTACCGAGTTGCAGAGCTTCTTGAGTTGCTTGATCCGGGCCTTGGCCTCTTTGTCCGTCAGGTCGTCGGCGATGGCCAGAAAGTAGTTTTTGGGAATGCCCATCAAGTCTCGTAGCTCCGTCGATTTCTCCGGGGGAAAGTCAATATACAGTTGGGCGTCCTCGTAGTCCCCGTCCCACAGTACACCGTCGGAAAGCTCCTGCATTTGGAGGTCCCATTCGTCCAAGTCTTCACACGTCGGCTCCGGGATTTCCGCTCTTTCGCTGTCGTCGCCCTCCGTATCCTTTCTGGCAGCGATCACCAATTCTCTCCAGCTTGTACCGAACTCCGGCGTGTCTATCTCAAAGGTGATCAGGTCCTGAACATGCTGAAAGACGGCGGCAATGGCTCCTTCCAGAACGGCGGTCAGACGGACGGGGGGAGTGTCTTTCCGCAAAAGGCCGTTGCCGATGACGGACAGGGTGGCGATCCGCTGGCCGAACGTCAGGTGGTCGAAAACCTCAATCCCGAATTCATAGTCGTCCAGTGTACCCATCACCGCTTCGTCCAGCAGAGACAGCAAGGCTTCGGCAAAGACGATAGCTTCCGCCCCTTGGAGTGCCCGGTCACCGTGTTGCGTTCGCCACATTCTGCCAGTATCAGTCTATGCAGGATGATGATACGGAGTCTTGCGAGCCTTCTTCCAAGACACATGATCCTGATGAATATGACAGTAATTCGAGTGATTGTACATGCTCAAGAGACAATTGCATTTCGGAAACTTGCATCTCCTGCCCTTGGGAGAAGTCTTCAGTTTTGTTCCCATCACCATACCTCTTAGGTAAATTCACCAAACAGAGGAACTATCGATTTGTCTTCGTCTATGGCTCAAAAGACTGTCTGACCTATTGCACCAATAATTATACCATATTAAGCTGTTTTTCTTCAAAGAATTTTTCACCAAGAGGGTATGTTATCCGTAGAGGCGTCCGGTCGTGTTCGTGAGGGGCGTAGAAAAAGGGCTGCAAGCGGATGCTCACAGCGCCGTCAAATCTCTCATTGTTTCTGTGTGTGTTCTTACAGCGTCCTGCGTCTTCGCAGCCAGCTTATACAACTGACGCCGATGCCACCAAGCAGAAGAGCCCCAGGGGCGGGAATGGGCTCAACCGGGCAAGTACCCGTATCGCCGTAGCCCCAGCCGCCATTACCAGAGTCATAGCTCCCGCCGTTGTCGCCAGAGTCATAGCTCCAGCCGTCATTGCCGGAGTCATAGTTCCAGCCGTTGTCGCCGGAGTCGTAGTTCCAGCCATCGTTGCCAGAGTCATAGCTCTGGCCGTTGTCGCCGGTGCGATAGCTCCGGCGGTGATCGTCCCGGTCCCAGCCAAAGAGATGATCAAAGAGCGAACGGAGCCAATCCACAAGAAAGAAGCCTGAATCTTCCGAATCATCGGTGGCCGTTATAGCACTGGCTGATTCGGATTGACCCGACGCTGTCTGTGCTGTGGTAGGATTCGCCATTACGGGGGAACACAACGCAATACACGTTGCGACTAAGGCATAGGTCAGCAAGAGCTTTTTCATTTTCCTTACCCCCTCAAAGCAATGCTTTGAAAAGATGCGTTGCGAAAGTGCTAAACCATCAATTTGGCAACGAATCCTGGTTGAACATAGGCAACTGAGGACGATCTCCGCTACTATCCGATCCTCCAGTGATTAACAGTATTTTACCATATCAGCTCCGAAAAGTCAAGAGTTTATGGCAATGGTTCTTCAATATGATCGATATGCTTTCTGACATATCCTGACGTGGGTCCAAAACAAAATAGTTCTCGGACTCACATGAAGCCATTGGGTGACTGTGGACTTGTTGAAGAAGCTGAGATTGCCCCATCTCGGCGACTGTTCCGGGTGGTCAATGACCTGTGGACGTACAGGGAGAAACTGCGATTTTGGGTCAGAAATGAGTTTTCAGACGCCTTTACGCGCGCCCACGCGCGGGCGTGCGAGGGTCGCTAAAGCCGGGGAAATCGGCCCCGCTGAAAAAAATATGAAAATCTGCGAAAAAAGATATCAACATTTCGGGGTTCTCATACGCTTCCTCTATAGGAACCAGACAGATTTGGCGTCGTTGTGCGCTTGCTGGCCGGAGTTTACGGGCTTTGGCAGCGGGAATTTGGTTGATTCTGGTTGTTTGGAGTGCTAAATTCGGGGTTCGAGCGGTTCGTTTATCACAAGGATACATAGTCGGACAGGCTCCTATGAGACGAGATAAACATGGATAATCACTTCTTCGAGCATCCTATCCTCAACTCGCCCTATGAGTATCCGGCTCGATATTGGGAGCTTGATGCAGATGGCCAGCCCACGCAGCGGATTATCGAGGATCGTCGCCGTGCGGAGTTCATCACGCCGATTCCCAAGCCCAAGAAACGAAAGCGCCAGGCAGGGCAGGGGGAACTCGTGTTCGATGAAGGTAAGGGGCTCTCTACTCAAGAGCAACAATACGACCCCACTCCGATCATCAACGAGATTCGCAGCCAAGTGAATCGGTGGCGGGCTTGGCCGAATCCGAATGAGTGGCAAGTCACGCCGGAAACCGCCCGTCTGCTTCAGCATTGGCGACATCACAAATTCAACGACATTCGCCCATTCTTCTGCCAGGTTGAGGCGGTTGAGACTGTCATATGGCTGACCGAAGTGGCCCCAAAGTCGGGCAAGAGAGGCACGAAATTCCTTGATCACTTGGCGGCAGCCAACGCAGAGACGAACCCCGATCTGCTGCGTCTGGCTCTAAAGCTGGCCACGGGCACGGGCAAGACAGCGGTTATGGCCATGCTTATCGCATGGCAGACCATTAACGCCGTTCGTAGGCCGAACAGCAAGAAGTTTACCCGTGGCTTCCTTGTCGCTACCCCAGGCCTGACGATCCGTGACCGTCTTCGTGTGCTCTGGCCCAACGATGCAGACAGCTACTATCAAAGCCGTGAACTCGTCCCCGGCGATATGCTCGATGACCTCCAACGCGCGAAGATCGTCATCACCAACTATCATGCCTTCAAACTCCGCGAGCGTGTGGACTTATCCAAGGGCGGCCGGTCTCTGTTGCAAGGCCGAGGCGAAGAACTCAACACACTCGAAACCGAAGGACAGATGCTCCAGCGAGTCATGCCAGACCTCATGGGGATGAAGAGCATCTTGGTGTTCAACGACGAAGCACACCACTGCTACCGCGAGAAACGCGACAGCCATGAGGACGAGGATCTCAAAGGCGACGATAGGGCGGAAGCCGAAAAGAACAAAGAAGCCGCACGTCTCTGGATGTCTGGGCTCGAAGCTGTGAATCGCAAGCTGGGCATCAGCCATGTGATCGACCTGTCTGCCACGCCGTTCTTTCTGCGCGGCTCAGGCTATGCAGAAGGCACGCTGTTCCCCTGGACAATGTGCGATTTCTCTCTCATGGACGCCATCGAATGCGGGATCGTCAAGCTGCCCCGCGTGCCCGTTGCGGACAACATACCCGGCGAGGAAATGCCCAAGTTCCGCAATCTCTGGGAGCACATCGGCCCACGGATGCCCAAGAAGGGCCGGGGTAAGGGCAAGGCGCTCGATCCGCTCAGCCTTCCTACTGAGCTTCAGACGGCCTTGGATGTACTCTACGGTCACTATGAGAAGACCTACAATCTCTGGCAGCAAGGCCGGATCAGGGTGCCTCCTTGTTTCATTGTCGTCTGCCAGAATACGTCAATCTCCAAGCTCGTCTATGACTACATCTCGGGCTTTCATCGGGAAAATGAAGACGGTTCGACCACCCTGGAAAACGGTCGGCTCGCCCTGTTTCGTAATTTCGACGAGCACGGCAACCAGTTCCCCCGTCCGCGCACGCTGCTCATCGACAGCGAGCAACTCGAATCCGGCGATGCCCTCGATGAGAACTTCCGTGCCATGGCCAGCGACGAGATCGACCGGTTCCGTCGGGAGATCATCGAACGTACAGGAGACCCCCGACAGGCTGAGAGCATCACCGATCAGGATCTACTCCGGGAGGTCATGAACACCGTGGGCAAGGAAGATCGGCTCGGCGAACCGATACGCTGTGTGGTATCCGTTTCCATGCTCACTGAAGGCTGGGATGCAAGGACCGTCACCCACATACTGGGCGTGCGCGCCTTTGGCACGCAGCTTCTCTGCGAGCAAGTCATTGGTCGCGCCCTACGGCGTCAGTCGTATGACCTCAATGAAGAGAACCTGTTCAACGTCGAATACGCCGACATACTGGGCATTCCCTTCGACTTCACGGCCAAGCCGGTCGTTGCCCCGCCTCAGCCCCCCAGCCAGACAATCCATGTCAAGGCCGTTCGGCCCGAGCGTGACCACCTGGAGATCCGCTTTCCCCGCGTCGAGGGCTATCGTGTGGAGTTACCTGAAGAACGGCTGACCGCCGAGTTCAACGACGACTCCATTCTGGAACTCACCCCGGATCTCGTTGGCCCCACCCAGACTCGAAACCAGGGTATTATTGGCGAAGGCATCGATCTGAACCTCATCCACACCGGGGATCTCCGACGTTCAACACTGCTGTTCCACGTTGCCAAGCGTCTGCTCTACACGAAGTGGCGCGATCCGGGCCAAGAACCCAAGCTCCACCTGTTCGGCCAACTCAAACGCATTACCAAGGACTGGCTGGACACCTGTTTGGTCTGTAAGGGCGGCACCTATCCCGCCCAACTGATGTACCAGGAATTGGCGGACATGGCCTGTGAACGTATCACTGCCGGTATTACCCGAAAGCTCATCGGCGAAAGGCCGATCAAGGCCGTGCTCGACCCCTACAACCCCACAGGCTCCACCATCCACGTGAACTTCAGAACGTCGAGAACCGACCGGTGGCAGACCGACGCCCGGCGCTGTCATATCAACTGGGTGATCCTTGACAGCGATTGGGAGGCGGAGTTCTGCCGCGTGGCAGAGGCCCACCCCCGCGTCAGGGCTTATGTCAAGAACCATAACCTTGGCCTCGAAGTGCCGTACCGCTACGGCTCCGAGACACGTCGCTACCTGCCCGACTTCATCGTCCTTGTTGACGATGGCCGGGGCGATGATGACCTGCTGCACCTTGTCGTTGAGATCAAGGGTTACCGGCGTGAGGATGCCAAGGAGAAGAAAGCGACCATGGAGACCTACTGGGTTCCTGGCGTGAACCACCTCGGCACCTGCGGCCGCTGGGCGTTCGCCGAGTTCAGAGATGTTTACCAAATCGAGGCCGACTTCAAGGCGAGAGTCGAGGCTGAGTTCAACAAGATGATACAGTCATTCACTGCCCAGCCGGCGGTGTAGAGAAACACCATGGCCAAGAGAACATCCAAGAAAAAAATGAACAAGACAGTTGAAACACTCACGCACGGCGAGGCGTCGCGCAAGAACATTCCCACGGCTGAGTTCCAGTCGGTCATGCGGAAGCGGGAGCAGTCCCCGATCCGCCTTGCCTATGAGCGGCTCAACCGCGACCTGGACCCACAACTGGTCTGGCGCGGCAAGGATGAGCAGGACTGGTCCGACTTGGTTGTCCACGCACCGCCGCTCTATATCCAGGAGAAGGTCCACCCTAAGGTCCTCATTGACGATCTACTCGCACGTAGTCAAGAAGACAAGAAACAGCAAGAGGGACACCAGTTCGACCTCTTTGCCGATTTCAACGGGCTACCTGATCATGCCCGCTCGACTGAATTCTATCAGCATGATGCTAATTGGAGCAACCGCATGATCCTTGGCGATAGCCTCCAGGTCATGGCCAGCTTGGCCGAGCGCGAGGGCCTGCGCGGGCGAGTGCAGTGCATCTACTTCGACCCGCCCTACGGCATCAAGTTCAACAGCAACTTCCAGTGGTCCACCACCAGCCGCGACGTGAAGGACGGCAAGGCCGACCACATCACCCGCGAGCCTGAGCAGGTCAAAGCCTTCCGCGACACCTGGCGCGACGGCATCCACAGCTACCTCACCTACCTGCGGGATCGGCTCACCGTCGCCCGCGATCTCCTCGCCGATTCCGGCTCCATCTTCGTGCAGATCGGCGATGAAAATGTCCACCGCGTCCGGGCTGTGATGGATGAGGTGTTTGGGGAAGACAATTTCTTGAGCGAACTCATAGTTCGAAAAACTACGTCCTCGACTTCTTCAAACTTAGCCAACGTTCACGATGTGATCGTTTGGTATCGAAAAACCACGTCTGTGAAATTCAGGCGACTGTTTCGAGCAAAAGACGAAAAAGCTGGCGCGTCTGCGTATAAGTCATCGGACGATGGTGATTTCACAACGAGTGGCCTGACTTCGCAAAATCCAGGATCTCGCTACCCGATCAACTATTTGGGAAAGACATTTAGTGCTGAGCCGGGCTGGTGGAAGACGGGTGAAGCCAACATGGCTCGCGTATTGAGGTCGGGTCGCCTTGTTACCACCAAGAACAGTGTCAGATACAAACGCTATCTGGCGGATTTTAGGGTCTTCGCGATAGACAACCTCTGGGAAGATACTGCCGGTGATACGGATAAGGTTTATGTGGTTCAGACTGCACCGGAAATAATAAAGCGCTGCCTCCTCATGGCCACCGACCCCGGCGATCTAGTGCTCGACCCGACCTGCGGTTCGGGCACCAGCGCCACCGTCGCCGAGCAATGGGGCCGTCGCTGGATCACGATTGACACCTCGCGTGTGGCGCTGGCGCTGGCCCGTGCCCGCATCATGGGCGCGCGTTATTCGTTTTACCTGCTGGCCGATTCCCGCGAAGGCCAGATCAAGGAGGCCGAAGTCACCCGCACCGCGCCGAGTTCCCAACCCGTGCAGGGGAACATCCGGCACGGCTTCGTCTATGAGCGCGTACCGCACATTACGCTCAAGTCCATAGCCAACAACTCGGAGGTCGATGTCATCTGGGAGCAGTGGCAGACGAAGCTGGAGCCATTGCGCGAGAAGCTGAACGGCGCGCTCAACGAGACTTGGCAGGGGTGGGAGATTCCCCACGAGGCCGATGCCAGGTGGACGGATGCGGCGAAGAAGCTGCACTCCGATTGGTGGCAGGCCCGCGTCGCCCGGCAGCAGGAGATCGACAAGTCCATCGCCGCCAAGGCCGAGTTTGAATACCTCTACGACAAGCCCTACCCAGACAACAAGAAGGTCCGCGTAGCGGGGCCGTTCACCGTTGAGAGTCTCTCGCCGCACCGTGTCCTGGCTGTGGACGAGAATGATGAGTTGATCGACCCGCTAAAAGCACAGAACCGCACCGAGGAAGAAGGCGACTTCGTCCAGATGATTCTCGAAAACCTGAAGACCGCTGGCGTGCAGCAGGCACATAAGGAAGACAAGATCAACTTCACGTCCCTTGCTCCATGGCCGGGACACTTCATCTGCGCTGAGGGTCGGTACGTCGAAGGCAATGAGGAGACTGGCGCCGAGAAGCGTGCGGGTATCTTCATCGGCCCGGAGTTCGGAACCGTAACCCGCCCGGATCTTGTAGCGGCGGCTCGGGAGGCTGGCGACGCGGACTTCGATGTGCTTATCACTTGCGCCTTCAACTACGACGCCCACTCGACAGAATTCAACAACCTCGGCCGTATCCCTGTACTCAAGGCGCGGATGAACGCCGATCTCCACATGGCCGAGGACTTGAAGAACACCGGCAAGGGGAACCTGTTTGTGATCTTCGGTGAGCCGGACATCGACATCCTCGACGCCGCAGACGGCCAAGTCCAGGTCAAGATCAACGGGGTGGATGTCTTCCACCCCAACACCGGCGAAGTCCGCAGCGACGGCCCCGAAGGCATCGCCTGCTGGTTTATCGATACCGACTACAACGAGGAGAGCTTCTTCGTCCGCCATGCCTATTTCCTCGGAGCGAACGATCCATACAAGGCACTTAAGACCACGCTCAAGGCCGAGATCAACGAGGAAGCCTGGGCCACGCTCAATAGCGACACGTCCCGGCCTTTCGACAAGCCGGAATCAGGCCGCATTGCGGTGAAGGTGATCAATCATCTCGGTGATGAGGTTATGAAGGTGTTTCGGGTGTGATCAAGGGATAATCGGAATAATAGTTGAAGGAGAAGCAGCATGATAGACGGTTCCCGGCAACTGCCTGTTCAACACCTGACTATTCGCGTACCCTGGCACGATAACGGCTGGCAAGGTACGTTTTGCAGTAAACCTTGCGCCAATACCAGCTGCACCATCCTGCCGCGTATTGCCACCGGGCGTAATGATGTCCACGAGACTGCGCACTCCGGCGAAAGCCTGGAAGGGCTGGCGCGCGAGCAACTGCCGCCCTGTGTTGATGAGCACGGAACCATCATGGCGCCGTTTGCGCTGTCGATGATAAAAAATCACCCTTATGCCGATAATGCGAAGGTAACACACGGTCACTTTGCTGATACGCCGTATACCATTCGGCCATACTCAACTGCGGCTATCCCCTTTCGCTGGATGTTGCGGGAGCAGATAGAGGGCAACCCGAAATGGAATGTTCAGAGCAAGGCTGAGCAGCTTCAAATCGATTACCAAGTAGAGCGCGAACCTGACTTGACGCTAAACAAGGGTTGGAACAAGGACAAAAAAACTTGGATACAGGAGGGCACTAATCAGCAGATGATCCTCGATACCTTTTTCAGCGCCACCAAGCCAGATAAGTCACTGATTTTCTTTTACGCCAAGCGCACACCACTCATCCAGGATGCCCGCCGCGTAATCGTCGGTGTCGGGCGCATGAAGACGGTCGGCACTTGTGTTGAATATCGTTATGTCGGTGGCGATAGACCCAAAGATAAAATAAGAGGTTACCTTTGGGAACGAAACATTGAACATTCAATCCGGCCCGAGTGTTCTGACGGTTTCCTGTTGCCTTATAATGACTTATTGGCCTTGGCCGAGCAGGATGACAGCCTGGATATCGGCGACTGTGCCGCATTTGCCCCGGAAGAGTATTTTGAACAGTACTCATACGGCAGCGAGCTGTTACCGCAGGATGGCGCCATCGCTTCTCTGCTGGCGCTCGAAAAGGCCATCAAGGCCATGCGCGGTTTACTGGACGCGCCCTGGGCGGAGTATCTGCAGTGGATAGACCGGGAACTGAACCGTCTCTGGCAAGTGCGCGGTGCCTTCCCTGGCCTGGGCGCAGCCTTACATGCGTTTGGCTTGCCGCATGGCAATCTGTTGGCCTGGCATCTGATAGGTGATGCCGAAAAGCCGGTCGATCCCTGGCCGCAGTTGACCGCAGTACTGAAGAACCCGGACACCTTGCCGGACTACCTGCGTGAGGGCATCGGCAAAACGCAGCAACAGAAATGGGAAAAACTGCCGGAGCCGCGCCGCGCTTTGATGATGCTGTTAGCGCGCTTCAACCTGTCCAACGAGCAGGCGCTACGCTGGTATCAGGAAACGGAAAGGGAAAACGCAGGTATTGTCCTGAAGGACAAAGACATCCTCGCCAACCCGTACCGTATTTATGAAGCAGACCGCTTGCAGGCAGATCCGACTGCCTATGCTGTGATCGACCGCGGCATGTTCCCGCCCGAGGCACTGCGCAAGGAATTCCCGGTTCCCGATCCAAGCCGGGTGCATGAGGCCATTGATGACCGCCGTGTGCGTGCCGTGATGATTCAGACGCTTGAGGAAGCTGCCAGTGACGGGCATACCGTACTGCCCGCGTCGTGGCTGATCCAGCGCGTTCGTGAACGGCCCATGAAGCCCGAGTGCCCGCTGGATGCGGATACGCTATCGGTGGTTGAAGACAGTTTGGTTCCGCACATTTCCACTGTGGAAATGAACGGTCAGGGTCAGGCCTTCCAGTTGGATCGCTATGTGGAAACATCGGAGTTGATCCGTGTGGCGATTACCAAGCGCAAGCGTGGCAAGGCCAATGTCGGTGAGTTCGACTGGGTGGCCCTAGTCAATAACGCCATTGATGGGGATAACAAGAGCGGACCCCTCTCGGAAGATGATAAGACAGCACGACAGGAAAAGGCCGTCGCGCTGAAAGAACTGTTCCGTTCGCGCGTATCTGTGTTGATGGGCTCAGCAGGCACGGGAAAGAGCACGCTGCTGAAAGCCCTGTGTGGTATTGATTCGGTGCTGAAGGGAGGGATTCTGCTGCTGGCACCGACCGGCAAAGCTCGCGTCCGACTGGAGCAGACCAGCTGCATGGCCGGGCAAGGCAAGACAGTGGCGCAGTTCCTCCACGGATTGCAGCGTTACGACGGCAATACCCAGCGCTATTACGTTAATGCAAATGCGCCGCGCTCATCGGCGCACAAAACAGTGGTGATTGATGAATGCTCGATGCTGACAGAGGAGCAACTCGCTGCCTTGCTGGATGCCGTCAAGGGTGTAGAGAGACTCATTTTGGTCGGTGACCCGAAACAGTTGCCGCCCATTGGCGCCGGGCGACCGTATGTGGACATTGTGCAAACTCTAAAGCCGGATAACATCGACAGCCTGTTCCCGCGCGTGGCTTCCTGCTATGCCGAGTTGACAGTCACCATGCGTCAGCAAGGCGAAGAGGATGCGGTACGAACGGATGTCTTGCTGGCCAATGCCTTTAGCGGTCGCGCACTGGACGCTGGTGCCGATGAAGTATGGCATACCGTGGCGGCGAATCAAACCCCCTTCGTCAAATTGGTGCCCTGGAGTCAGCCGGATCAATTACAGAAGTTGTTACTGGCGGAGTTAGTGGCTGAACTGGGGTTGGCGTCTGCCGAAGATGAAGTGGGTTTCGAATTATCTATCGGTGGTGTTGCGTCAGAGTATAACGGTCAGACCAATATTTTCTTCAACACGCGATACAAGGATCGGGCAGGTGCTGCTGAAAAGGCGGAGTTATGGCAGATTCTTTCTCCTGTGCGGCAAAGCCAGGCGGGTGTGCTGGCCTTGAATCGGGCTATACAGCAGCAGTTCCGCAAACGCTTTCTGGATATGGCCGTGCTCGCCGGCTTTCAGAAGAAGATCATTACAAGCCCGGCAGGACCGGAAGGCATTATCTACGGAGACAAAGTGATTAATATCGCTAACAGCGGCCGTCGAAAAGTCTATCCAGATAAAGACGATCATTATGTCGCTAATGGCGATATTGGTGTGGTAACCGGGCACAGGCGTATGAAAGGCAGAGAGTGGAAGCCGGTTGAAATTGAAATGGAGTTGGCCTCGCAGCCGGGTTATGCATATAAGTATATGCCGAGGGAGTTTGATGGCCAGGAAAGCACACCACCGCTGGAACTGGCCTACGCGCTGACCATCCATAAAACTCAGGGCAGTGAGTTTGGCACCACGTTTTTGGTGGTACCCAACCCGTGTCGGCTATTAACGCGAGAGATGCTGTACACCGCTTTAACCCGACATAAGCAAAAAGTGGTGATCCTGCATCAGGGTGATTTTAGAGAGCTGCAACGCTTCAGCCATGATCAGGCTTCCGAAATCGCCAGGCGCATGACCAATTTATTCACACCTTCGCGTCCCATCGAGGTGCGGGTCAGCAACCGGTCGGTGTTTCTCGACAGCAATCTCATCTACCGCACCGAGCGCGGAGAACTAGTGCGCTCCAAATCGGAATGGATTATTGCTGACAAACTCCACACGGCCGGTATTGATTATCAGTACGAGCAACCTTTGATATTGGCTGGAGTCGAGCGTTTTCCTGATTTTACTATCGTTGATGATGACACTGGCTTAACTTGGTACTGGGAACACAATGGCATGCTCAGCAACGAAGCATATCGCCAGCGTTGGGAGCGCAAGCTCGACGCGTACAGGCAACAGGATATTCTGCCTCTTTCAGAAGGAGGCGGCAAAAATGGAACCCTTCTCATCACGGAAGAAAAAGAAGGCACTGGACTGAATGCGGAACAAATTAGAACAAACATCGAAAAGATATTAGGTGGATAAATGAACTTCCGCATCGCCGATACCTTCACCGACAGCCTCGCCAGGCTAACAGACCAGGAGCAGAAGGCCGTAAAGACCACGGCCTTCGATCTTCAGCTGAATCCGGCTACACCGGGAATGCAATTCCACAAACTCGACAATGCCAAGGACCCAAACTTCTGGTCTGTCCGGGTAAGTCTGGATATCCGGCTGATCGTTCATAAGACGGATACAAGCATTTTGCTGTGCTACGTCGATCACCACGATAGCGCCTATCACTGGACCGAGCAACGCAAACTGGTAACCCACCCTAAGACTGGTGCAGCGCAAATGGTTGAGGTAAGGGAGACAATCAAGGAAATTACCGTTCCCAAATATGTTGAAGTGCCTCACCAGAAGCCGCTCTTGTTCTCTGATCTTTCCAAGGATTATCTGTTGACTTGCGGTGTGCCTGCCGAGTGGTTGGACGATGTTCTCAAAGCCGATGAAGACACCGTACTGGAGTTGGCCGACCATCTGCCGAGTGAGGCTGCCGAGGCGTTGTTGGATCTTGCCACCGGCGTGACACCGCAAGTAGCACAGCCTGTTATAGCCGACGCAGACCCATTCGACCATCCCGATGCCCAGCGTCGTTTCCGGGTGATGAACAACGTTGAGGAACTCGAACAAGCCTTGGAGTATCCATGGGAGAAATGGACTGTCTTTCTACATCCTGCACAGCGACAGTTGGTTGAACGGGATTACAGCGGTCCTGCCAGGGTCTCGGGTTCGGCTGGTACAGGAAAGACAATCGTAGCACTCCACCGGGCCGTATTCCTTGCCCGTGCCAATCCGGACGCACGGGTGTTACTCACTACCTTTTCCGATACACTGGCGAATGCGCTACGAACGAAACTGAGACGACTGATCAGCAACCAGCCGCGTATTGGTGAACGTCTGGAAGTGCATGCCATGAACGCGATTGGCCGGCGGCTTTATGAATTGAACGTTGGCCATCCGCGCATTGCATCCCGAGAAGTGCTACAGCAGCTTCTGACAGAGACAGCCAGAGAAGTCGGTGAGCACAAGTTCAGCCTGCATTTTTTAATGACAGAGTGGGAGCAGGTCGTTGACGCATGGCAGTTAGAGACATGGGAGGCGTATCGAGATGTCGTGCGTTTGGGCCGAAAAACCCGCCTATCGGAAAAACCGCGTGCGGTACTCTGGTCGATCTTCCACCGAGTCCGATCCACTCTGAAGGTTCGGGACTTGGTAACATTCTCCGACTTGTTCACCCAGTTGGCGTCCCGGCTTGCGGAGAGCAAACACCTGCCTTTTGACTTTGCCGTCGTAGATGAGTCTCAGGATCTCAGTGTCGCTCAGCTACGGTTTCTCGCTGCACTTACAGCCGGGCGACCGAACGGCCTCTTCTGCGGCGGCGACCTCGGCCAGCGAATCTTCCAGCAGCCCTTCTCGTGGAAAGCGCTCGGCGTTGATGTTCGTGGTCGTTCCCACACGCTCAGAATCAATTACCGGACATCACATCAGATCAGAATGCAGGCGGACCGCCTCCTGGCACCCGAACTCTCAGACGTTGACGGTAACACGGAAGAACGGAGTGGAACGATTTCAGTGTTCAACGGGCCAAAGCCAATCATCATGGAATTGACCACCCAGGGGGAAGAAGTCAAAGCAGTCAGTCAGTGGCTTTCAGATCGCATCAGCGAAGGCATAATGCCGCAGGAAATAGGTGTTTTCGTACGTTCTGTCGCCGAACTGGACAGAGGACGCGCGGCCGTCGAGGATGCGGGGCTACCATTCAAGGTACTCGATGAGAACGTTGAAACGATCAGCGGGCATGTTTCGATCAGCACCATGCACCTTGCCAAAGGTCTGGAATTCCGGGCCGTTGTCGTGATGGCCTGCGATGATGAGGTCGTTCCCTTACAGGAACGGATCGAAACGGTCTCGGACGACAGCGACCTGGAAGAAGTGTACAATACGGAACGACACCTCCTGTACGTTGCCTGCACCCGTGCACGGGATCATCTGCTCGTAACAAGCGTCGAGCCAGCATCGGAGTTCCTTGATGATCTGCGGATGTGAGTCTTTGGAGTGCCGTCTGGGAAAAAGTGTTCTCGGCATTTTGTCCGACTAAATTGGCCAATAAGATGAGCAAGAAAGCCCTATACAGACACAAGAGGACCGGCGATCTATTTGCCATCGAAACCGATGAGACCGGCAAAGTCATTTCCACGAGCGGTCCGCTTTTGACCAAAGACCTGAATCCCGAAGCGTTGGATTATGATAATTACTGGGACCCCGATATAAGGGCCAATGTCGACGGCTTTGAATTGCTTTCCGAGGCCGAGTACAGGGAGCTTCTCAAACAAACCGGCTTCTTTATCCAGGAATCGCAACGCTCGATCTTCGATGAGACGAACTGCGCCAAAAGACTTCGCAAAAGGAGAAAACAGAAATAGATCGTCACCGGGCGGCTGGCCAATGACATAGATGTTCAGGAAAGACGTTAGAGAATGCAGTTGCTAACGCAAAGACAAGTGGCTGCTAAGTGCAAAATGCCAGTGAAGTGGGTCGAAAAGGCTGCTGCCTTGGGGAAAATGCCTTTGCCTGTCTACCTTGATGGGCACAAGAGATGGCGAGAGAAGGACATTGACGAGTGGATAGAGGCAGGCTGTCCCCATACTACACAGCCCGGCAGCACAAAGAATGAAGCACAAAGAATGACGTTCAAGGAGCTAAGGGCACTCTAAGCCTGAAACAGATTGAGAAGGAGGCGATCATCCGTGCTCTGAAAATTGTTGGTGGGAATCGTGAAAAAGCGGCCCGACTGTTGGAGATTGGGGAACGCACACTTTATAGAAAGATTCGAGAATACAGGCTTGACTGAGGTGTGAAGGTGTATGATGAAAGCATCGCCGCCCCCGGCGGCTGGCCGAGCAGCAGGAATGATCTGATCCCAAACGACCTTCGGCCTACCAAGTTGATGCTCATCAGAGCCGAAGTTCCTACACTATGGGAAGTTATGAGATCGAAAAGCATCATACGTCAGGCTGATACGTCATTTTGCCCGGGGAATGGGTTCTTGAGCGAAAAATGAGCATCGGTACAGGAAGCACGAACAGTGAGAACCCTGTGCCTTCCTCCCCCTTCCCGCAAAGTGGGCAGCATTAGGGGCCGGGAGGCGAGGGGAAACGTGTACGTTAAGATGATCCAAAACGATATCCTGACGTCACCTGACTGATGTCTGAAAACAGGTCCTTATTTGGAAACGCCGCTCTCGTCAATGGTTCAACAAGTCTAATATCTCGCGTGAGGAGGCCATCTGCTTTCGACAGATAGGTAACATGTTGCATATCGTGAAAGTCGTGCAAGGCATTCTCTTGGCCCGGCATACCACCCTGAGTGTTCATGCAGGCCCAGTCCAAGGCCAAGACGCACCGAAGACGAGCATCGTGCCATACGTACCACTCGTCAGTCCAGTGGGTAGCAAGGTCGGGTTGCGCTCGTGCCATCAACTCATTGCCAAGGCGATCTACGGTTTCGATCCATTTTCTGAGCCGAACCGGCCTATCTGTCTCCTGACGCATATCATACAGCAGATCCTGTAGCGTGATATTGTCATAGAATGCCTCGGCCAATTGCAGAACGCCTGCGACGATCGGTACAACAGACTCACGGTACTGCTGGGTCTCTGATCTTACGTCATCCCCCGTGGCTTCCAAAGTGTATTTTCTGACGCAATCAGTCGCCTCCAGATCGATGATTGTCCTGGCGGGCGAGAGATTTCGCTTCTCTTCTTCGCAGAGCTTCAAAGGTGAGCGACCACAATAGGCACCGGCTCGGATTAAATCCTGGAACCTCTGGAGTAGTGCTATTGAGTCATCGTTTTGGGTGGCTATGCACTCTACCCCCAGAACATACGAGAGAACCAGACAGTGATCTCCTGCAAATTGTATAAGCTTTGCCTGCTGTGTACCTCGGAAGACACAACTATCGAGAACCAAGACTTTAGTCATTTTCTCGCACTCCCGTACCAGTCCCATGCCATTTTGAAGCCACGTTCATCGTCGCTCCGTCTTGGTGTAACTACAAAGGATGGTGAAGATAAAGTATCTCGCAGCTACTGGGATATTATCGGCCGGATTCGGGGGCCTCATAAGTGGAAAAACAGGAAATGGCCGGAGGAAACGGTTGCGGACATTCAAAGGGCTGGCGGCTCAGAACCGAAGTTCCAGCAAGAGAACCATGAAACGCAAAGAACTCTCTCCCGGCATCGACCTGTATTTCTGATCCAAGAATGAAGGCGTGTATAAGTAAGCCTAACGCTGTGCAACACCAGCCTGGAAAGCAATGGCCTGTGCCGAAAGATCATCGTGGGCAGAATTCTATCTTGACAATATTCTCTTTGGGAACGGGGACGCCGTGACCATTAAAGCAACGGGTTAGCCAATCTTCACATTCATCTAATGGCAAGCCATGATGACTGTGATATGCGTACAAAAGTGCAGTATCCAGCGCATTCAGCGATGTCTGCATGTCAATAAACTTGACAACACACGGAACCGTTTTTGATTCATAGAGTTCTGTCAAATTGACCTTATCACATGACCTACAAATATCCTCGACACTTTCAGGTGAAGCGAAGTAGTCAACATAGGCTGAATTGTGTACAAAAGCCATCTCTCTTATCAGAAATCCATACGGTCCACCATGAATCTTTGGATCAAGTAACTTCATTCTGAGAAGCTCGGCAGAATAAGAGCGATTAGAAAAAACTGAATTGCGCAGTTCTTGAGAAGTAAGTTCGTTTTTAATCAACCCAGAAAGGAAGCCCAAAATTTTGCCAAACGCTTGACTTAACGGCAGCAAGCCTTCATTGAAATTGTTGTCTGGCCAAGTGCGCGTGGCATGATACCAGTAACTTGCATCAAAATCTGTTTTGCAGGACGTTTTCTCTTGAATGTATGATAATAAGTACTTAGGCGGATTCTCTGGACCAGACTCATAAACATCAACGCAGTTGAAGAATCGCTGCACTTCGTTTTTGCAGAGGCCCAGTATGCTCTCCAAAGAACTATATGTCGATTCAATAGATTCACAATCCAGCACCTTCACGGATTCATTATACCACAGGTTATGTGGATGAGTAGTGCCAACCCATGAACGCCGTTCGCTCCGTATCTATCGCACCACACGCACACTGAGAAACGAACGCACTCCAGCCGGCTTGCAAGACGCATCGCCGCCCGTTTTTCAAGGCAACGCTATCCAGAGCGGTGCTGCCGCGCAGAATCGAAAGCTGCGAGCCGTCTGAGCCGCCGAAACGTCCACAGTTGACGTAACGCTTCTGGGGGGTATGGCCTCTGGGACGCAACCGTGCTCTGCCTCGCGCCATGGGCCTGCTGGACGCCTTCCCGTGAAAGCTACGGGCCTGCGTGTGCGTTAAGAGTTGATGTTAGACCGCCACAAAAGAGGCCGGTTGACCGGGCAAACTCGAAACCGACCGTTCCGCAGTAGGGTCAGCGGCAGACCGTCGATTCTACGACGCACAACTTGGGGTAGAAAGAAGCCTAATTGCCAAAGATAGCAAAAATGGAAATTTTTCCGATTTTGGTAAAATTCTCGGTCCAGACTGGAACGAAGAGCGATTGGCCGACGAAGCTGAACGGCTGGGACTGGACCGCACAACAGTTTCTAAGTGGTTCGGAAATAATGTGAACGTTCACAATACTTCCTCGCTACGCGCCCGCGCGCGAGGGGGGACGATTGTTCGTCCTCCCCTACTATGAACCCGTCATCGTCCTCGCTACGCGCCCGCGCGCGAGGGGGGACGGAAGCTCAATACGAAGTACGTCGCTCACAAGGCGTCCTCGCTACGCGCCCGCGCGCGAGGGGGGACGTGCCGGTCCGTGCCAAACCATAAACGATACCGGTCCTCGCTACGCGCCCGCGCGCGAGGGGGGACCGGGGGGACTCGTCGGCTTGACCTGGGGGACAGCGCGTCCTCGC
>Ga0307380_10004549_pt1 | contig 18689 bp, 8 predicted proteins | sample UN3MG_FD_202239 | JGI IMG/M metagenome (GOLD analysis project Ga0307380, IMG submission 202239) | Soil microbial communities from Risofladan, Vaasa, Finland - UN-3 | ecosystem: Environmental > Terrestrial > Soil > Coastal area > Acid sulfate soil | place: Finland: Risofladan, Vaasa | collected...
TTTTTGTACATCACCGTGAGAAGCCTTTGTTCCGTTGTTAACATACAGAATCGTATCACCAAGATTTGATTGTATACCATCTTTTATAAGAAGTTCCATATGTGCTTGTCTAGACATTAGATTACCAGCTATGGTAGTTTGTTTACTACGTTTAATATAATTCTCTATACTTAATTTAACTCTTGATTTAGAAGCAATTTCAGCCAACGGAACTTTTTCGTCAAATATCTTTTGTATATATTCGTAATACCACTCAATAAATTCTTTACCGTTACCATTAAGTAATTGTTTAACCCCCTTATCTAAGAACTTCTCAATATATTTTGGCATCTTTTTAGATTTGATACTATTGCCGGTAAATTTTATTTTACCATTTTGTTCCATAGTTACGTAGTTCTTACGAGCCAAGTTAATACACGAATCCCAAGTACCATCACAATCAAGACCCATTTCACCTTTCATAAATATATCATTAAACTCCGCAACATCGGCATCATAACCACGATATTCTTTACCCTCCTTAACTAACCAATTTTTTCCTTTACCAATATAAACTCTATCATCAACACCACCCTCAGGTAATGAGAAGTTCATACCATCGGTGTCACAAACAAGAGGACTATATCCTCGTTTACTAAAGAACTTTAACATTTGTCGTAAATATTGTCTACCCGTAGTTGTAATCTGTTCCCCCATATCAATATCTCCCCATGGAAATACCTGTGGTGCCGATAACGATCCGAAGAACGCATTGATAAAGATCTTAATTGGTAATTGTTTACGGTCAAATGATGTTGATTTCTTTTTATCGATATCCTTATATTCTGCCGCCAAATTCTTATACATAATACGAGAGTTACGGAAGTAAGTTAATAATCCTTTCATTGCCCCTGTTATGTCACACTCAGGAAACACGTCATGAACTAACTGAATGGATGGGTATAGTGATGAGTAGTCAAGTTTTAATACGTCCTTAGAATAACCTACTTTAAGTAAACGTGATAGACCACCAACAAAATTCCTTCTTTCTCCTTTTTTAGGAATTGCTAATCCATATTTATATGACCAAGCCAACATTACCATTTTCCATAATGTTGCGGTACCCATTGTAGATGCTCTTTCATATGTGGTTGGAACCAATGATGATAATAGAAATGTTGCTTGATTAAACTCATCATCCACAATTAATGTTTCCTCAAGGTCATCATCAAGATACCTCTCAACAATATCATCACCAGTTGTTTTAAGGTAAACATCTCCTCGTCTTACACATATCTCATCAACCTTTGGGTCAATACCAACTTTTTTATATTTACCATTATCAGTATTTAACCAATACTCATCTTTTTCTGCATACATTGAACCAATACTTGTATGGTCAATATAGATACGATCTTTTGCTTCAGCATCAATATATTTGGTAATATATTTCAAACCCGCCTCTTTAATGTTTGAGTTGATTGCTTGTGATCTACGAACTGAGTGAATAATATCAATTACATTATATCCCCACATTTGAACTTGATTAAATTTCTCAACCTCATTTGCCAATTTTAACATTGACTCTCTTTGAGATATTGTTTTTTTACCATTTAATGAAAATGATATTTTTTTAATATCTAAGTTTAATGCTTTACACCTTTCAAAAATCCAAAACCAATCAAAGTTTGCTGAGTTATATCCCGCAATAATTGAAGGTTTAATTTCGTTTATTGTTCTAAAAAATTCAACAATACCTGATCGTTCTTCATCTTCATTTGAACATTCAATAACCTTTTGAAAACCTTTATTTGTTTTCATTCCAATCATAAATATTCTACCATCTCTTGGTTCTAAAGAGGTAGTCTCAAGGTCAAATACAAATCTTGTTATATCATTGTACTCCTCAAATCCTTTAAATAATCTTTTTTCTTTTGAGATGAGGTATTGTTCTACCGGAGACACCATTAATATTTTGTCTTTTGTCTTTTCTCCCCATGGATCAATTCCCCCTTCACGAAAGAATTGTATTAATGATCGATAACCCTTAATTGATTTAACTATGAATGTTAATCCTTCTTCTAATTGTTTACTATTGTCTGTTCGGAGTTTTTCTATTAGAATACCGTACTTACCCATTGCTTGTTTTTGTAGAGATTTCGATCCTTCATAAAAATTAAAATCATGTAAATCACCTACCCACGCAAATGCTATGAGTGAATCTTGTTGAATAACTTTACCTTTTCCCGGTACTTCTTTAATTTTAAAAATGTGGTCTGAAGCATAGTCAAACTCTACCGCAACTATGTGCTGTTCAGGGTCATTCCCCTCCAAGAAACTTTTAATTTCTTCTTGTGATATCATATATTTTATATTTGGTATATTGGCTGCCGTGTATAACGACATTCACCTTTGTTAAACAAAGATATGAAAAAAATAATTATGTGTCAAATTATTTTTAACAAGTTGGACAAGGACCCAATAAAATTGATGTCACACCAGCAGGAAATGAAGGTACCGTAGATGAACAAATAGTTGCAACTCCACCTGGACCAATAATCAGAGGTGAAATCTCGGTAATACAACACGGTGTAAATGTTATAGAAACTTCTTTTGTTGTATTATTATTACTAATCCTATACCAAAAACAACTCGGAGTTGGGGTTGGGGTTTTTGTTGGGTTTGGTGTTACCGTTTTAGTTACTGTTGGTGTTACCGTTTTAGTTGGTGTAGGTGTTGGAGTTTTTGTTTTTGTTGGGGTTACCGTTGGAGTTTTAGTAACTGTTGGTGTTGGAGTCTTAGTAACTGTTGGTGTTGGAGTTGGAGTTACACAAGGGTAGGTTGATATACAAGTAGTACAGTTTACAGATGTGGTCATATTCCATATTAAACTTATTGGACCCACTTGTAATGTAATTACCTCATAACATTGTAAATCGGTACCAATAATCACATTTCCAGATGTAAATGTTGATGGTAAATTAACGTATCTATATATTGACTTAGTACAACAATCAAGAACTAAATATGTTATATATGTTGGTGTTGTTGGTGTTACGGTTGGTGTTGGTGTTGTAGTTTTTGTTGGTGTTACGGTTGGTGTTGGTGTTATAGTTCTTGTTGGGGTTGGAGTTGGTGTTGTAGATGGTGGGGGTGGATTTGTTGGTGTTGGTGTTGGTGTTGGTGGTGGGTTAGTTCCTGTTGGTGTATTTGTTGGTGTATTTGTTGGTGTTGATGTTGGTGTTGATGTTTGGGTAGGAGTTTTTGTTATTGTTGGGGTTGGTGTTGGTGTTGTTAATTCGACAACATAACCAATACCACAAATTTCTAAAGTTTGTGGAGCTTGAATTTTATTTCCTATAACAGTTAATGATGTAAATGGTAATGGGTTACTAAAGGTAAATACTCCCCCACCTAAACCTGTTGTTGTTATAAAAGTAAAACAATCACTACCACCAGTTCCACCAAGAATTACATTTCCAGATATGGTTGAACAACAGTGATCACATGATGTGATAAGTGGATTTCCAATATTAGTGGTAAAAGTCATTGCCGTACTAAAAGATGAATATACTCCATTTCCAAATGTTCTAATATAGGAAATTCTTAAAGTAACAGAAGTAACAGGAATACTAAATGTCATTGTATATGAATATGTTACTATTGCGGGAGGTGGAATTGGCCACTGAAAACTTGGTTGAGCACCTAATCCAAGTACCGGACTAGATATATTAAAAGAAGGTGAACAAGTATAAACATTTCCATAAGACGGCCAATTACCAAATCCTGTTGAAGTTATTGACATACCACTAGAATATGTTAACGTTGCGGTAAAAACCGATGCTCCGGGATTATTTAAAACTTCATAAACAAATGGTAAGTTTGCAAATTCTTCACAGTCAGGACAATTTGGTGTTGGTGTTGGTGTCGGTGTTGGTGGAGGATCTGTTGGAGTAACCGTTGGAGTAACCGTTGGTGTCGGTGTTGGCGTTGGTGTTGATCCACTAAGATATAACAATGAATCGTTACATTCTGGAATACTTGAAGCATTCCATACTCTAAGCCCACAATTTTGAACTAAAGTAAATGGGTATGGTGGAGATTGGTTAATGTTCCATAATGGACCAATAGGATTGTTACCGTCTCCAGTGAAATATATCTGACTATTATCGGTAAATAAACCAAAAGCATTAAACACTTGCCCAATGATAAAAGGAACATAAACATCCAATGTTAAAGTAGTAAAATCATACTGATTGATCCCAAATAAACCAGGACCATTTATATTAACTAATAGTTTACTTGGAGATGTTGTTGTAAACATTAAATCATTATTAACCACAGTACTTGGAGGTAATGTAATTAAAGTTAATATTGATGCTGTTGTTGTCGTAATATTAAATTCCACTATTTCTGTAATCGTTGAACTAACAATAATACTACCAATTAATGTGGAATTACTTTTTGCCGTCAATCCAAGACCCATAACAATAGGAAGTGGAATTGTTATAATTCTATTAAATGTTGCACTAAAAGGACATGGTTGGTAGTCGTATTCATAAATAACCCATTGGGACCCTCCAGGTATAGAAACTTGAGTTTGTAAAAATATTTTATTAGATGTGTGTGCAATTCCATAAATTGAAAATGGTGGATATGACCCACTAAAAAATGGTGTTAAAAAAATTGGGATATTAGTTGTAATATCATAAGAATAAACATCCAAACTAACATTACTCGCATCTAATGCAACAAATAAAACATTACATCTTTCTAAACAAATGATATTTTCTGGTACGGAATCACAAAATGTTAATACTGAACCAGATCCACCACCTGGTCCTGATATTGTTAAAGATGTAAAAGGAAGTGAGTTGTTTATGTTGAATAGACCTGAACCTACTGCCCCGCCATCACAATCACCATTTATATTAGAGGCGGTAATTACATTTCCTGAAATTGAAACACAACATCCTGAACATAAATTAATATTGGGAGTATTACTCCCTGTGTTAGTTGTTAAAGTAAAAGATTCTCCAACATTATATCCAACTAAAAAAATTTTAAAATCATTAACTGGAAAACTAAAATTTAATGTATATGTGAATGGACCACTCCCACCAATGTAAATCGAATTTTGGATCGCACAAAAACCACAATAAATTTCCGTACAAGATGGAGATGGATAAATTGCAACAGATCCTGTACCAGTTGCGGAAATTGTAAGACCATTTGAATACATAATACTATTACCTATTACAGGTAAAAGAGTTTGTTGATCACAATCACAAGGTAATGGTGGAGGTGTTGGTGTTGGTGTTGGTGGAGGATCTGTTGGGGTAACAGTTGGGGTAACAGTTGGTGTTGGTGTAACTGATGGAGGTATAAACTCCAAATCAATACATTCAGGACTTTGCCCTGAATCAAAAGACCTACTCTGTAAAAAGTTTCCAAGGAATGAAGTTGTATACGGAGATACATTTGATATTGACCAAAGTTCATTACCAGGAAATCCTCCTATATAAAATAAATTATTCCATTGGAAAAATGATTGTATAGTAGTTGTTATTGAAATTAGAATGTCGAGTTGTACCTGCCAAGAACCTGCAATATATTGGAATTGAGTAACGTATTTTTGTAATGTTGATGTGTCAAGTCCTATTGTAATCATTTTACCGCTGTTGTTCATAACAACTTCAGTAATTTGTCTATTAGCTGATAAAGTACTTAATTGAAATAATGAAGTTTTAGACCAAACAGTTCCGCTAATGTCCACTAAAACAATGTCAAAACCTGTACTACTAAATCCCATGGATACTAATAAGTTAGGGTTGACTATATTTGTTATTGGATCCCTATATACACATAATGCACCTGCCAACCAACCTAACCCTGGAATAGCACTTGGAGATGCAATGTCCCTAGACCAAACGGCACTCCAAGGACTTAACGTAATATCCCATTCTCTTATTCCTTGAGAAGCGTCTTGAGATATCCATAATTTTGTTGATGTATTTGTCATAGATTGACCTAACACATTTAAAGAATTGGGTAAATTTAGTAATGTTGTTATATTTGATGTTGGATTATAAGAATATAAACCGACAGAAGCCGGAGAAGATGTGTCTAACCTTGTCATTATTAAAGGTAAACAGTTCGCATCAATTGGTTCTGGAGTGTTTGTTGGTGTTGGTGATGGTAATAACCCTGATGTTGGTGTGACAGTTGGTGTAGGTGTTGGTGTTGATGGTGGTTGTACCGAATCTGAACATATATCCATAATAGTTCCCGCCAAACCTCCAGGGCCTGTTACTGTTAATGTTGTAAAAGATGAAGAATTTGAAATTGTAAATGTACCTCCACCCATATCGGCGAATGGTGATCCTGATGGACAATAGTCTGCGGTAACAACATTTCCGTTAATTGTTGCACAACAATAATCACAAGATGATAATATAGGATTACCTGTATTTGTTGTAAACGTAAATGATTCACTACCACTTGAGTTAATATTATAATTTATTAATCTTATCACTATATTATTAACCGGTACACTAAAATTTAATATATATGTAAATGAACTTGTTGGTCCTAACCATACATTTCCATTCACTGTCGGAGGTGATCCGACCATACACCACGAAACAAATCCTCCTGATGGGGTAAAGGACACGTCACCAAAACCTGAAGCAGTTACTGTAACACCATTAATTGTTGTTGAAGATCCTAAACCAGGTAAGGCACTAACCGTTGGGCATATTGGACAAACGGGTGTTGGTGTTGGTAATAACCCTGAAGTTTGTGTTGGTGTTTGTGTTGGAGGTAGTCCCGGTGTTACTGTCATAGTTGGTGTTACTGTAGGGGTTGGTGTTGGACAAGGTTCTTCTAATAAACATACGGAACAATCACCCAATTGTTCTATTAAGGTTGCCAAATCATCAGTATATGATATTAGAGTTGATGCTGGCGTGGATGGAGAAACGTTAGTTATACACCCATTAAATGATAATGAAGATAAATAATATGAATTAGTGGTTATAGGAAAAAAGGTACTTGGGATATTATCTATTCGTATATATAAACTAGGGTCACAACAAGATTGAAATACTGCGACTCCTGGTAATGGACATTCACCAATTGTTACATCAAAAGATGCATCTGAACAACTATCAGTTGGATCATAAATAAACCATCCTGTATCAGGAAAAGAGTCACTGTCTGTTGATCTTGGTTGTCCGCAGAATATTCCCTCCCAACCGATCATTTCCCAATAACCAAGATTATTCCATCTAATTGTTAATGGAGTTGTGTTATCATACCCAACCCAAGAAGGTTTTGAGTTATAAAAACCAATAAAATTAAAATCATAATTCATTTTTTAATGTTTGTTTTTTTTTCTTTAATTTTAACTACTAATAAATGTAAGTAAATTACTTGTTATAGTACCACCTCCAGCTGCGGGTGTTATAAATGCCGTAATAGATATTCTATATGTATGATTTGGAGGACAAGGTCCACCATAACCATTTGGGTTAACCGCATTTGGGAACCAATCTGTTTGTTGTATGGTTGTACCTGCTTGCCATCCTGTGGGTCCTGATGTCCATAAATTAATTGATGTTTGAGTTGGTGGGATATTTGTTACTTTCCAATGAACAAAAAATCCATTAGGACTTGTTCCACCGGCATTTATATCTTCCATTAATAAACTATAACTGATGACATCATTTGTATTTAAGTTATTTATAAACCAATCTAATCCAACACTATAATTAAATCCACCACAGAGTGGATGTCTTACCGTCTGAGCTAATGTTTGACCATTTAAGAACTGAGGACTTGTTAAAATAAGACTTGGTGGTGCGCTACATACAGATTGGGTCATTGTGGTACCTACTTGGTAATAATATTCATTTAAACAGGTTGTTGCTGTGATTGGGTTTAAACCCGGTAAAGTAATTAAATTTAGGTTTGGATTTACTAATGGAGCTGTACCACCTGTCCAAGCTTTAATTCCTAACTCATTTGCAACGTCATCTATACGACACGCAAATCCTAACCAATTGTTATAATTTGGTATACCATATAATGCTGAGAAATTAGTGTTAAAAACATTTTGAGCTCCAGTAGCAGTGGGATAAGATGGGGCACTATTACCGGCAAAAACTAAACCTATTACTTTAAAGTTTGGTGATGCTTGTGTACCAAAGTTAGCAATTAACATTGATCCCGAATCACCACCGGCACATGGCCATAAACAGTGTGGTTGAGCAGGTACACCGCTTGGTTTAAAAAAAGCTATTAATCTTGGGTTAAAATCTGCAGCGGTACTAAATTGTTGACCACCAGCAGCTAAATGCCAACTATAAGGTCCAACACTTGTTGCAACATTTATTTGACTAATCCTTAATTCACATCCCGGTGTTCCTAAACCCTTTGGTCCGGTTGATCTACCACTACTATATAATTGTGGGTTTGTTACCAATAAGTTATCAATTTCAGCGGTTGTTGCAAAAGGTAATGGATTAGGCATTAAAGCTTCAAACCCCGAAAATCTAAAAGATTGATTAAAATCAATTTCATTACAATCAATACTAACTAACGCCGCATCTACATTATTTTTTGGTAACCCTGATGGAGATCCTACCCATACACCATTTGGTTGTAAAGTTTGAAAGGGTGAAATTGGTACATATCTAACAACTTGACCGAATCTACTACCTATTTGAAACCCAAATTCTCCAGGTTGGCAAACGTCATTATCTGGATTTATTTCGTTAGTTATTGGGAAATTATTACCCAAAAAAGGATTTAAATTTTGATATTGAGCCTTTACAGAATTTCCAATCACAACGTGATTATTTGTTAAACCAACTAAAGCGTTCGTGTGTATGTCTTGCACAATCATACCTAAAGTACCAACAGAATTACCTTTTCTTACCGAGGTTATAGATATACCACCTCTCAATGTTGCAAATGCAGATCTATTTGTTGGTGGTGTTAATACAAAAGGTTCACAAAGTGGAGGTGGGTTAGTGATAGGTGTTGTTCTACTACATTGTAAAGTATAAATTTCACCAACTTGTATTACATCAGTATTAAGTGTTTTATTTTCACTTATTTTTATTTCTGATGGTAAAATTTCATTATCGGATAAATTAGTTAACGGTTTTTTTTCTTTCACCGAAAAAACAATACAAACTTCACCAGTATAAATACCGTTAGTTTGTTTAAACCCATAACCAACACCAACATCAGATGGTGTATTATCACTCCATTCTTTTAATTTTTTATTTATTTCTTCTGTTATCATTTTTTTTATTATTAACAAGTATATGATTCAAATGTCACAAATGACGTAAATGGTCCAATAGCTGCGTTAACAGGTGTAGGTGTAGGTGTTTTAGTTGGAGTAGGTGTTGGAGTTTTAGTTACCGTTGGAGTAGGAGTTTTAGTTTTAGTTACTGTTGGTGTCGGTGTTTTGGTTGGTGTTGTTGATGGAGACAATCCCGGTGTTGTTGTTACGGTAGGAGTTGGTGTAGGTGTTTTTGTTGTTGTTGTTGTTGGTGTTTGTGTAGGAGTTGGGGTTGGTGTTGGTGTTGGTGATAATCCTGGTGTTGGTGTTACGGTTGGTGTTACGGTTGGTGTTGGTGAAGCACTTGGAGTACATTCACATTTTGGATCTGTTAAAGTAACTGATCCCGACCCAGAAATAACACTTACACTTATTGCACATATGGTACCAGTTTGGAAGGTGGGAACGGGTAATAAAATTGTTACACCTTCACAACTAACATAAGAAATTGTTGATCCAGTACCAAACGGACCACCATAATAAGTCCACGTTTGACAACAAGGAGTAGTTGGTGTTGGTGTGGGTGTAAGTGTTCCGGTAGGTGTTGGACTAATATCACATGGTACTGTTAAATTATAAGCACCTACTTGCCAATATGTGTCCGCCCCCGAAACTTGTGTTTTAATACTATTAAACCCTGGCACTGTAATATAGGATATTGTGGTTGAATCAACATATGGTTTAGTTGTTCCATCCCAAGATTGAATACCAAGTTCACTTGCTACGTGGTCAATTCTACAAGCAAACCCAAAAGCATCAGAACCAGCAAACACTAATCCAACAATTTTTGATGTACCACTAAAATCTGCAACCAATGCAGATCCAGAATCACCAGCAAAAATAGGGTAGTTACAAACGGTTGCTAAGTTAGGGTCATTTTCGGGTCTTACAAACATAATTATATCCGTGAATGGAATTGTGGTTGATGTTCCTTGGATATTATATCCACTGACACCACCAGCAAAACCCAACGTGAAAGTTCTTAGTGGACAAGGTATTCCTTGTTTAACTCCTGTTGTTCTACCACTACTAAACAACATTGGATTTGTTATTAATAAATTATTAATTTCTGCCGTTGTAGCAAAAACGTAAGGAGAATTATAAGTCAAACCAAATTGTTTGAAAGATTCTGCAATATCAATAACCGGATTACATTCAACTGAAATTAAAGCCCCATCAACTTTGTTAATCCCCCCCGATACGGATATTGGAACATACCTAACAACTTGACCAATCATAGCTGCAGGAGCAGGTGAAGATGATTCTCCATTTTGAAATGCAGAATCAGGTTGTACTGATCCACCTGAAATAATATCATATTCATTTTGTATAAGACCTGATGGGTTTCTTTGACTTGTGTATGATGCATCCCTAATTACAACGTGATTATTTGTTACACCAACCAAAGCTTGAGTTGCAACATCAACCGCAATAAATCCTAAAGTACCTACAAAACCAAGTTTAGTTTGAGAGGTAATTGATATGCCACCTTGAATTGGTCTATGTTGTAAACGATTTGTTGGTGGTGTACTTGTCCAAGTGTAACAACTAGGATCACAAGCAAAAGTTTTAATTATACCCACCTCAATAACATCGGTTTTTAGAACTCTATCACTTAAAGTAAATTCAACATCAGGTAATAATTCATTTTCAGGAATTAAATGTAACGGTATTTTTTTTGGTACAAAAAATATGATTGACTCTTCATTAGTCATTTCACCATTTTTTATTTTTGTACCATAACCAACGCCCACATCATTAGGTGTGGCGTTAAAAAGTTCTTCGATAATTTCTTTTATTTCGTCAGTTAACATGTTTTAGTATTATATTTTATATAAATAGTGTTATTAGTTATAATTCCACAAGTAGGTGTAGGTGTAGGTGTAGGTGATAATCCTGGTGTTACGGTAGGAGTTGGTGTAGGTGTTTTTGTTGGTGTTGCGCTTGGTGATAATCCTGGAGTTACGGTAGTAGTTGGTGTAGGTGTTTTTGTTGGTGTTGTTGTTGGAGGTAATCCTGATGTTCCGGTAGGTGTTGGCGTTTTTGTTGGTGTTGGTGTTGTAGTTGGTGATAATCCTGGTGTTGTTGTTATTGTTGGTGTTGGTGTTGGTGTTGTAGTTTTTGTTGGGGTTGGGGTTTGTGTAGGAGTTGGGGTTGGGGTTAGTTGTGCAGAACCACAAGTACAAGTACTTTCAAGATAAGTTTGACCATCTCCTGATAATTTTATAACGGATAACGCACATATTGTAGAAGCATATCCCGTTGAAGCACTAAATGTTGTTGTGTTTCCTGAACAATCTAACCATTGGAATGTAGATCCAGAAACAGGTCCCCCAAAATAATACCAAGTATTACAACAAGGAATTGGACTTCCTGTTGGTGTAATTGTTGGTGTTGGTGTTGGTGTTGGTGATTGAATAATCACACTAAAACAAAACTCATCTATTGGTGACGGAAGAGGTATTGGAGTTTTTGTTGGCGTTGGCGTTGGTGATAATCCCGGTGTTGGTGTTGGTGTTGGTGATAATCCCGGTGTTGGGGTAGGTGTTGGTGATAATCCCGGTGTTGGTGTGACAGTTGGTGTTGTTGTAGGTGTTGGAGTGTCTTGAGGACAACAACATTCTGTGGTTGTTGTAGTTGTTGTTGGACACACATTATTACAACAAGGAAACTCTATTAAATAACAACTTTCATATGGTAAATCTTCCGCAATAAAACTTTCTTGTACATTAATAAATAATTGTTCTCGTATTGGTAATATTAAAACTCCTTGAGAATTTCTTAATAAGAATTGAGCCTCATATCTTGCAGTTTTATTTGTGTCTTGTGGTTTGAATTGATAATAAATGTAATATTCAGGTTCCGCATTAGGATCCAAAAGTACTTTCTCAACAAAACCAGCCGAACTTGTTGAAATTTTAGGAATCCCGGTTTCAACATTAGTCATTGAAAAGAAGATAGAGGACTCTTCAATCATATCCATGAAAGAATTATAATCACTTCTACCGTCTTTTACAACCTGTAATTTTAATATAGGGAGAGTTGCATTCTTTTTAATGAAAAATTCCATTTATAGTTTTTACTATAAATATGCTGAACTACTAAATATTAACTTTCTTTTCTTAAAGAACCATCATAATGATGAAATCTATGGTGCTCCGTTGGAGTTAATAACAATAATCCAGGATTAATTTTTCCTTTTACTGTTTCTTGATAAGAATAACTCATTAGTACTTGTTCATGTGGATGTGCCCATTTTGTTTCTAAATAACAATTATAATTACCTTTTTTTGTTAAAACAATTGGCCAATTACACAAAAATATTTCACCCGTAATATATGGTAATCCTTTGTGAATATGTATTTCATCAAATTTTGTTTTAGGTGAATTAGAATCTAATCCTTGAGTAGGTAATTTAGGATTTTTTGGCCAATGATTTTTTCTAAAATCTTGTGGTACGTTATACCATGAAAATTGAATATCATTGGACCCGTAAAATTCACTAAAATTTAACTTTAAAAAATCAAAATTTTCTTTTTGAATAATTTCTAAAGATTTCTGATATAAATTATCAACATAACGAGAAAACCCGTTTCGACATACCTCACCTTTTTTAGGATAAAACGACATGTCATCTTCAAACCAATAATAAAAATCTAAATCAGTTTCATCAAAATGTTCTGCAACAAATACTCTACCACCAACAATCCCAATGTTATCTTTTTTTATATGTTCAAAACCATATTGTTCACATAGTTCAATATATCTTGGTGTTGTTGATAAATCAGTTGAATTATCTAATAAGAATTTCTTTGGTTTCTCAACAAAATCTTTATCGTAATCCAACATTGATTGGATAAGTACTTCTAATTGTTTTGGTGAGTTAAATGTGATAACATAAAGACCAACCTTTGATGTGTCCAAATTATTTACAACAACATCTTTTGATACTTCCGATTTAACCTCAACGGTCATATTTTTTAAATCCTCAAAGAATCTACCCATTAACCCATTACCTTCTATTTCTGAATAAGTAATTAAGTTTGGATATTTGTATGTCATAATAGTAAATAAAGATTCCTCAGTACCCATCAAACCTTGTGATAATGTGTCATTCATTAACCCATAATAGATACTATTAATTTCTGTTATTGCGTCTTTTTTTCCGCCAAAGAAACCAGCTCGAGCAACCATATTAACAGGTTTACCAACTAAATCACACAACTCTTGATATTTGAATCCGTGTATTTCACTATTGGTTTCATATGGAAAACAAACAAAGTGAAAATTATTAACTAATTGGGGTAATTTATCTAAAACTTTATCATGTGTAAAATATCCTGGATGTATTGTGTTAGTTAATCCGGCGTCAACCCAAAACATATATTCTGAATTAAACTTATCTAAAATTTTTGCGTCGTGTAAAAGATAAATTTTAGACATAACTAAAGGATTATACATCTCTAGTTTAGCTTGTGTCGAATCTGTTAACCAACCAACTTGATTATACCAATCAGGATTGGTTCTAATTTTTTGAATTTTATCGTAGAATTCATTATTCTTAAACCATGATAAATCCCTACGAACAAATTGAGTATTTTCATCACGTCTATTATCTAATACAAATTTTTCTAATTCTTCGTCCCCAAAAATTATCATATTTACATCAACTTGTAATAATTGTTGAAACTTATCTAAATAATGTTGGTATGATCTAGACCACCCTTCTTGGAGTTCTCCTCTACCTATATCCCATAGTCCCGTAACTATAGTAATAACATTGTTTTGAGTATTAACAGTTTTTTTTATAATATTATTTTTTGGTTTACTTGATGAAAAAATTTCATCATAAAAATATTTTGGTAACCCAACAATATCTTGACCCGATATTTCATATATAAAATCATTAGTTTTGAATATTTCAATTATCTCACTTTGTTCTTGTTCAGATAAATTAATCCATTCTAATCTTATAACCTTTGGTGTGTATTTTTTAAAATCAATTTGTTTAAAAATTTTAAAATCATGTCCCTCAGCATCAACTTTAAGAATATCAAAGTTATTAAGTTTATGTTTATCCATTAAGGTATCAAATGTAATACATGGAACCTTAACCAACTTACCATATTTTTCAACTGTAAGTCTATCACCTTCACCACCCAAACCATTTTTAGGTGGATAAACCGCACTCATACCATAAAAACAACTGTGAATTAAACCACTATCAATGACTTCTTTGTCAATTGTTATCATTTCAATTTCACCATCATAATCAGATATTGCACTATTTTCAAATAATCCTACATCACCAATATTACTTTTTAATCTATCAAATAGGTAAGGTATTGGTTCAACATATAGAACATTGAAATTGTACATGTTAGTATACCCAATCATCTCATCAAACATCACACCATCCATTGAACCAATGTTTAATGCGGTTATGGTATTATTAGTTTTACCTAAAAAGTGTAATGACTTATCAAAAAAATTTTCCATGTTATATTTTATTTATATATAATTTTTGTCTACCATCAAAAAGTAAAATGTACCCTAATGATATTAAATGAGGTGATAATAAAGCATCTTTACCTTCATTTGTTAATATAAAGTCGGTATCATCAATTAGAATTAAATGGGTGTCGGATAATTTATCTTTACACACTTCAAATGATTCTAAATGTTTTTCTTTATATAAATCGGTTCCGACATCCCAACCATCTAAAAATAAAACATCAATTTTTTCATCAAACTCTTTTAAAAATTCAATACCGTCTTTTGGAATATTTAAATGTAAATTTTTGGGAATTTCTCTACCTAATGACCCAAATGACCACTCAGCATGAATAACACAATTTTTATCAATATCAACAGAATGAACATCAAAACCTTCTAACGCAAACATTATACCTCCGTGACCGTCAGCACAACAAGGAGGTGCCACAAAAGGATTATCACCTAAATAGTAATAGTTAATACATTTTGGAGTAAGACCATGTCTTGTTGATCCAATTTCGACAACGGTTTTAAGCCCTAAAACTTTGGCAATTTCAGAGGTTTTTTTAATATAAGGAGCCGGTTTACTTCTTTCATTATTATGTTGTTCTCCACTTAGATGTGTTGTGTCCCAAAATCTTTTATCTATTTTATTAAAATCACCAGCTAATTTATACACTAAGTCGGATATATTATTAATTTCGGTTATTTCAGGAATATTAGGTTTAGCAATCCCATCAACTATTTTTGGTTTAGAACTAACAATAACATTATCTGATGGTTTATAATTTGGATTTTCTATTATTTTGAATTCCTCAGGGATAAAAAATTTTGGTTGTTCGTCTAACATTGTTGGGTGATTACATCCCGTATTAGTTACACTATTTGAATGTCTTATAACAGGAAATGTTGTTACCCCTTGAAATTTATACCAATCATCGTACGTTGATAACTTATCAACATCAGGGATGTAGGGAACAACAAACATTTTTATCTTTTTAAACTTAAAGTAAAATGACAATAAAACATCATCTGATTTTGTTTTACCCACAAAATCACTAAAGAATTCAGTTTCAAAATATTTAACAAAATATGATGCTGATTTATAATGTTGTAGGTCTTTTACCTCCAATGGTTCATTTACACTTAAAACCCAAGAATCTCTTAAATCACCGTACTTTGGAGTCATTAAACTTCTACCGTCATATAGTACAACAGAATTAGGTAACTCTATATGGTATTTTATATGTTCTAAGATCATATCTTCATGATAAACTAAATCATCATCAACAACGATTAATAACGTATTACTGTCTTCACGAATGATAGTTGGAATAACCTTTGTTGGTGGACCCATATCTTCCGTTCTGAAGATTTTTAAATGGTCGTATGATTCTTGATATTTATCTAACCATTGTGGTATTATATATTCTTCACCCGTAACATTATATGTAAAAGGTAAATTTAAATGTACTTCATAATTATTGAAATTTTGTTCACAAATTGATTTCATAACCAATTTAAAACCATCCTCAACATCTTGATTTAAACGTTCTGGTACTGTTGTTAGGGAAATTACTATCTTATACATCAGAACTTGCGTGATTCATTTTAACATCTTTATACCCCTCACCAAAAGTTTCAACGATTATATTTTTATAACCAACTCTGATTTTGTTAAATTCTCTAATTTTTATGGCTCTTCTACCAACTTCTTCCAATCCTAACTCACCTTCTTTACCTTTTCTAATATCCGATTCTAAATCCCAAATATCACCATTAATCTCAATTAATTTATTGATATAGGTTTCAATAACTTCAGAATTAATTTTTTTATAATCTTCGATTACTTCCGATAAATCTTTTAATTCAATATCGTTATCTGCATCTAATCTTTGTTTTTTTAAAACTGCGATTGAATATCTATCTAAAATTTCACTTATTGGGTATTCCATTTTTATTGTATTTTTTGTTTATATTATTAAATCAATCTTAAGTATGTGATATTAAAATCATAAATTACCTGTTATTCTTTCACACCATCCTTTTGATGTACTAAACGGCCAAACAACCCAGTATTTTGGTTTATGTGTTGTTTGGAAATCTCTCCATACTTTACAATATCCGTCAGGATCATTCATCATTGAATTAATTTCATTGATGTCAGCATCTTTCCTAAAAAGGGTTTCATCATTTTCATTATGAAATGCGACCACCCAAAATTCATAATCTTTCTCAGGTACTTGTGTAAATCCAATATCGATACAGTGTTTGAATATTGATGCGTAACTTGACATCAACTCTTCTTCTGTTTCAAAAATATATGGGTTTGGCGGATAATTTTTATCTAATGTATATTGTTGTACCGCTCTTTTTGAAAACAAAAGACCTGAATATATTTCATAATCTCTTAATGATCTTTCCGTACCAAAACCGTATTTACTAAAATCTAAAGTAATTTCTTCACCATCCATACCAAATAACTGACGATTTTTTTTGTGAGCAAATTCATTTTTTTTACCCCATTCTTTATCGTCATCCCATTGTTTTGTTCTACCTTTACGAGTATATTCATGCCAAATAACAACCTTATGGGGATGAAACAAATCATATCCATGAGTATATGCTCTTACGGCAATTGAAATTTCTTCCCCGTGAAAATAAAATTCAGGATCATGTTGAACCTCTTCACTAAATTTACCTAAGGTAAAAGCAAAATGAGCAGAATAAAATCTTGCTGTTACAGGTTCTTTCATTTCTTGCCATCCGGGAATTGTTTCAGGTAAAAAGAATACCGCCCCTTCAGGAATAAATCTATCAAACGCCATTCTCCAAGGTTCTTGTACTCTACCCGCAGGATCGTTATCTGGATCAAATGAAGAAACATAACCTGTTAATAAAGGTTTATCAAATCCTTTTTTCTGAAGTTGTTTGATCATTTTAATTAGAGTGTCGTCCCAATCTTTTTCAAACCTCATATGGGAGTCAATTTGTAGTGTATATTCTTCACCACCATATACTTGTTGAACTTGGTTTCTTGCCCAACAAACTCCCTTTGACTCAGTATATAAAACATCGATAATTCTAAACCTTTTGTCTTTTCTATAATCTTCTAACAAATCAAATTGGTCGTCGGGGTTATATTGTCTACAAATCCCAAGTCTTAAATTTTTAGGTCGTTTTGCGTTTTCCAACATATTCTTAATTGTTGGTTCTAATTGTGGGTCTCTATACGAGGCTATCTGAACAAATATTTTCATGTTATTTTTTTATTTTAATAATAAAACATCAAATAAAAAAAACAATAGTAAATTAATTATATTGTCATTATCATGAACTACATGGATATGTTATTATACAACTAGGACAAGTGGTACCACTAGATAATAATGTTCCAACAAATGATGGAGTCCCATTAAATACATTAACTACTCGATAACATTGTCCACTAACTAAAACTATTTGACCAAATACTGCGGATGGTAGTATTACATACTTTTGAACCAAAGGGTTACAACAAGACACTGCAACATAAATAGTTCCTGGTGTTCTTGTTGGTGTCACTGTTCTTGTTGGTGTCACTGTTGGTGTCTTAGTCATTGTCATTGTTGGTGTTACGGTTGGTGTGATTGTGTTTGTTGGTGTTGGAGTTGGTGTTGGACAAGGATTTGAAGAAATACAACCCGCACAATTAGAAAAACTTGACGTACCTAAAAATAAAGTTATTGTACCAGCAATTTGAGTTAGAACTTCATAACATCCCCCATTAGTTGCAAGAAATGATGATCCAATTAGAGTTGATGTTGGTAAACTTATAAATCCATCCTTAGGATATAACCCACCACAATCATCACAACTT
>Ga0307380_10004550_pt1 | contig 18687 bp, 16 predicted proteins | sample UN3MG_FD_202239 | JGI IMG/M metagenome (GOLD analysis project Ga0307380, IMG submission 202239) | Soil microbial communities from Risofladan, Vaasa, Finland - UN-3 | ecosystem: Environmental > Terrestrial > Soil > Coastal area > Acid sulfate soil | place: Finland: Risofladan, Vaasa | collected...
CTCATTGATCCGAGGTTTGCCATTGGCCGGAAGTGTCCTGAAACGTGGCGAGACTTGGTACATCGGCTTCGAGCTGCCGCCGGGCCCTGACGGCCGTCGCCGGCGCAAGATGCTCGCCTGCAAGTCTATGAACAAGCGCCAAGCCGAGCAGCGCCTGCGCGATGTCCTCAGCGAGATCCACCAGGGCACCTACGCCGATCCGTCCAGGCTCACCCTCGGCGAATACCTCAGCTCCTGGATGCAGAAGGCCGAAAATCGCCTGGCAGCCACAACCTACGAATCCTATGACAAGCTCATCTCTCGGCATATCCTCCCCGCGATCGGCCACACGCGGCTCGACCGCCTCTCCGCCTTCCAGATCGAGGAATTTTATGATTGCCTTTCCCGCAAGGGCCGGCTCGATGGCAAGGAAGGCGGATTATCCTCGAAGACCATCCGGAACCTTCACGGCATCCTCCACGCCGCGCTGCAGTCGGCCGTCCGCCTGAAGCTCCTCGGGCATAACGTCGCCGATGACGTCCTTCCGCCGAAGCTCATCAAGCCGGAGGTGCAGACGGTCTCGCTGGAAGACCTCGACAAGCTGCTCGATGCGCTTGACGGCTCGAAATATCGGCTGCCTATTCTGATTGCGTTGGGAACAGGAATGCGTCGAGGGGAGATCCTGGCGCTAAGATGGGAAGATTATCGTCCGTCGAGTGGGGAGATCGCGGTGAGGCGGGCCTTCGCCCAGGTGAGAGGTGAAGTCCTCATCAAAGAGACAAAGACCGGGAAGAACTTGCTGGTGGCGCTGCCAGCCTGGCTCGTGGAGGAATTGGACCTGGCCAGGGAGCCGCGAAAAGAGGGATGGATCTGCGTGGATGAATGGGGCGAGTGGATTACTCCGCAGGGATTCGCTCGCGGATTCGGCCGCGTACTGGACCGCGCCGGCCTCGATCTCACCCTCCATCAGTTCCGCCACACCCAGATTACCGATTTGTTGATGGAAGGCATTCCCTCGAAAGCCGTCAGGGAGCGCGTCGGCCACTCTAGCGCCACCATGACCGAGCGTTATACCCATGTCATGCCGCACATCCAGGACAAGGCCGTCCGAGTCATCGAGGACAAATACGGCGAACTCGTCAGGGCAAGAAGACGCATACAAAATGTATGCAAATCCGCCCTAAAACCCGGCATTTGAGCGTAAATCTGGCGGAGCGAGTGGGATTCGAACCCACGAGCAAGCTTTGTGGCCCACTACACGATTTCCAGTCGTGCTCCTTCGACCAACTCGGACATCGCTCCGCGAAGGAGAATACATGAATTCTATCATAGCAGAGGGCCACTGTCAACGAAAATCGGCTTGGCTGCCTGGGGGTCAAACGTGCGAAGAAAAAAAAGCCGGACAGCGGGGAGGAGGGGAGCACTGTTTTATGGTGCACTGTCCGGCTTAGTCGAGTATGACTCCTTATTCCTGCATCGCCTGTCTCTGTCGCTCTGCCCCCAGTTGTTCTATCACTTCGTCGGTGAGGGATTTGTTGAAATCATCCCACCGCCTGCTGCACCAGATCTCCAGCTTATCGCTGAGTCCGACAACCCGAATATCGGTGTCGATCTCAGCATACTCCCGCAGATCCTGGGGTATGAATATCCGACCCTGATTGTCCGGCGTGCATTCCACCGCCGAGCCCACGAAGAAGCGCTCCAGCTTCAATCCCGTGCTGTCCAGGAACGACTTCGGCGCGACGGTCTTCTGGAACTCAAGCCACTGGTCATCCGAGAAGATCCACAGGCAATTGTGCATACCACGAGTCAGATAGAACCGCTCGCCAAGCTTGGAGCGAAACTTGGACGGTATGACCGTTCGCCCTTTATTATCTACTGTATGGCTGTAAGCCCCAGAGAACAAAAGCTATCGCCTCATTTTGCTGCAAAATGCAGTGCCGGATCGGACTTTATCCGAAACGCCACTCGCTTCTTCGATGATCGGGTGCGCACCAGGTCCATGTGCCGGAAGACGCCCAGCCCGCCTCGATCGGCCTCCAGGAGCGCCATCACGAATTCCTTGTTGCTTCTGGCCGCCGACTCGGCAGTGCAAGTCCCGCAATATGTCCTGGTCGCCAGATTAGTCGCCTGCGGACCCAGCAGTCTGATGACCGTCTCCGGGAACGGCTCGGTCTTGCCGCAGATGTCGCACTTCGGCACGTGCAGGAGATGGCTTCCGGAATCTTTGCACAGCTCCCGGACGATCTCATAGATCATGGGATCGAATGATCGGTGAAGGATCACGAACTCGAAATTCTTTTTCAGAAAGTCGCCGACCTGATCCAGAAGGCTCTGGTCATGGTTTCGAAGCTGGACGGCATAGGAGACCAGCTTGCCGCTCGAAAGCTGCAGGCTCTCAAGGCCCGGCGCGAAGTCGCCGAACAAGTCGGTGAGGACCTGGGTTTCGCTCTCGTTCTGGGTCTCGACCAGATAGACAGCGCACATGCCTTTCGGCTGGTTCTCCACATAGATCTCGGTCACCAGGCCTACAGGAATCCTGCCGCGGGACATCCGCTTTTCTCCCTTGCTTGAAACAAGCTTCACTTAAGGCAACTCTTCTCGCAATCAGGGACAGTGCTGCCAAATTAGGCCCTTTCTGGGCGCTAATTGGAAAAATCTACCACTGTATACCACAATCTACCCCCATTCTAAACGCCGAGAGAGCGCGTGTCAATGACTACACAGACAAATAAGCGTGAACTTTCTGTGAACTAACTCATCATTTGGACATGAATTTGCCGCCATTGACAGCTTTTCGCTTTTGACGTATTCTGTTGGTAAGTATTCAAGAGGACAATCCCGAGATTGACGCGAACCCACATAAACTCATTGACGATAGACTATTGTGAAGCCGGATCGGGAATTCCGATCATCTTCATTCCAGGGCTGACTGAGTTCAAGGAAGCCTTCGTATTCCAGTTCAGAGGTCTGGAGGATAGCTATCGAACGATCAGCTATGACCTCCGACGGGGCCTGAAGCGCTCGACCGACTACACCCTCGATCTCCTTGTGGAGAACCTGCGGAAGCTGCTCGAAGCGCTGAAGCTGGACAGCGCCATTATCTGCGGACATTCCTTTGGCGGGCTGGTCGCCGCCAAATTCGCGATTCGATGTCCGGAACAGACCGACGGCCTTATTCTTGCTTCCGCGTTTGCAGCCGCCCCTCAGGTTTCTCAGGATCGACTGGTGAGCTGGATTTCCTCGACCGGCCATCCCTTCCACAAGTCGCTTGGGACGACGTTCAAGGTTCAGATGGCGCGATTGCTGGGGCGGGGATCATCGCTCGGGATGCAGGACGAGGTCGCGGCCATCAGGATGATCGCAAGGCAGTCTGCGAAGACGTCGAAGATCACGATCAACCAGCGCCTGAGGATCATTCAGAAGGCCGACCTGCGTCCTGAACTTGACCAGATCCTCGCGCCGACCCTCATAATTGTGGGAGCGCGGGACAAGTCATTCTTCCTTTCGAGCGCCCAGGAGCTCTACGAGAGCATTCCGGATGCCTCGCTGGAGGTGATCGAAGGTGCGGGGCACTTCTGCTTCCTTACTCGCCACGACCAGTTCAACACGGCGATAGACGAGTTCCTCACCGAGCGCCTGGCAGGGATCTCATGAGAGAAATGGTTGATGGCAGACGAAATTCCGGCCCCCCCAACACCCAAAACCTTTGATTGACACCCATTGCCACTTGAATCACGAGGATTACGCTCGCGATCTCTCGGATGTCCTGGGGAGGGCGCAGTATGCGGGCGTCAGCCACATCGTATGTGCGAGCTATGACCTCGAGAGCAGCCTTCGTGCGGTCGAACTTGCTGGGGAAAACAGGATGATTAGCGCCTCGGTGGGAATCCATCCTCATGACGCCGATACCCTCACTCCCAAAATCGAGGACCAGCTCAAGGCCCTGGCGTCCGAAGAGAAAGTCGTCGCAATCGGCGAGACCGGTCTGGATTACTATCGTGACCTGTCACCCAGGGATGTTCAGCAAGCCGCCTTCCGCCGGCACATCCGATTGGCGGTGGAGCTGGATCTCCCTCTGATCATCCACAGCCGGGATGCCCAGCAGGACGTGATTCGGATACTGGCGGAGGAGGGCCTTCCGCCTCGCGGAGTGGTGATGCACTGCCTCCCGAGTGACCCCGAGTTCGCCAGGAAGTCGCTGGAGACGGGATGCTATCTGGGGATCGGTGGGCCGGTGACTTTCCAGAACGCCGGCAAGTTAAGGGAGATCGTGGCGGGACTGCCCCTCGACCGACTTTTGCTGGAAACGGACGCGCCCTATCTGACGCCTCATCCATACCGAGGCAAGCGCAATGAGCCCTCGTACCTACCGCTGGTGGCGGAGAAGATCGCCGAAATCAAGGCCATAACCCCGGCCGAAGTGGCGGAGATCACCACCTCGAATGCCCGCACACTCTTCAGGATACAAGGCCCTGGTTAGTCTACCGGAATTTCATTGGGGAGTGTTGAGGTGTCGGCTGCCGAAACTGCATGCCGCCCGTTGCTGCACGCTCCTTTTTCCTTGCCCGGCGGCAGGGAGCACATCGAACAGGCTCATTCTGAAACCCTTTTTCCGCATAGAATTCCTGCTCGCCTGTGGAAAAAACAAACTGTTGACCACAATCCTTACAACTGAGGGTTTTATCCTCTGCCATCTGACCGGATCCTCCTGGTAACACTGTCGCTCTGACCGACGTATGTATACCCAGGACTCTGGGATATCAACATTGAAAGGAAGCAATGACATGAGAAGTACAGCACTGATCTGCATCCTAGTCCTCCTCTCCGCCCTCTCCGCAGCCGCTGCAACCGTTCTTATGCAGGCCAGTCCCGGAGTCGCCTACACTAACCCGGTCTGGTCGCCGAATGGACGATCAATCGCGTATGTCGGGGTTTCCGAGGCCGACCAGTCTCGAAGCGTATATCTTGCAACTCTAGCCGGCGTATGGAAGACCAAGCCTCTGGTTCAGGGCGCGGATTACCCTGTCTGGTCACCTGATAGTACGCGTCTGGCGTTCAACAAAGGCGGGCTGTCGGTGATGGACCTGGCCTCGGGAAAGAGCGGGGTCAAAAACGCTGTCAAGCCCTATCCGCTCGGCTGGTCTCCGAACGGCAGGTACATTCTTTGCAGCTCAAATCCTCAGGAAGAGCTTGCGGCCATGATGGATACGAAGGTTGGGAAGACTCTGCAGACGGCAGTTGGAGTGGAATCGGTGTGGATGGCGGATGGGAAGCTGCTCACGTCGGTAGGCGGTGATCTTCAGATTGTTGACCCTGCAACCGGCAAGTCTAGCGTGGTGGCCAGCGGCATCAATGCAAAGCGACCATTCATCCCGAAAAAGGCGAGTTACGCATGGGTTTGGATTGCCGAGAATGCGCCGCGTGGAGAGGGGATCTACCGCGTGGACCTGAAGACGGGAAACCTCGAAAAACAGATTGCCATGCATGCCAAGTCGCTGTACTTCAGCCCGGACGGCACGCAATTCGCCTTCCTGGCCGACTGGGCTCTCGATGCTCAGACGGAGACGCAAACCTGCCTCTACCTGGGGTCTACCCGCAACTGGGAGTTCAAGATCGCAGCCAAGGGCGCGGGCGAAGGGGCATCGTGGTCCCCGGACAGCAAGTCAATCGCATACGCGACGGCTGAGGGGAGTATCAACATTCTGAAGCTATGAGGGAATGGCTGATGGCTAATGGGTACCTCTGCCAGGAAACCGCGTCAGGAGAACAGGAAACAGATGGCATGGCAGGAATCGAACTAGCATTGCGCGAAGAGTCACATGAGGCGATATCAGATGACTAGACCGATGACAAGAGGAGAGTTGATTGGCGCGCTGAAGGACCAATTGCCCTATCTCCATGAGCGATTTGGGGTAGAGGAGATAGCGGTTTACGGCTCTTTCATCAAAGGTACTCATACGGACAGGAGTGATGTTGACCTGATTGTTCGCCTGTCAAGACCACTCGGCTTGGAGTTCGTCAGTCTTGCCCAATACCTTGAGGAAGTGCTCGGCAGGCCGGTAGACTTGGCTACCTTTGAAACCCTTCAAAGAAGCAAGAGCGATCCCAGGCGCAAACGGATTGCTGATGAAATTGAGAGGTCGTTGAGCTATGTCTGATCGGCGAGATCAGGACTACCTCAACGATATTCTGGAGGCGATGGAACGGATCGGGGAGTATATCGCCGGCCTGACTCGTGAGGGCTTCATGCTGGACAGGAAAACCCAGGATGCGGTGATACGTAACCTGGAGATTATCGGCGAGGCCACAAAGAACTTATCTCCGAAGTTGTGCCTACGGTATTGCGAGGTCCCGTGGAGTGGTCTGGCAGGCGTCAGGGACAAGATGATCCATTACTACTTCGGCCTCAACTATGACGTGGTCTGGATGATCGCGTCTGAGGAGATTCCGTCTTTGCTGCCTGTCCTCCGAGATATCCTCTCGTCCGAAGAATGAAGGGCGGAATAACCGGTACTCCAATACTCCATCAGAAAATGAACGTCCGATACGTGCTCACGCCGAGGATCCAGCCGAGGAGTGACCAGAGGGCGGCGATGATGTAGTCGCCAAGGATGAGTCCGATGAAGAACGGGATCGCCGACCGGTAGAGCTTCACGCCGCCGTAGCGCACGATGAGAAACTTGAGCAGCCAGCCGATCAGGATCGCCATCCAGAAGTATTCGAGGGCATAGCTGTTCGCGAGCGCATACCCGATCGGATGGAACGGCCACCAGAACCATTGAGCTTTCGCGGCGGCAAGGAGCAATGTCACGGCAGCGCCCACTCCGCTGAATACGACCACATACCAATCCGTCTTCTGCGGATTATCCACCCAATTCTGAAGTCTTGCGAATGCCTCGACTCCAATGCCGGTCGAATAGGACATGATGTGGGCGGTCGCCTCGCCGTTTCGGTAGAAGATGTCCAGCAGCGCCCAGAGCGATGCTATCGCCCCCACTGCCGCCGCCAGCAACATGGCGATCACCAGCCGACGAGCCTCCATGCGCGAGTCCTGCCCCATCTTCATCGCCTCGAGCTGGTGAGGCATCGTAAGATTTCGGTAGCCGCGGTTGAACCAGTACATGTAGGACAGGAGGGTCAGGTTCTGAGTCCCCAGGGCGTGAGTGCCCAGGATGGCGACGATCGTCCGCTCGGGACTGATCCAATTCAGCTCATGGGCAGGCGGCCCAAGCTCGGCTCGGACGCGGGTGATTCCAACAGAGATCACAAAGTAGAATGTGAAGAAGACAATGGGCAACCAGAGTGACATGCCCATTAGCTGGCAGAGCGCGATGAGCACGATCAGCCCGCCGATTATTCCCAGGACCGCCGTCCGGTAGGACATCCCGGCGTCCGGATCCCCGACGGATCGGGGCAGGCCGGATGCCTCGCGACGGGTGAATGCCTCAAGAAACACGGACTTCAAATGACGCCTGGAAATCCATATCAGGGCGATTGATAGTCCGACCCACGCGCCGGTGCCTTGATCGAATACGTAGGGAATCCTGGAGCTCGCCACCGAAGCCCCAGGGTCTCTGAGTCCCCTAGCCGTGCAGAGGACGTCAATCAGTTTCCTGAGCACGTAGAAGAACCAGCAAGAGAACGACAAATCGAGTGGCAGGAAAAAGGCAATTCCGATGGCGAACGGGAAGAACCCCACCGGCAGCCATCCGATGCCGTTCCATGGCTTGTTGATGAACATCGGCCCCCAGTTCTGGAGCTTGAGGTGGAGGGTCGGGACGGTGGGGTAGAAGTAGTTCAGGTTGTTCAGCGTCTGGATGAGCACCGGGATCGCGAACCCCATCCACATGATCCGGTTTCGGAAGAAGCCTCCATGACCGGTCGCTGCCATGGGAAGCTGGACCAGGGGGAACGTCAGCTTTTCGCGCTCGGTCCATTGCTTCCTTACGAGGACATTCAGGCACAGCATCACGAACGTCAGGAGTAACACAAAGCCCACCCAGAATATGACCGGCAGCATCCATGCCTGGAGATGCTCGCGGGTATAGAGGGTGGAATTCCCGACGTAATACCCTTTGAGCGCGTCAAGGTTATGCGGGGCAAGCCATTTAGGTATGTAGGGCCAGAATCGGCTGAACCGGTTGGTGGAATTGGCAAACCAGAACATATGCCCCAGGGTCGGCAGGAGGTTCTCCAGCGAGTCGCGGCCCATGATAGCGGAGGCGATACTCAGCATAATATAGACGGTCAGCAGCTCGGGCTGAGTGAGGGCCACCCTGGGGAATTTCAGCCTGACGAGGGCATTGAGGCCGGTCAGGACGAAGATCAGGAAGATCACGTGGAAGAAGATGCTGACGCAGGTGGTATCCAGCGAGTTGTACTGGATCTCCATCACCGCCATCCAGTAGCAGTTGACGGGGATCAGCAGCAGCCCGAGGATAATGGCCCGAGTGCTTACCACGTGACGCGAGGGTTTTCCCATCTCTTCCATACTCCCCGGCATGTTCGAGAGTGAGGGGGAGAGAACCTTCAGGGTGGCGAGACGGGACGGCTCACGGCAAAGTCCAGCGAAGGATGAACCCGCCGGGTTATCAGATGGTGCGTGCTCGCAGGTAATCTCTCCAGTCTGAGTCTACGGACATCAGGTCCTGGCAGTACACTTCGGCGAAGTGACGCAGGGCCTTTGGATCGTCGTAGTCTGACGCAAGGAAGAACCGACGTAGAGCATCCCAACCGTAGTTTTCCACCAGGTAGCACACCAGCACTCCGCCGACTCCATAGAACGGGCCATACTTCCAGAAATTGTCGTCGTCAACTATTTTGACGAGTGGGGGGATATCGTCTAGTAGCAACGTATCGTGGGCAAGCAGAGAGCCGAAATCAGCATCCGGGGCGGACATATGCTCGGCGTATACGGCCAGGCCTTCGCTGAACAACGGTGGAGCCTCGCCGTAGAGCTTCCCCCAGATCAGGTGGGCAATCTCATGACGCAGGCGACTGGGGTACTCTGGATACCGCTCGGGATCCATGAGGTAGAACAGGGTGTTGGAATCCTCCAGTGTCCCAAATGTCCGCTCGCTGTCGGTATGCACGATGAAGCAGGAGCATCTGCCCTGAACGGATATTCGTTCCTGTTTGGACCTCGGGGGAGGGATCAGAAACTCCATCACCTCTGTGTACAGCCTCTCCATCATATCAAGGAGTTCGCCTGCGAAGGCCTGGCTATGGACGGCATCATGGTAGTAGTGGAGCATAAGGTGCTCAGACAGTAGGATCTGCCAGCGGAGCGATCCGGTCAGTTCCGGGAACCAATGACCCGAGCGTATGGTCTTCTTCCTTGCAGGCGATGCTAGGGCACTCTTCAGATTGCCGACGGCATCTGCTACCTTCCTCGTAAACGCCTCTCCAGGCGCATTGACCTTCAGTGTATCCTCTACCATGACTACCATCCTTTCCTGAAGCCTCTTCCGCGCTGAGTTCAGGCGATTCTTGACCGTCGGTATCGGCAGACCCAGGAAGTCGCCGACCTCAGCTTGTGAGTAGCCGTTGATGTAGAAGAGAGTGGTGACCGCCCGCTCGTTTTTGGGTAGCACCTGGATCGCCGACCTCACGGCTTCCTGCAATTCCCGCCGCTCCAAGCTCTCGGGTGGTTCAGGATCGCTCGACTCGACTTGCATGGCTTCCTCCAACGGAACAGCGGATACACGCTCTCCTCTGACCAGGCGATCGCAATGCTTGAACACGACCCTGCGAAACCATGCGGGGAATGCGGCCGGGTCACGAAGCTGCGGGAGATTGGCATAGCATTCGATGAACGCTTCCTGCGCCGCATCTTCGGCCAGATGGAAGTCCAGCAGGATGGAGTATGCATATCCCACCGCCATGTCCCTGAACTCCCGGACCAGCGCCTCAAACGCCGATACATCTCCGCCTCGTGCGCTCACGACTAGACCTACCGAGTCCTTCATACGCCCTCAGTCTACATTAGTTTGGCTTCTACTAACAAGACCCGGCTCATATCTCTCAGGATTACCCCGAGCTCGGGAAAACATACTCCCCGGGTATAATGTAGACTTGTTGGAAGCTAAGAGACTGTCCGCAAGAACGAAGGATTGGCTTTGCCTGATGTAGAACGTTATCCAGATTTGCAATCGTTCTCATAGGGAGTGAATCCATGGCCGAGATCACCATCAGCCCGTTCCAGGCGGGAGACATCGAGGGCGTCGTCGGGATGCTGAACCGAGTCCTCACCCGAGACCCCATCACCAGCGAGATCTTCCAGCGCAAAGTGCTGCTTGATCTAAGCTTCGACCCCCAGGGCGCGCCGGTCGCGAGGGATGGCGATAAGGTCGTCGGCTTCATGCTCGGCCAGGTGCGCAAGTACCCCATGGAAGAGCAGGCGCCGGACTTCGATCGGGGCTACATCGTGCTGATGGCGGTGGATGCGGATTACCAGCGCAAGGGCATCGGCAGCCGGCTGTGGGGGCACCTGGAGGCATACTTCAAGTCGAAGAACGTGAAGGTTGCGACATGCTCTACCTACGCGCCGAACTATTTCTGGCCGGGCGTTGACATCGTCACCTACGCCGGGGCGGTCGAGTTCTTCAAGAAGCACGGATTCACCGTGCCGATCACCGTCCTGGCGATGGACGCGCCGCTCACCGATTTCAAAGTCCCCGACTGGATCATCGAGAAGGAGAAGACTCTGGCGGCCGAGGGCGTGATCATTGACGCCCTGAAGCCGGAGTACATCCTCCCGCTCATCGAGCACCTGCGAACCTGCTTCCCGGGCGACTGGCAGCGCTTCGAGCGCGAGTCAATGGTGCGCATGACTAGGGGGCACTTCAATCGGGGACAGGTTTATGTGGCGATGAGCGGCGATAAGTGCGTGGGCTTCTGCCAGCATGATAACGAACACTTCGGGCCATTTGGCGTAGATGATAAGGAGAGGGGTCGAGGGATCGGGGCGGTCCTGCTCCTTCGATGTCTGAAAGGCATGAGGGCGATGGGGATGCACAACGCCTGGTTCGCCTCGACGACCGACGATGCCGCGAGGGTCTACGCATACGGTGGGTTTGTGGAGAGCAGGCGGTATGCGATAATGCGGAGAGAATTGTAGGGGCGGGGTATCCCCGCCCAGGGCAGGGCAACCCTGCCCCTACAGGAGGCTGACATGGCTGACAAAGTTGATATTCTCGCGATCGGCGCGCATGCCGGGGATGCCGAGATCTCGTCCGGGATGGCGCTGTGTCATCACGTGAATCAGGGCAAGAAGGTGGCAATGCTCCACCTCACCCTAGGCGAGAAGGGGAGCAAGGACATGACCCCCGAGCGATATGCCGAGCTAAAGCACACCGAGGCGGAGTATGCCGCGAAGGCCATCGGCGCGCAGATCTATTTTCTTCCCTATAAGGACGGCGAACTGCCGGTCAACGATGAGGTCAAGTTCGCCATCGCCGACGTGATCAGGGAGTGCAAGCCCGGCATCATCCTCACTCACTGGGAGAAGAGCATACACAAAGACCATATCAACACCAACCTGAATGTCCCGGATGCGATCTTCTACGCGGGGATCGCCGGGTTCAAGCGGAAGAATCCGGCTCATTATGCGGGCACTCTCTACTTCGCCGAGAACTGGGAGGACCGCGAGGACTTCGTCCCCGAGCTTTACCTGGAGGTCACGCCCGAGGACATGAAGCTTTGGGAGGAAATGACCGGCAAGTATGCACTCTTCCGCGGCGAGGTCGTGAAGTTTCCATACGTAGACTATTACAGGTCGCTGGCGAGGGTCCGAGGGCCGGAGGTAGGGTTCGATTATGCGACGGCCTTCATGCTCCCGAAGGGGGCGCATCGGCGCAGGGTTCAGTCTTTCCTATGAAATCCCTATCTGTGTTATCCGTCTTTGTCTGTGTAATCTGTGTTCTAACCTCAGGGTGCCGGAAGCCGGAATCCAAGGTCGTCTCCCTGCGGATGACCGTCTGGGGGTCGGCGGCGGATGAGCAGAAGTGGAATAAGAAGCTCAAGGCTTTCTATGAAACTCATCCGAACGTTCGAGTTCGCCTTGAGTATGTAATCAATGAGAGGACTTTGCACAAACTTCTCGTCTCGACTGCAGGCAACAAGTCTCCCGATGCCAGCGTCATAAGCTCCATGTGGTTCGTTCCGGCGGCGTCTAAGGGACTGCTCGCCGATTTGGGGCCCTTCATAGCCAAAGACAAGACCTTCGATCTGAGCGACTTCTACCCCGAGGTAATCAGTGGATGGGGCAAGTATAAAGGCACACTATACGCGATACCCGCAGGTGTGGACGTATGCGCCATGTACTACAACAAGACCATGTTCGATAAATGCCATGTGCCGTATCCGGACGAGACTTGGGACTGGAACCGGTATCTATGGGCTGCAAAGCAGTTGACGCGTGATACCAACGGCGACGGCAAGGTAGACCAATGGGGCACAACGCAGAACTGGTGGCAGTCGTATGTATGGGCGAACGGCGGGGACATCATCAGCAAAGACAAGACAACGTGTCTGCTCGACCAGCCGGCCGCCTATGAAGGGCTGCAGTTCATGGCTGATCTCCGCAACAAGTATCATGTGGCGCCGACCGCCAAGGACATGGCCGACCTCAGCTCGGCAAAAATGTTCACTAACGGCCAGGTAGGGATGTATTTCAGCGGAAGCTGGGCCGTCCCGCTCTATTTCGACAAAGACATCAAGGGCGCTTTCGAGTATGACGTCGCTGCTATACCAAAAGGGCCGCGCTGCCGGGCAACGTTCTATGGGGGAGCGTCCTACGCGGTGCTCAATGGCTCCAAGCACAAGGAACTGGCATGGGAACTGGTCAAGTTCATGGTGAGCAAGGAGTCGCTAAGGGAGCGCGCCATCACAGAGCAGGTAGTGCCGAGCCGGATCTCGGTCGCAGAATCGAATGCCTTCCTTGACCTGCCAGGCCCGCCGAAGCATAGGAAGGTATTTCTCGATGCCATATCCTACGGCCGCTCAATTCCCTCCGTGCCGTGCAGCGAAGAGATGAACTCAATCATCGGAAACGACCTCGGTCTGCTGCAGATCGGCGACGAGACTGCCAAGAGCGCCTGCAAGCGAGTTGCGCCGCGGGTCACTGACCTCCTTAGAAACAAGCAGAACCGCGAGTAATCATGCGCCGGAGGAGTAGAGTATGGGCGTGTGTGAGTGTGGGAGTAGAACCATCTTATCGAGCATCAAGTATCTAGTATCGAGCATCCTCCTTGTGTCCCTGCTCTCAGGCTGCGCCAAGTCGGATAAGCCTGAGGTCGTGCATCTGAGGCTCATGATGTGGGGCAAGCAGGATGAACTCGGCTTCTACAATGAGTCGCTCAAGGTCTTCTACAGGGATCATCCGAACATCCGGGTGAGCGTCGAGCTGATCCCCTGGAGCCATGTGTTCGACAAGCTGCTCATCTCCACGGCTGGCGGACGAACTCCGGATGTGAGCCGGGTGGATTCCACCTATTTCACTCCATGCGCGGCCAAGGGCGTGCTCGAATGCCTTGACCAATACATCGAGAACGACCCGACTTTCAATATCGGCGATTTCTATGAAGAGGCGGTTGAGGGCTGGGGGATGTATGACGGCAAGATCTACGGCCTCCCGAGCGACATAGATATCTATGCCATGTATTACAACAAGACCATGTTCGACAAGTATCACGTGCCGTATCCCGATGCGACATGGGATTGGAACAGATTCTTGTGGGCGGCGAAGCAGCTTACGAAAGATCTGGACGGTGACGGGAACCTGGAGCAGTGGGGCTGCGTGCCTGATACCTGGTGGCAGGACTACGTATGGCAGAACGGCGGCGATATTGTCACCAAGGACAACAAGCAATGCATGCTGGACCAGCCGGAGGCATATGAGGCGCTTCAGTGGATGGCAGATCTTCGGGGCAAATACCGTGTAGCGCCTACGCCGGCGAATATGGCGGACATCGGCCCGCAGAAGCTCTTTACTAATGGTCAGATCGGCATGATCATCAGCGGAAGTTGGGCTGCCCCACTGATATGGGATAAGGAGATCACGAACTTCGAATACGATGCCGCCCCGATCCCCATGGGCAAGCGGAGGGCGGCCTTCATGGGCGGTGCGGCGTTCGGGATAATGAGCAGGTCCAAGCATAAAAAAGAGGCGTGGGAGCTGGTTAAGTTCATGACTTCGCCCACCTTCCAGGGCTACTACGCCCGGACGCAACAAATCATCCCCAGCCGGAGATCAGTCGCCGAGTCCGGTGCGTATTTATATCTGAAGGACAAGCCCGCGAACAAGCAGGCGTTCATAGACGCCATCAAGTACGGCTGCGTCGTGCCGAACATCGAGTGCTCCCGCGAGATGAACGACATCATCAACAACGAGATCGTCATGGCGACCCTCGGCAAGCAGTCGGCAAAGGACGTCTGCCTCAGGGTCACGCCCATTGTGGACGATCTGCTCAGATACAACCGCCCGCACAGGAGGTTAGACGAGGGAGGACGGTGAATATGGGTTAGGTTTCAGGTTTTGGGTTCTAGGTTTTGGGATTATGAAGATCAGACTGATAGCCACAATTTTGATATGCGCTCTTGCTATGAGCATCGGCGGATGTACGAAGTCCAAGAGCGAAAACGGGATCGTCACTCTTAGGATGACTGTTTGGGACAAGCAGGAGGACCTGGATTTCTACAAGCAGGCGTTCGAGAACGAGTTCTACAAGACTCATCCGAATATCCGCGTAGAGGTCGAGTCCGTCCCCTGGCTTAGGATGTTCGACAAGCTCCTGGTCTCGACGGCGGGCGGACGCTGTCCTGACGTGAGCCGCGTCAGCTCGACGTATTTCACTCCGTGCTCCGCCAAGGGTCTATTGGAGGACCTTGGTCCCTATATCGCGAACGATCGCGACTTTGACATATCGGACTTCTACGGCCCTGCTGTCGAGGGCTGGGGGAAGTACAAAGGCACGTTGTACGCCATCCCGGGCGATGTGGACATCTACGCCATGTACTACAACAAGAACATGTTCGATAAGTACCACATCCCCTACCCCGACGGCACGTGGGATTGGGCGAAGTTCCTGGAGGTGGCGAAGAAGCTCAGCAAGGACCTTGATAACGACGGCAAACTGGAGCAGTGGGGATGCGTGCCCGATCAAACCTGGCAGGCGTACATCTGGCAGAACGGCGGGGATGTTCTGAATGAGGACAGTACCAGGTGCATTCTGAACGAGCAGGCCGCGTATGATGCCCTCCAGTGGATGTGTGACCTCCGCAACAAGTACCATGTCGCTCCGACCGCCTCCGATGCCGCAGATATCGGCCCGCAGAAGCTCTTCACCAATGGCCAGATCGGCATGTATATGAGCGGGAGCTGGGCAGCAGGGATCATCTTTCCTAAGGAGATCACCACTTTCGAATACGATTGCGCCCCGCTCCCCAAAGGCAAGGTTCGGGCGTCATTTATCGGCGGGGCGTGCTGGGGGATAATGAGGGGCTCCAAGCATAAGAAGGAAGCGTGGGAGTTGGTCAAGTTTATGGTATCCCCCTCGATGCAGCGTCACTTTGCCGAGCAGAAGCAGATCATCCCGAGCCGTAAGTCGGTTGCCGAATCAGGCGCATATCTCTACCTGAAGGCGGGGCCGAAGAACAAGCAGGCGTTCATTGATGCTATCGAGTATGGGCATCCTCTCCCCAAGGTAGAGTGCTCGCCTGAGATGAATTTCATCATCGGGAGTGAGATCGTGCCGGCGACCCTGGGGACCCAATCTGCCAAGGATGTCTGCGAACTAGCAGCCAAGCGGGCGAACGATTTATTGATGTACCAGAAAAGGTGATGGGAAGAATAGTATGGGAGTATGGGGGTGTGGGGGTATGGGAGTTTCCATTACTCCAGCACTCCACCACTCCATTACTCCATTTTCGAGGTAGGAGTTACTTATGGGTGAAAAACAGTCTATGAAGCAGGCCGATCAGGGCGGGAGCGCAGTATACCGCGTGCTCTGGTGGGCGGTGTACCTGCTTGCGTTCCTCGCCGCTCCGTTGGCGATCTGGATCAACTATAGGCACAATGCCGATGCTTCCACCCTCCTCAAGATGGCGCTGCCACTGGGGATCGTGTGCCTCTTTCTCATAGCGCGACTGATCTTCTTGCATTCGACTCGGAATATGAGCAGGATGGTGAGGAAAGAGGCGGGTGAGGGCTTCATGTGTATACTGCCATGGCTCGTCGGCTTCGTCTCATTCACCCTTGGGCCGATGCTGTTTTCGATTTACATCGCCATGTGCGATTGGGATATCATCAATCCGCCCAGGTTCGTGGGACTTGCGAACTTCCAGCAGGCGCTGTTCCACGATTTCCGATTCCTCCAGGCATTGAAAGTGACCATAACTTATGCCATGTTCGCGCTTCCGCTGGGTCTTACCGGAGCGCTGATGGTCGCTCTTCTCCTCAATCAGAAGGTGAAGGGCATGTCATGGTTCCGGACGATCTTCTATATTCCAGCCATCCTTCCGGGGATCGCCACCGCCATGCTCTGGCGCTGGATATTCAACCCGGAGAACGGCATCCTGAACCTCTTCCTTAATGGATTCATGCCACCGGCATCCAGAATGACTAGTTCTATCAGCATATGGCCTATAGCTCTTGTTGTAGGACTTCTGGCTGCAGTCTTGATTATAAGCAAGCGCGATCGCTCGTCACGGGCAGGAATAGTCTCGCTGGTGTTGGCGTTCCCGCTGGGTGGCATCATCGCATTAGCATGGAACACGGGTTTCCGCCTGCTCTCGCTATCCTTCGCCCAGCCTGCGCCTCTATGGCTGGCAGACCCGGCTTGGGCACTCCCGGCGTTCATTCTAATGAGCCTCTGGGGTGTGGGCGGGGGCATGATCATCTACCTGGCGGGACTTCAAAGCATCCCGACCCAGCTTTATGAGGCAGCCGAAATAGACGGCGCGAACCCCGTCCAGAAATTCTGGAAGATCACCCTGCCCATGGTTACGCCGACGATATTCTTCAACCTGGTCATGGGCGTCATCGGCAGTTTCCAGGTATTCACCTCATCATTCGTTATGACACAGGGAGGTCCGCATTACGCCACCCTGTTCTACTTGCTCTACCTGTATCAGAAGGCGTTCCAATACTTCCAGATGGGCTATGCAGCGGCGATGGCGTGGATACTCTTTGTCGTGATACTGATCTGTACGCTGCTTGTTTTCAAGTCATCTGCGGGCTGGGTCTACTACGAAGCGGAAGTGAAGGGAAGAAGATAGAGGTCTACTATGGCAACAACAGTGCGAGAAGAGAAGATTCGGAAGCGGAGCACATCCCGGCTTTGGGCCAATACGCTCACCTACTTCCTGCTGATCACAGGTTCGATACTGGTGCTGATACCCTTCTGGTGGTTGGTCAGGAGTTCGCTGATGGACCCAGGCGACATCTTCAAGCCGATGGCGAGCTGGCGAGACGTTTTCCCCCTGCACCCGCTGTGGGGGAATTACCCGGAAGCTCTGAAGTTCATGAACTTCTGGGGATGTCTCCGCAACACGTGCACGATCACCTTCTTCGCCATGGCCGGTCAGATCATGTCCGCCTCCATAGTCGCATACGGCTTCGCTCGGATGCGCTTCCCGGGAAGGGATATTCTGTTCATCGTACTGCTTTCGACGATCATGCTCCCGCCCCAGGTGACCTTGATCCCAATCTTCAAGATCTTCACGACCCTGGGCTGGTATGATACGTTCAAGCCGCTAACAGTCCCGGCGTACTTCGGAGGGGGCGTCTTCGCCATTTTCCTCTTGAGGCAGTATTACATGACCATCCCGATCGAGATGGACGAGGCCGCGAAGATTGACGGGGCCAGCACATTCGGGATATTCACACGTATCATTCTCCCGCAGGCGAAACCCGTACTTGGGACGGTTGCGATCTTCTCGTACATGTGGAACTGGAACGACTTCCTCGGCCCATTGATCTACCTCAGCGACCCTGCAAAGCGGACTCTCGCGCTGGCGCTTTGGTCATTCCAGGGGGAGCACGCGGTTGACTGGCATCTGCTGATGGCAGCGGCGACGGTGGTCATGCTCCCGCTCCTGATAATCTTCTTCTGCGCACAGAAATACTTCATCCAGGGTGTGGTCATCTCGGGAGTGAAGGGGTAAATTCTCTTACTCGTACTCTTACTCACGGAGGTGCGAAGTGAAGCAGTATTGCAGTAGACTAGGCATTCTCGCGCTCGCCCTCGTCTGCCTCTCGCCTGCCCGAGGGTCCACCGAGTACGCGCTCATCAAGGCGAATCCCGCGGCAAAGACCCTTTACATGAACCCCGCATGGTCGCCGGATGGTCGTTCGATCGCCTACGTGGCAATCACGAACGCGGAAAAGCTCGACTACGCCATCATCAGCCACCCCACGAGCATTCGGCTCGCGACTCTCCGAAACGGCAAATGGGCACACAAGCTCCTTGTCAGCAAGGGACACTCGCCGGTCTGGTCGGCAAACGGGACGCTCGCGTTCGCCCGTAACGGTCTGCTGATCATGGACTTGCATACCGGGCATGTGAAACGGCTGTCGAATGATCGGCTGTCGCGCATTCCGCGAGAGGATGATGCGACGGCATACCAGGACATCCCGATCAGTTTTTCGCCTGATGGTCGGTACCTGGCCTACAATCGCCTGCTTTGGGAGGAAGCGGAAATCCG
>Ga0307380_10004551_pt1 | contig 18682 bp, 16 predicted proteins | sample UN3MG_FD_202239 | JGI IMG/M metagenome (GOLD analysis project Ga0307380, IMG submission 202239) | Soil microbial communities from Risofladan, Vaasa, Finland - UN-3 | ecosystem: Environmental > Terrestrial > Soil > Coastal area > Acid sulfate soil | place: Finland: Risofladan, Vaasa | collected...
TTCAATTTTTTTATTAGTCTCGCATGTAGCACACCCATCATCTTCATCGCATTGCGGAAGTGTGTCACATACTTCTTGAAGTTCATCCATTTCTTCTAATAACTTATCCACTTCTTCTTGGAGTTCATCAATACTCAAATTTCACACACCTAAATTTTTTTAAGATAATAAGGATATGATTATTTAATTTTTTTTGGTTTAAAAACTTAAATTAATATAAGACTATTGTTTTAAATAATTTTTTGAATTGGTATAATAAATAATGGTTATTCAAAACGATTTTGCAGAAATACTTAAAAGTTTAACCGATAAAAGTACTTTAGATCGAGCAGAATCAATTTCAAGTAATTGCATAAGAATTCTAAAAATAGATAAAGAAATTGGATTAATTAAAGCAGAAGTACAAGGTAATAAATTAATTCCGTATAAGCTTAAAGTTGATATTTCACAGAAAACCCTATATGATATGATATATCATGATTGTCCTGATTATTTAGCACGAAAAAAACCCAATAACAGATTTTGTAAGCATATTGTGAAATTTTTCTACATTCTAAATAATCAAGATTCTGGATTAGCACACAGACTATTAACAGAATTTAATACAAAAATCATTGAACTACCTCAGATTAATAAAAATGACTTGTCAGATATTAATCATTTCATAAATAAAGATCTTGAAAAGCAACTAACTTTTGATTATAAAGGATTTGATTTCTTTTTTGAACTTATTGAACTAGATGATTCAGCGAGAAAAATTGTAAAGGATATTTTAATAGAATCAAGGAAGTTACCTGCAGCTTTAAGAGGTTTTCATGGGGGGTATGAAGGTGGTCTATTTGATCATATTCTATTGGTTACAAATTATGCTTATAAGTTAAGCAATTCCAAGAGTTATCAAGTTAATGTTAAAAAAGCAGTTCTAACTGCAATATATCACGATTTTGGTAAAGTTTCGTATTATTCTTATAAAAAAAAGGACATTACATCTAAGATTACAGTAGCACGCGAAGAATTAGATAAAGTTCATGATGAAATTGTAAGGAAGTTCAATTATGAGGGAAGGCATTACCATGTTGAAGAAGCATTAGCCGTACTTAGAAATAATAAGCATGTTCTGTTCTATGATGATGAGATGTATAAAGCAATTATATTCCATCATGGTCCATGGAGTAAATATTATCCAATAGATATGAATGAGCTAGCAAATTTAGTACATGAGGCAGATATGATTGCTAGCCAAACACATTTTGTATAATCCTATTATACTCAGAAAGGAGAAATTTTGAGAAATTAATAAATATTCTTATGTGTCTTTTAATGTTTCTATAATCTCAGATATTTCTTCTCTCTTACGATATTTTTTAATTAATTTTTTATAACTTTTAGTTGATTTTTTAATGAGTTCCAGAGTTTCGTTTGGGAGATCCTCTTCATGAATTTCAAGATCCTGTATCATAAAGTCTAAACCAATAGTTAATTTATAATCTTGTTCAAAGCTTTTTTTAGTAAATGTTCTTATTAGGGAAGATTTCCCAACTGCTGCAGCCCCAGCAAGTAAAATCTTAAACCTAAAATGGTTGTAATCTACGACTTCTCCAAGTCTAGGTTTAAAATCGAGTAAAGCTGTGATGGCTAATCTGTAAAATAATTTTTCTACATTTTCATTTTCTAAAGCGGAAGTTTGGATATATTCAAATAAATAATATTGATTTACTTTTTGAATTATTTTTTCTTTAGGTATGGTTTCTCCAATATCTTGCCTTAGATCGTTCTTATTACCAATTAAAAAAATAGGTATATTACCAGACCTGTTTCTTATTTCCTTGAAATATTCATCTATTTTATTAAAAGTATCAGGGCGACTTAAATCAAAAACCAGACCTAATGCGGCAACACCTTTAAAAAAGTCAGTTTTAAAAAAATCAAATCGTTCTTGTCCTCCCGTATCCCATAGTGATAATGTGATTTTCATTGTGGTATTACCCCTCTACTCATTTCTATGGTTCCCAAATACCGATATATTCATCAGAAATATTGTAGATTTTATTAAATCCCATTGTTTTATATAAATCTTTAAGACTCTGTTTGTTATGAATCCACTGCGATCTTTTTTGGTATGAATTAATACCATCATTGTCTAAAAAGAAGAAATCAACCATTTTGAATAAAGTTTTCGGCAGATGTTTACCTAAATATATAACGACCTTTAAAATCTTATCCCTGGCAGAAACCTCTTTAGGTTTAACTGTATAAGGTTCACAAATTATAATTTTGTGTGCGATATTTTTAGCCATATTAATTAAATCAAAATGTTTTGGATAAATATGATGCAGAATATCACTAATAACAATTACATCTTTCTTCTCCCCCTGATAGTTCTTAAAGTCAAATATGTTTTTTTGACGTAATATTATTTTCTTTAATTTAATATTTCTCAGTTTAAGCTCCTTATTTTTTATTCGTTTTAAAAATCGATGATTTAAATCTACACCCTCATATTCTATCATGGGATGTAGAAAACGCATTAAATATCCGGTACCACACGGTAAATCTAAAACTCTTTTTGGCCCCTTTCCAACTAGTAAAGCAATTGTGAGAAATTTTGTATCTTGATTGTATAATCTCCTAGTAATTGCGTTATAGAGCCACCCACTACGGTATAATAAACTTCTAAAACGGGGGATTTCCATTTGTTTTTGCATAATAAAATAAAAAGAATTAATTTTTGTTGGAATTATGGGAGCGAGAGAGAATTCATTTTTTCTTCAATTGTTTTATTTAAATCTTGGATTTTCTTATCCATTAATTTAAGTTCTTTATTTATTTCCTCAAATCTACTTTCTTGATCGCTTAACTTTTTTATGTATCTTTCCTTTAGCGAAATTGATTGACTATCATCACCTAAAACAGAGATATTCTCTCTTAAGCGAGATTGTTCATCAGTCATATTGTTTCTCTCTTCATCTAGCTTTTCTTGTTTAGATCTTAAATCATTTAAGGTTTTGATTAATTCTGCGATTTCTTTTAAACGATTTTCAATATCTGATTCGATAAATTTCTTTTTGACATAAAAACCTACTCGTTTTAATAAATCCTCTCTACTGTAATTCCACAAATATATGCTTGAATAATTTTCTCTTTGTTCTTTTATTTTAAAAACAATTGCATCCTTTGGTTTTAATGTGATTTTGAATCGCCAGTAATTAGCAGTTTCTTCTGGTTCTATAGGTTTCTCTATAACCTTGTATTCATAAGTTTTTGGATGATCAAGGTAAAGCTCCTTTTCTTCATCAGTTTTATTTTTAATTTTATAGGTGGTCATTAAATTTGTAAAATAGTATTCATAAGAGTAACCACTTTTAAACGTAACTTTATGTACACTTAAATTCTCAGATTTCTGTTCATGATTTATTATTATAGCCTGTTCGATAGCAAAATTCAATAATCTGGTATCATCTTTATTCAAAAAAGGGATAATAGCTTCACCAGCAAGATTATCATCATAAATAATTGTTACTGGCCCTCTTTCTAGTGTAAGATTAGTGTTGTTTGTAATTTCCAGGCAAGCATTAGGGTTTTGATCATTTTCATTTTTGTTATAAAGTAAAATTCTCTTTGCTTTAATCGATTCAGTAAGTATTGGAACTAAAGCAGATTGCTTTCGTTTAATTGTTACTGGATTCGAGATATTATATTCAAATAATTCTCCCAAATCTTTTGTTTGAGTTTTTACTTGAGATTTCACCTTATCATAAACTTCTGTATCAGACATAATACCTTGCATACCTCCAAATCCACTAGGAGTAGGAGGAGGGCGAGCTCCTGTAGTTGAGGCTATAGCTCTTTTCTTCATTGCCATTGGTTTTGCTGCTATTTCTGCCATAGCATAATCCTCAAATTTTTCCATTTCCAATCCTTCTTCAATTTCTGTAGGCCTAGCACTTAAAACTTTCGGTGGTTGAATTATTGGTCGTTGGATGAAAATTGGTCTATAAAATTCATAAATGAATGAAACTGGCATACCAGCTACTAAAGATAATTCAATGTCGTCCCAATCTTGATTAGTGGTATTTTCAATAAGGCCCCAGCCAGAAAGTAAACATTTTTGCTCTAAAGCTTGTTGTTTGCTCATAATTAAACGGTAGGAAGTTTTCCAGATAGGACTTTCACGAATGTACGACACGAAAATGTTTCTTTCAACTTCATCATCTCCTCCAGACTCACAATTTATTATTATTTTTTTAGCATCTTTCTTCTTTCCAGCTATAACTGTATCTAAAAAGAATTTCAAATCCTTTTTGATTTCTTCATTTATTATTTCTAAAGAACGAATTTCTGTAAAGTTATATTTAGTTATTGTACCATCATCTTGATGGAGTATTAATAATTTTTCAGTAATCTTCTCATCTTTATTCACTTTTTCTGAATATTCGATACCCATTATTTTCCCTGAAATTTTCTTAGCACCCCCTACGATTAAAAAAACGTCAGCTCCTTTTATTTGCGTTACTAGGGAAGAAAAAGAATCTCTATCAGGAATGTTTAACATTATGGATTTTAGTAATTGGTCAGTATCTAATGCAGCATCATAAGAAATCGAGGATATATACCCTTTTTTACTTGTATCTAAAACAAAAAGTGATTTTAATACATCATTCATCTCATCAATCTTAAACTCAATTTCAAATTTTCCTGAGCTCTTTAAGGTACCCTCAAGAATGTAATAAGATACTCCGTGCTTAAATATAATTACTCTCTTTACTTTTAATTTTGACATAAAATTATTATAACTTATTTAAAATTTAAATTTTGATGATTTTAAAATTAAATATCAAGATGATTAAAATTAAGATGAAAAAGGGTAGCATAAAAAAATGATAAGCTATCTTATAAATTTCTTAGATCTTTTTCTCTAAAATCTCCAAAATATCCTCTTCTAAAGTAGAAGTCAACTTTGGATTTTCAACTATGACACCAATATACTCACCATTCTTATTGAAGAAATAAAAAGTTGGGATGGCTTTTAATTCAAACTTTGGATCCGTTGCTTCTGGTGGTGAACGCTGTTTATGCCAAATCGTCTCACCTGGTTTATACAGTGCATTTTTCATTATGCCGTATAAAATTTTTAACTCGATATCTTTTGTATTGATAACTTTAACTAATTTTATCATTCTTGGTACGTTTCTCGAACAATCAGGACACCATTCAGCACCTAAAACAATAATTTTTAATTTTTCTTGTTTATTTTTAAGAAAAAGTTTAATTTCCTCAAGGATTTCTGATTTTGGATCATAACTTTCATAGACTTTATTAATTTTTTTTCTATAAATTTTCAGATATTCATCAGGACTCATTGTTGGAGAGATAAGATCACTCCATTTTAAATATTTTATTGAGTTCATATTGATTATTGAAATTACTTGTTTTAAAAAAATTTATTTAATGATCTATAAAGTTTTACCTTTCAAATTTTAGTTATAAAAAATAAACGAGAAATAAATTAAATAAAAAATGAATTTTTAAATATCAAATAGATTTTTAAAAAGATACAAATTGGTGCTCTAACATTTTACATTCTTTTAGAGGAAAGATTTTAAAAGTTAATCTTACAACCAAAGAAATTTCTATTGAGCCCTTAAACGAAGAAATCGCAAAGGATTTCTTAGGAGGAGCTGGTTATGCTTGTCGTTATCTATATGATAAGTTAGAACGAGATACAGATCCTCTTTCTCCAGAGAATATTCTATTGATAATGACAGGTCCGTTAAATGGAACTTTTACTCCGAATACGGGTAGATGGGTTGTATGTTCTAAATCACCATTAACAGGAATTTGGGGGGAATCTAATTGTGGAAGTTGGTTTGGAGCTGAAGTGAAGAAAGCGGGATACGATGGTATTGAAATAATTGGTGCTTCAGAAAAACCTGTATATATTGAAATAAAAGATAGTGAAGTTAAAATTAAGAATGCGGAGTTTTTATGGGGAAAGGGAACGTTCCAAACAACAAAAACGCTTAAAGAAGTTGTTAGAGACAATAAGGCAAAGGTAGCCTGTATAGGATTAGCTGGGGAAAACCTTGTAAAATATGCAAATATAATTTCTGAGCAAAGAGCTGCTGGTAGAACAGGTATGGGTGCTATTTTTGGCTCAAAGCAGCTAAAAGCTATCATTGCTAAAGGTACTAATTTAAATCTCAATGTAGCAGACAAAGAAAAATTAGATAATGCTATAAAAATTGCACGGGAATATGTTAAATCTTCATTCGCGACACAAATGTTAGGTAAGTATGGAACTGCTGCCGCTCTTGATATGTATAATATTACAAGTGAATTGCCTATAAAATATCATACACAACCTAAATGGGAAAAAGCAAGAAACTTATCGGGGGTAACTATGGCAGAAACAATATTAGTAAAACAAGCTTTTTGCCATTCTTGTGTAATAGGATGTGGAAGAATTATTGAAATTAAAGAAGGAAAATACAAAACTGATGAAATTAAAGGTCCTGAATATGAAACAATCTGCGGTTTTGGCAGTTTAGTCTTAAATGATGATTTAAAATCGATAGCTCATATTAATAAAAAGTGTAATGACTTTGGAATTGATACAGTTAGTACGAGTGGAGTTATTAGTAGTTTAATTTACCACTATAACATGAAGAATATAAATTCAAAAGATTTAGATGGATTAAACATTGAATGGGGAGAAATGGATAAAGTGGAGCACTTATTAGAAAAAATTGTTAATAGAGAAGGGATTGGTAATATCCTTGCAGAAGGGTCTAGTTACTTTGCTGAAAAATTTAAAATTAATAAAGAGGAAATTGCAGCAGTAGATAAAATGGAGGTAACATATCATGATAGTCGTTCTAACTATGGAATGTCAATTGCTTATGGAATAGGACCCCGTGGTCCTTCTCATAATGCATGCGATGCTTATTATGTATTAATGGGTATTCCTTTGGAGGAGCTAGGTATTAAGCAAATTGATACTTATAAGGATGATATGGATATGGCAAAATGTTGTTCTTTACTAATGGATTATAGAGCATTTTATAGCTCAATGATAATGTGTTCTTTTTGTAACCCCTTACCTTCTCAAAATGCAGATATCATTAAATATGCAACAGGATTAAATTTTGGACTTAAAGAAGTTAAATTATATGGTGAAAGAATTGCGAATATGAAAAGAATTTTCAATATTAAAATGGGATTAACCCCTTTAGACGATAGAATACCTCAAATTTTATTAAAACCATTTGAAAGTGGAGGGTCAGCAGGAAGATTTCCCAATTTTAATAAATTAAAAAATTTCTTCTATGAATATCGAATGTGGGATCCTATTACAGGACTACCTGAACCTAAAAAACTTAATTCCCTAAATTTAAAGTTATAAACATAGGATTAGTGTGAATCCCTTTTTTTAAGGATTAATTTTGTCAGTAAGTTAAAAATTTTATGAACATTCTCACCAGTTTTAGAACTACACTCGATAAAGCCATCTGCACCCTTAATCATTGCTAAATCCATTGCTTTTTTTGTAGAAACTTCTTTAAGATGCATTAAATCAGTCTTTCCGCCAACAAACACGATTGGTAATTTATAATTGATTTCCTTATCGAGAATTTCAAACCAATCATCTACATGAGCAAGTGAGCCATAATTCGTAATATCATACATAAAAATTGCTCCATTAGCCCCTCTAATATAAGAAGGAAAGAGGAATCTAAATCGTTCTTCTCCTGCAAAATCCCAAATCTGGAGTTTTACCATCTCTCCATCTGACTCAATAGCCTTTAGGTGAAAATCTACACCAAGAGTCATAGTAATATCTTCTTTGAATAAATTTGTCAAAAATCTATGAGTTAATGTAGTCTTTCCTGTCTGAGAATCACCAAAGATTACAATTTTGAACGTGGAAGTGTATGACAACCCAAATACCCAATAATTTTAATTATTATACCTAATTCTATAGGTTTTTATCTGGTGTTAAATATAAATATAATTTCAGAATTTAAAAATTTTACATTAAATTCAAATTTCTGAGAATTTCTAACGATTTTAATTTTAATATCCTAATTGTTTATGTTATAATCAATACTTTTGATAAGTTTTCTTAATAGAAATATGGCTCCTTTTTTATCTAAAGGTTCATTATTATTTCCACATTTTGGGCTAAGACAACAGCAAGGACAACCATCAGGACTTTTGCAGTTGCAGGAATTAATCAATGTATAAGTGATTTCTAATAATTCATTTAAACTGTAAAATAATGCTTCAGATATTCCTATACCCCCTCTATATGCATCATATATATAAATTATGGGTTGTTGCTTGACAGGATCAAAATCGATTGAGACGCCACCTAAATCCCATCGAGAAATTTGAGCTAATGCGGGAGCCATTGCTATCATTGCATGTTCTATAGCATGGATAGTTCCACCAAGATCATAACCAGCCAATTCTAATTCTTTTTGATCTTCAAAAGGAATTAAAAACCATACGGATTGAGTCTCAAATTCCACAATAGGGATATCTTCTAGTGGATGTCTTGAGCGAATCTCTTGATTTACTGTATCAATAACTTTATAAGAGTAATATTCATGCTCTACTTTCACGTTTCCAAAAAAGGCTTCAATATTGTTGTTTGGACCTACTTTCTTTTCTGAGATCACTTTAAGAGTAGTGATATCAGTATGTTTTAAGGATTGAGTATAAAAATCTACATCTGTTCTTTTCAGGAAGACTAATCTCTCATTTATATCTAGTTCTTCTACTAAATAAGTTTCTGCTTCATAAAGATACACAGCACCTTGGTGTAAATCACGGAAAACAAAACTTTCATCCTCAACAGTTAAAAGTTCTTCAGCTAATTCAGTTCTTAGTAGGACTTTATAACTTCGACTCGATAAATCATTTAATCCATATTTTTCATTAGGAAAAAAATCACTATTCCAATAATAACGATCTCCTCTTTTCATTAGCAAAGATTCTGAAATTAATTCTTCTAAACATTCTAAAAATAGATTTTTATCTTGAATACCAAATTTATCGTATTCATCAACTCTTATTGGACTCTCCTTGCTTGCACAGCAGATGTGATTTCTTAGAATATATTTATTTTGCAGTGTTATCAGAACTTCCTCTTGGATTGGTCCGAATAATTTGTCTGGATTATGGATATAGAAAAGGTCTAAGGGATTTTGCATTGGTATAAGAGTTGATAAGGATAGATCGGTACCTCTTCCGGAACGACCAATTTGCTGTCTGAAACTTGAGATTGTTGAGGGGAAGCCAGAACTAATCGTCGCATCAAGAGAACCTATATCAATTCCTAATTCAAGCGCATTAGTAGAGCTAATTCCTAAGATTTTCTTCTGCTTGAAATTTTGTTCGATTTCTCTTCTTTTATTTTTACTGATACCTGCTCGATAACTGAAAATTCTATCTTTTAGAGTAGGTAAAGTTTTTCTTGTCCATATAGCTTGTAATTCAGCCATTTTTCTTGAGAGTGTGAAGGTTAAAGTTTGTATTCCATTTCTCAAATGACTCACAAATAAATTTTTAGTCTCTTGATGAGCTGAGAGATATTTATTGGAAATTTCATCATACGGTAAATCCCATAGAATTACTTTTTTTGCACCCGAAGGAGAGTGATCTCTATCCACAACAACAAACTCTTCACCTACTAATTTTTCACAAAACTGTTTAGGATTATAGATTGTAGCACTTGATAAAATCCATATAGGTTTCACATTATAAGTTTCAAGCAATCTCTTTAATCTTCTAAGTAGCAAAGCAAAGTTGGATCCAAAAATCCCCCGATAGATATGAATTTCATCTAAAATAATATATTTTAAATTCTGGCAGATTCTTCTCCAGTTCTTTTTGAACCAGGGTAAATAAAAATGCAATCCATAGGGATTAGTAAGAATAATGTTAGCATTATTCAGAATGAATCTTTTCTCATTCGGTTCGACATCACCGTCATAAACGCCAATCCGATTTTGTTTTATATTAACATCTTTTAATAGATTTGATAAGATATTGAATTGATCTCGAGCTAAAGCTTTAGTGGGAAATACATAGATTGCAGTTGTAGATGGTTCTTCTAAAATTGAGTTTAAAACAGGGAGATTATAACAAAGAGATTTTCCTGAAGCTGTTGATGTAACTATTACAGTATTTTTGCCTTCACGAATTGAATTAATTGCTTGAGCTTGGTGGCGCCATAATTTGATATTATTATTATCTAACCATCGTTGAAGTCTCTTCCGAATTGGTGTATTCAATTCATCAAAACGGGGCAATGACTCAGGAATATGTTCAATATGAGATATCTGACCTCTATAGAAATCTTGACTCTTTAAATAATCTAAAAATTCATCAAAATCAACCATAAATAACTTCAAGATCTATAATACAAAATACCAATTAAAAATTTCAAAAGTGAATTGAATTATTTATTTTTCTTAATTATAAATTAAATTATTATAGATAATCTAAATTACAAGGAGCAAAATTAATCAAGTTTTATCCTTTGCATCAATTAAACCAATGTATTTTGTGATATAATTATTACTGTTATCTAAGTGGACTTTTATTTATTTGTCAAGAAATTTAATGGCATAAGAAAAGAAATAATCTCAATACCTTCGGCTAAAATTTAAAAAATATTAATATTTTAATCTGATCAAATCAAATTTAAATAAATAGGATTTTATTGGTTTCATAATGTCATTTTCTGAATGGAATAAGGTTGATTTCCAACAATTTATTAATGAGTTTGGGAAAGATATTGTTATAAAAAATGCGCCAGTAATATTATATTCAAAAAAAGATAAGGAGCATGAAGCTTATAATTCTTTAATAGCTTTCTTTTTTATTGCTGGAGCTTTGCTTATCTATATTGCGCTTTCATACTTTCTTGCATCGATATTTTTCAGTCTGATATTATTTGTATTAATTATAATTATTGGAATAATTGCAGATGTATTATTAATTATCAATATCATTAAATCTAATGTATTCATTAAACCTTTAGAGTGCTGGGTTGAAATCTATAAAGCAACTCCTGATTTAAGCTCTGAATATTTTTGTTTTACATATTATCCAATTTTTACTGGGAAGAGTCATCCAAATGAAGCAAAGAATGTAATTTTTAAGCTATTTCAAGAACAAATAATTAAGAGTAAAATAGACATAACCCAAATTGAGATTTATCTGAAAAAAAACCTAAATGACCAAAATATTTTAGAACAAGTAGGTTACTTTTTCCAATATGCAGAGGGTAGACCATTTAGAGATGAAAAAATAAACCGAAATACTTGGAAATATTTTCCTCCAGATAAATCAGACAATGAGAATTATTTAGCAGTAGGGAATTGGGATCATCAATATGAATGGAGACATGATTTAGATTTTGATTTTGATAAATTGCATGAATATGCTCCATGGATTATTCAAAGATGGGTTGAAGCTAATTTAAAACCTTTAACCGAGGACTATAAAGTTAAAATTAATTGGAATTTAAGAAGTATCGAATCTAAACCAAAATTAAAACCTTGGAAGGGAAATATTGAAAGTCAAACCTATGAAAACCCTAAGGCATATGAGGATCTTGAAATTGTAGAAGAAGCTATTTCAAAAATTATTAGACATGATAAGATCATAGAAAAAATAAAGGATATTAAAGATGATTTAGCAATGTTTAAATCCTATTTTAGAGATTTAGAGCTTTAAACATTTTTTTATTTCTTTTATAGATATTTACAAATTCTTTAAAGAGTCTATTGTAAATTTCTTCATTTTCTGTATTAGGTACAAAGACTTTTTTGATTTTAATCATGGGTATAGCATCTGAAAATTTACTTAAAAGCCTTAGTCCAACGATAGAGATTATGGCAGATCCTTTTGCAGCAGCTAAATCGGGAGTCTCCATCTGAACTATTTTTCGCTTAAGTACATCTGCTAGAATCTGGCACCAGACATCAGATTTTGCTCCTCCTCCAATGCAATTAATCTCTTCAGATTTGCCTACTAACTTTTCTATAACGATTAAAGACCATTTAATATTAAAAGCAACTCCCTCATAAATCGACCTTAAAATATTATCCCTCGTATGTTCAAGACTTAGATTATAGAAACCCCCTCTAACATTTGGATCATTTATAGGGCTCCTTTCCCCAAACATCCATGGAGTAAAAATGAGATTTTTAGAACCAACTTCAGCTTTTTCTGTAATCGAATCTAAATGTAAATATAATTCTTTTGTGTTTCCTTTAAATCTTTCCAACTCGCTTCTAAACATATGTTGTACCACCCAGTCTAAACATGTAGCACCTGTTTCTTGCTTTGAAATACATAAATAATTTTCTTGAGAAGAACTTATACTGCCAGCATAATGAGCGATATCTTTTAATCTTTTAGAAGTATGAAATGCCACCCAATCTGATGTTCCTAAACATATAATTAGTTTATTATCTATAATTGCGCCCGACCCTAAAGCAGCAGAAGTTAAATCACCGGAGCTTACAAATACAGGAGTTCCAGATTTCAAATTCAATTCTTTAGAAGCTTCAATTGTTAATTCTCCTGCTAAATCAGTAGATTTTTTTATTTCGGGTAATTTATTTCCATCAATTTTGAATTTTTTTAAAATTTTATCTGACCATTCAAAGATACCTGGATTACTATTCATCATCCAAGATGTATGACCTAAATCTCTTGAAGTAACAGCTTTTTTGGTGCATCGATAAATAATAAAATCCTTCACACTTAGAAATTTATATGTTTTTTCATAAATTTCTGGTTTATTTTCTTTCAACCATAAAATATGAGAAATAGGATCTTTGCCATTAAATCCAGGTGCCCCTCCTGTGATTTTGAGAAACATTAGTATATTTTTTAATCCATAACCAGAGATTTTTATTAATCCTTTTGAAAATTTTCGAGTTAATGGAGCTGCTCGAGTGTCCAACCAGCTAATACTGTTCATTAAAGCATTGCCTTCATTATCTATGGGAATAGTGCAGTTCATTTGACAATCGAAGACTATTGTTGAAATTTCATCGGGATCTATATTACTCTGTTGAATTAAGGTATTAGTTGCTTTTTTCACAGCATCCCAATAATTTTCTGGATTTTGTTCTGCCCATCCAGGTTGTGGATAATATAAAGGATAACCTTCCTTTGTCTGAGAAATAAGTTCTAAATTTAAATCGAATAAAGCTGCCTTATTCCCAGATGTTCCTAAATCATGTGTTAGAATATATTTTCCGTGCAAAATTATCACATTATTTTTTGTTATTTATTTGTACTTTGTTTGAATTATTAATAAATTTAAAAATTTTTTAGGTAACCTGTTTTGAATCAACGTTTATTATTTAATATTAAGAAGTTGATAATTATATTAGGTATAATATCATTATAAAAACTTATAAAAAGTTAATTCATTAATTATTAAAAATTAAATACTACTTAATTAAAGGAAAAAAGAGGTAAGTTAGAAATTGGAATCTTTGAAAAGTATTTCTAGTCTTGAAATTCCAACTAATAAGATATTCTATGATAAAAAATCATGCGTATTATCGGTAGAGATTATAGATTTTATGTTTGTAGGGATTTATAAGAAATCAACAAGGCTTAGTATAATTTTAGATGATATTTATGCGTCTTTAGGGGATACTCAATTAAATCGTATAGATATTTATTTTATAGATTTTGTAACTAATACACGATTAGCTGAAACCACCAAGTTAAAACAACTCAAATTATTAAGAAAAAAGAAAGCAGAGAAGGAAGTTGAAGAACAACTTAAAAAGCAAGAATATAAGGAATTAAAGAAAGACGAAGTCTATGAGATAGAAGAAGAGGATTATTATGATGAAGATGTCGAAATGTTAGCATCAGTTACAGATGATACAGTAAAGTACAAAGAAGAAAAATATGTAGAAGAAAAATTATTAAAAAGAGATGATCGGGAGAGGGAAGAGTCTCGAAGGATGAGAGAAGCTCCAAAAGCCAAAAAAAAATCGAGAGCATTTCCATCACCAGCACCTTCAGAAACTGGTGCTCCACCTCCACCTGCTGGTGGTCCACCCTCTAGAACTCCCTCGCCTGCCGCACCCCCTCCACCCCCACCATCAGATGCATTAGCTGGCCCTGGAACTCCACCACCTAAATCAGAACTAGAACCTTCTATAGTTTTTCCCGAAGAACCTCAACCAATTGTATATGAAATTAATATGGGGCTTCAATATTATTCAGTTATGATGGAACAACGAAGTTATTTGTTTTATGTTTATTTTTCGCATAAAGAATTGAAGATTGTAGATGAGGAGGGCAAAACTGTATACGAAACAACATTTAGAATCGTTACAACTAAGGAAGAACCCCCAGTTTTGGATCTTAAAATTGCTGGAGAAGGTTTCGAAGTACATCCAATCTTTGGAAAAGTTGAGGTTAAGAAGGATGCGGTTAATCCTCCAGTAATGATTTTTTCTATTATGCCTCTCAAATCTAAAAAAGCCAAAAAGAAGAAAAAAGAGAACGAGAGACGATTTCTAAATGTTTATGTAGAATTCGAAGAGCAAATAATTAGTCATACAATATTATCAATTATCGTACAACCCAAATATTTCCGACTTGATCTTGGCCCAATACATTTAAATTTAAGTAGAAAAACAGCTGCAATAATATCTTTTATTTCAATTTTGATGGCGGGAATTTCTCTAGTATATACATTATTTGCTTGGGATCCTTCGTCTTCTTTTGTGGATATTTTAAGCGGATTTGCCCCAGGTTTAGGTTCGATTGTTTTTTTTGCAATTTTTTTATTCACATTGGTTAAAGAAGGAATTTATCCACTTAAAGAGAAAATAAGTGCCTTTTTGAATTTCGATCAAACGGGAGTTTTAATCAAATGAATTTATTTATTTTTAACTCTTTCTTTTTCTATTTTTTAAATTATTAACTTTAATTCGTCCCAAAATCTCTTTTTTAATTTATCTAACCTTTGATCTTTTAGTTTAGCAAAATATAAAACTCTTTTAGCGATAACGGGATAATTTTTAATTTTTAAGGATTTAATTAAACCGGCTGATTCTGCTTTATCAACCATTAGTTCACTCATAATACTAATATAATTAGATTCACTCACAGTAGAAATAATTGAATCATTATCATTAATTTCTAATTTAATATCTAACTTCTTATAATCCGGAAATTGTTGCTTAAATGTATCTCTCATTCCCGAACCTTTTTCTCTCCATATAAAAGGATATTTAATTAGGTTATCAAAAGTAATTATGTCTCCGTCTTTTAACAATTCATGATTAGGAGAGCATATAAATTTAAATTCATCTTCGCCTATTTTAATATATTCAAACTCTTTTTCATTATAACCCATAAAGCTACCAATGCCAGCGTAATCAGCTTTCCCATTTTTTAAATTTTCAATGGATTTCTGAGAATTATTTATCAATATCTTGAAATTTACGTTTGGATTCTTATTTCTGAAATTTGCTATATATCGTGGTAAAATATGAGAACCCGGAATTGTTGAAGCTGAAATAATAATATCTTCTTCTATTATATCCTTGAATTTTGATATTTCTAGTTTACAGCTATCATACAACTCTATTATCTGTTGTGCATGCTTAAGTAAAACTTTTCCCGCTTTTGTTAGCTCAAATTTCTTTGTAGTTCTATCAATTAGCATTACTCCTCCAAAATCTTTTTCTAACTGAGAAATTTGATGAGATAATGTGCTCTGTGAGATTGGAATTTCATTTGCTAATTTTGAGAAACTCTTATATTGAGTTAGCTTTATAAAGTTCCTAAGATATTCAATATTCATACTTTAAATCGATTTGAAATATCTATTATGCTATTTAAAATATAAGATAATTAGATTATTATTATTTATCGATTTTTTTAATAGATCTTTACGAAAAATTTAATAAATTTTCTAATTTTTATTTAATTACTCATAGAAAACTAATTTTAACTTAAAAGCTAATAGAGGAAAATTAAAAATGGCTGAAATTAGCAAAACATTTACAATTGTTATCGGAGATGGTGCTTACACAAGTGAACGCCCATATACAATGTTAAGATTTGCCTATACTGCGTTATTAGAAGAGCATAAGGTAAATATTTTCTTAGTAGAGGATGGAATCTTTGTGGGAAAAAAGAATCAAGATCCAACAACCTATGATAATGTAGCAAAGTGGATGACTGATGTAATTTCTGAAGGAGCAATTGTAAAAGCCTGTGGTGTATGTATGAAGGCTCGTGGATTATCGGAAGATGAATTATTAGATGGAATTAAGAAAACTACTATGAATGGATTTGTCGAAATGTGCGAAGAAGCAGATAATGTATTATTTAGTTAATTTTAAGGAGTAATTAAAAATGACAAGTTCATATAAATTAGATTGTTCTGGACTTGTTTGTCCAATGCCTGTTGCTAAAACTAAAAGACAACTACTTGAGATGAAAAGTGGAGAAATTCTTGAAGTTTCTGGTGATTACGCGGAGGCTGGGGAGAATATTAAACGATATATAGATAGAATTGATGATAAAATCTTAGAATTCAAGACTGAAGGAGAAAATTTTTATTTAAAAATCGAGAAAGCTTAAAAATTATTGTTTTATTTTTTTCATTTAATTGCATCAAATAACCACATATTTTCATATTTTTCAGTTAAGTCATATGCTAAAACGGGATCCAAAACATTTAAACATGCAAAAATTTGCCATGGTTTAAGAGGATTTTGGAGTTTTATTAATACTCTATTATTATCAAATATATCATAAAAAGTAGGAATTTTCTTCTGAATATATCTCATTTCAAATTCATTTATGTTTGAAGATAAGTTGAAAAATTCTTTAAGTTTCTTTGATAATTTTTTGAAGAGATTTTCATTTCTAGATTTTTGTTCTTCTGACAATGGCCTCTCATCAAATTCGATGCTCCATAAATATTTTATTTGAATACCCCGATTTAAAGCAATAAGGATTCCTTTGTAGAATGGTTTAGCTTGCGGAAGAATCTTTAAAGTATTTTCATTTAAAAATCCTGTCATCAATAAATTTTCTTTTAAAGCATTAAATCTTTTTATATACAATTCAAAAATAGACCGCCATCCATAAGCTGTAGACCAAAATATTTTTGAAGATTCTGTTTTAATAGAACTTTTTTTATTTTAATGTAGAATTTATTGTTGGAAATGGTTAGAATGCCAATAAGGTAAAAATTTTAAATGCTTTTATTAGCAGAAATCAAAATTTTAGGGTTTTTTCGTTTAACTAGGCAATGGCAGAAGAAAGAAAACAATAAGAATAGGAGTAAAAATACTGTTAATCCAAAAATTAATAATACATTTACAATATCTGAGGATTCTAAATCATAAGTTCTCCAATAGAGGCGATAAAATATTAAATAGATAAAGAGGATAATAATAGATTGTATAATTTCTTTAATTTTTGGGTAAAATCCACGATTGTTATTATTTAAAATATAATTCAAAAAGTCATTATTTATTTGACAATCTTCTAAAGTGATATTTTTAATTCTTTTAAATTTCGTGGATATATTAATGATTATGCTTGTTTTAAAAGTAATTTGCTTTGTCCTTGATAGCTCTATATCAGATATATAGCTCGTATTGATTTTGAAATTTTTGCTTCTCCTTAAAACTAGCTTTTCAAATGTGCAATCTTTCAATAAAATATTACAGCACCCTTCAAACTGAGCGTGATTAAAGTTACAGTTTATAAAAGAAATATACAAAGATGAGTTCTTAATTAATATTGCTTGACCAAGAATATTCGCATTTTGTATAATAAAAGGATCACTTTCTGTTCCTTTCCCATTCCATATTTGATCATGCGCTATTTGTTGTAATCCTTGTTCTGAATAAAAACTTATATCATTTAACATTCTTTGTTTAGGTTCTCTACAAGTTTAACTTAATTAAATTAAAGATTCTTTTTACTTTATTATCACAACTTAGAATTTAAATATACTCTTAAATAAACTATTGTTATTTTATATTCCTTTGATTCAAATTATCGTGATATTATAATATTTAATCATCTGTAAGAGTAATTTCCTTTTTTAAGGATAATCATCTTCTTTCGGTTTTTTGTGATTCTCTTTTATAATATCTTTTTTTCCAACTTCTTCCTCTTTAAAAGGTTTTACAGGCTTTGTTATATCAATTGGAGTGTTACAAACCCAACATGCGTTTTCAATTTCAGTTAATGCTCGAGCGCACTTTTCACAATATAGAGCACCGCAATTGCATGCGTAAATGAAACCTAATATATCTCCCTTACAGATTATGCAGATTTTCCGTTCCTTATGCACTGTAATTTGATCTTCTTTGACTTGAGTAGATAAAAGAGTACGATTCCGGAGGAGATGTTTCATTTGATCATCCATACCTGCTAACTTTATTCGTTCTGATACGGAAAGTTCCTTATCTCTTAGGTTATCCCACATGTTTAATTGATTACTCAAATTATCATGTTCTATAGAAAATTTGGTTGCTAATTGATTATAACCAAATCTTTCAGCTATTCTTTCTGCTTGTGTCAAAAATCGTCTAGCGTCCTTCAGATCTAAAGTTAATAAGGCCAACTTGGCTTTTAGAAAGTAAATTTCAGC
>Ga0307380_10004552_pt1 | contig 18681 bp, 16 predicted proteins | sample UN3MG_FD_202239 | JGI IMG/M metagenome (GOLD analysis project Ga0307380, IMG submission 202239) | Soil microbial communities from Risofladan, Vaasa, Finland - UN-3 | ecosystem: Environmental > Terrestrial > Soil > Coastal area > Acid sulfate soil | place: Finland: Risofladan, Vaasa | collected...
ATCACATGGGTGTTCAATTTTCCACACAAAAGCGTTACGCCACGGCCCTGCCAGGACGGCGTTTCATTCGGTGCCGTCGTTGGCGTTGTTGATTCGCTTGTTGTTGTCGGCTTTGGCTGCACTTCGAGCAGTAGGTATGCCCTGGCTTTCGCTCCCCTCCGCATTGCCGGCAGCATAGAGTATCCGTACTGCGCCTGAACCGGGGAACATCTTTCGTTTCTACTGGCTTCGGTATCCCTGCCGGCCTTCTGAATCCAAACGCATCGAACAAATCGAAGCTGTCCTGTTTGTCCTGATGCCGTCGCCAGTGTCGTTTGCATATCTTCCGGCCTATCCGTTCAGTCAATGGCCGCCAGCACATGAATGTCGGCTGTGTGCATCCTTGTACGTCGCATGATCCATTCATATCTTCACCCCGTCAATCAAAGACGCTCCGCGTAGAGTAGAAATCCACCAAATCGTTTTCATCATCGCCTGAGTTTTCTTCCTCCGGCCTGCCTGCTGGATAATGGCTGCGCATCTCGATTGTCGCAAAGCTCAACGCCTCTATCCCAGGATAGTCACCAAACTCAAGTCCGGCTATTTCACATGGCTCAATTCCGCCCAAATAGTTGATTATCTTGCTGTCCTTGAGAAACAGCACTCTGCGCTCGGGATCCAAAAGCCTTTTCAGGTGCGGCAGCATATACGCATAGAGCTGATTCATCTCCGTCATCGTCGTCGGGCAGACGTAGAACTCTCTTATCGCCGACAGGGCCTGGTACAACAGGATTGACTTGCCTATACTGCGGATTTGCCGATTGCTCAACATGACTTTTTCAGCTCTTCCCTGATTTGCTCGCATTCCTCATCGGTCAGGGCGTTGTCGTCACCAATCACGAAACGCTCGGTCGGCCGGCCCTCGTCCCGGTCGATGACGTACCGGGCAAACCGTTCCAGCTCCGCGAATCTCAGCTTCTTTGTGTCCTTGACGATGCGCAATGCCCATTGCTGGGCAGCCGTCAGCTTTGTGGGTTCCAGCTTGTTCAGGGCTGGTCCGCTCATTGCCATGTACCGGCAGATGTAGGTCCACAACTGCACGTTGCGCTTCGGAGGTCCTTTGGGATTGCCGCTTTGGCCGGGCTTGAACTGATGCTCCTTCGGCGGCATCTTGTATCCAACCCGAGAATTTCCCTGTTTGTCAGGGATTTCTATACGTTCAGCCTGTCGCCTTTTTGCCATTTACTTCTTCTCCGCTTTACATGTTTGAATGAGTGCATTGATAGCCGCCTTGATATGCCCCGGCGTTCCATCAATGGCCGCCTGCCCATGAAAATAGGTTCTCTGCAACCATTCACATCACATAATCCGTTAGTCATTTATCTACTCGTTTCCAGCTGCTCTTCAATCCGCCCAATGCGTTCTTCGAGGTCCCTGAGTTCCTTGTTCTTAAGGAAGTGGCCGATGATATCGTTAGCCGTTAGACGTTTGACTCGGTCGTCACCGGTATCCAGTAGCCCCACAAGTGTTGATATGGCCTTCTCGATGTTCTGGGCGATCATACCAAACGCGGCTTCGACAATCTCACTACGCTGCCGGTCAAGCTCCGTCTTGAACTCTGGGTTCTTGAGCCATTTATAGAGCGTGGTCTTGTTTATCTTGGCCTTTTCGCAGCCCTGCGTATAGGTAGGACTACCCACAAGGAACGGGATCGCCTTGAGTTGCCGGCGGCTCAGTTTAATTTTTTCTTCGATCGTTGCACTCACGTCTTATCCTAACTCTTCCAGAATTGGTTGTTTTTGGTTGCTTTTCGTTGTTTATTGTGGCCTCACTCATCAGTGAATCCTTAATTGGGAGCCACGTTAGGATATATTTTGTCTTTCAATACCGTTCTGTATTCTTGGATGCGCTCCGCTCGTTTTTCTTCTTCCAGGGGTGTATTTTGAAATTCCCGTGCCCGTAATTCCCTTTCAACCGACAGGCCAATCATTATGAGCCTAAATTCACGGTCGGCCTGGTCTTCTCTTGCTGTGGCCAACTGCTCTTGATACGTGAGCCAGTTCTTGTGCGGCCCCAGCTTATCCCGCTGCTCTTGCTCATTCTCTAAGCCGTCAATTTCATGCAGGATAATGATACACTCACTTATCTCTCTCTCTTTTCCCACGGACATTATCTTTTCAAGCTTCTCGATCCGTCTTGCGATATTGCTCATTTATACACCTATTCCTTGCAGAATTCTTTATAGCTGATGTAGCGAATGGTTCGATTGCCTTGTATTTCGTCTGGCGGTAATGGCCCATCGGCGAACCAGACTACTTCAGCGACTCGCTGTTCTTTATCGACATTCAGCGCCTTCTCGACCTTCTTCAATCTTCTGTTCATGTTTGACATTTACTTTTTCTCCGCTTTGTGTGTTTGAATGAGTGCTCTGATTGCCGCTTTGATATGCCCCGGCAGTTCTGGCCATGCTTTTATCAGTTTGGCCAATTCGGGGTGTTTTTGCACGATTTTGGCAAAGCATATGGCAAAGTCGATAAGTTCATTTTCTGTAAGTGCTTTATTGGTATGACCTTTAGGAGATTTGAGCAGTGGACTCATAATCCATTGGTCGTAGGTTCGAATCCTACCGGGCCCATTCGACAACGCTTTGAAAACAAAAGACTTACAAAAACAAAGCCGAGAAACGAACTCCACAATTCTGAAAATCTTGCTCATATCTTGTTTTCTGATCCGCAATTACAGCAGATCGTCGAGTGCTGGCCAAAACTTTCAGTTGAGCTTCGCGAGGCCATTGTTAAAATAGTAATCGACGATAAGCCTTTGTGAAAATCTGAGGTGATGTGAGAGCATCAAGTAGCTGTTTCCTTATAAGGCTTCTCAAGACTGCAAATTTACCATTCCAACCAATCATCAACCGACAAACTTTCTACCGTATAGAGCAAGACAGTGACATTAACCACAGAAACTCAAAAAGTGATCTGTCAAAGGATTTTTGGGCCTTTAACAAACTCACGTCGGAACCAGTCACTCTGCCGTTCTCGTTCTGATATCCTTTAATAACCTTCGGATTCTACTTGGCCCTTCAGAAACATACCCTCTGATCGTCGCTCTTCGCACACTCATTTTCTCTGCCGTCTCTATAGCATCGAGACCATCTCGGTACTGGAAGCGAACAGCCTGAGATTCGGTAGGAGGTAACTGCTTTTCAATGAGTTCGAATATTCTATTCGGCAGAGGGTGATGGAACGGGACAACTATTTTTGTCAAGGCCGCTTTGCGGCAAGGGCGGTAATCGTCGTCCACAAAAAATATGACGACCACGATTATGAATTTGCTTGGGAAATGACGAGCCTTTGTGCGGGTTGCTACGAGAGACACGTTTTGGAGACTAACGATGAGTGTGGATAGGGTCATCAACGAAAAGCGGCAATGTCCGCCACCTGTTGTGTTACAAACATGGCAGATACTCCCGGTTTAATCGCACGTCTTATTCGATAACGCACACATTTTTAATTCATAAAAGATTTAAGCACGCCGATGCCGATATAACTGATAATGGGAATTAAAGAACTCCGGCTGATTTACAGATTCAGCCTGTGTCAGACCTCGCGAAGGATCGCACGCTTTTATGATTCGAGAGAATCGTCCTATAATCACAAGAAGTACGAGAGAAATAAGCTCGGTGCGTAATGCACAATAGTAAAGGAGTTTTGTTATGGCTTCGAATGCAAAGATTGGACTGTTGTTAGGCTTGGTAGTCATATTTGTGGTTATGTTTGTTATCAATGGTCTGTCCGGCTTTAATGGTGCGAGGCACGGCGATGATTTGTCGCCAATCGCAGTTATTGATCCGCCTGGTATTAAGCCCGATATCCCGCCGGAAGTTTTCCCGCCCGTGCGAGTTTCCGAGCAGCGTCCTGAAGAAACTCCATCCCAAGAGGATAAAGAGCGTTTTCGAATCCAACCGCCGGGAACCACATCGCCTGATGAAACCGACACTTACACCGAGCCGGTGAGGCAAGCCTGGCCAAAAGTCCATATCGTTAACAAGGGCGACAACCTGGCTGACATAGCGAAAAAGTTCTACGGCCCGAAAGAAGGCAACAGAAGAGCTAACATAAAAAGAATATTTGAGGCTAATAGCAAATCGCTCGAATCACCCGATAAGATATATCCCGGTCAGAAGCTGATTATACCGCCGCTTTGGGCCTCAAATTCAGACAATAGCGGCATTGAGAAGATCTTTCCCGATTCGATGTTTGAAGAAGTGGATTCTATTGGCAGGAGACACCTTTAGCTCTTCTGTAACCGGACGGCTTATGTTGCCAAGTCTCGCAGTTAGTGACATCTAAAAACACTCGTGGGCAGAGGTTATCTGTAGTGCCGGAAGCGCCGACGGCGGGGATTGTGTGGTTCGGGTTTGGGAGCGGTGGAGTCTTAAAGCAAGCCTGTCCAGGTCCGGATTTCGCCGGCAAAAAGACAAGCCAAACAGTATAATCTCGGAAAATCCACGTTTCTGAATGAGCGATGAAGGGCTCGAACCTTCGACCTGCTGATTAAGAGTCAGCTGCTCTACCAACTGAGCTAATCGCCCTGATTTTAAGCATAATAGAAACCGATTGACACACACTTTACACTCGCTGCGATGATATTGCAAGAAAAAACAGTCTCAAATTTTCGCTTCTTGTCCGGAGTTCTCCGCTGGAAGTGAAATATCCTTGCAAAGCATTATCTTTTGGACTATAAATCGCTCTAAACTTACCGAGTTTTGAATTGATGATAAGATTATCTAAGATTGACAGGCGATAAAGGACGATAATATGAGATACAGCCGGATGTTTATACCTACGGTTAAACAAATTCCTGCCGATGCGGAAGTAGCCAGCCATCAATTGATGATTCGAGCGGGTTTGTGCCGTAAAGTCGCCAGCGGAACATATACCTACCTGCCTCTCGGCTGGCGTAGCTTGCTAAAAATTATCGCAATCGTCCGTGAGGAAATGAACAAAGCCGGCGCCCAGGAGATTCTCGTGCCGTCCATGCAGCCGCTTGAGCTGTGGGACAGAACCGGCCGGAGCGCTGATTATGGTCCGACAATGTTCCGATTCGAGGACCGTCACGGGAGGATGAACGTGCTTGGTCCTACCGCCGAGGAGGTCTTTACGACTCTTATAGCCGGCGAGGTAAAATCGTATAAGCAGTTGCCGATTAACATTTATCAGATAAGCTCGAAATATCGCGATGAGTTTCGGCCCCGGTTTGGCGCGATTCGGTCCCGTGAATTTATAATGAAGGACGCCTACAGTTTCGATGCCGATCCTGAAAGCCTCGATAAATCATATCATGCAATGTACGATGCTTATTGCAGGATTTTCAAACGCTGCGGGCTCGAATACGTTATCGTAGAGGCCGAATCCGGCGAGATGGGCGGCTCAGGCTCGCATCAATTCACCGTGCCCTGCGAATCCGGCGAGGATACGATCGTATACACCGAAGACGGCTCCTATGCGGCTAATCTCGAAAGGGCGGAAGTGGACCCGCTGCCCAAAGAACAGGCAGACGCGGAAATTCCTCCGCCGGAAGAAGTGCACACTCCGAATGTCGGCACTATTGACGCGGTCTGCGGTTTTCTCGGGTCCCGGCCGAATGATATGATTAAGACGCTGATTTACAGCGCCGGGGAACGTACAATTGCCGCTCTCGTACGCGGCGCCCACGAATTGAATCCCGAGAAATTAACGCAAATCATCGGAGGCGGGCATATGGACCTGGCTGCCGAGTTGGTTATCGAAGAAGTAACCGGCGCCAAAGTCGGCTTTGCCGGGCCGATTGGCTTAACCGGTAAGGTCTCGAAAATGATTATTGACCACGCCGTAGCGGCAATGGCGGTCGGTATCACCGGGGCCAATAAGACCGATTATCACATCAAAAATGTCGTGCCCGGCAGGGATTTTCCCCTTGAAGGTGAGAATGTTACTGTTGCCGACATCCGCTTAGCCGGAGAAGGCGATACTCATAAAGGCAAAAAACTGCTCTTCAAGAAGGGCATCGAGGTCGGACATGTATTTAAGCTTGGAACAAAATACAGCAAAAAACTCGGAGCAAAGTTTCTCGATGAAGAAGGAAACGAACAGCCCTGTATAATGGGCTGCTACGGCATTGGTATAAATCGTATCTTTGCTTCGGCGATCGAGCTTGGCAATGATAAGAACGGTATTGTCTGGCCGATCAGCATTGCTCCCTGCGAGGTTATTATTACTTCTGTGAATCAGGATGACCAGGAGGTTGCAGGGGTCGCCGGCAGCATCTATGAGCAGTTGCTTGGCAAAGGTATTGATGTATTGCTGGACGACAGGTCAATGCGCGCTGGAGTGAAGTTCAAAGATGCCGACCTGATCGGTATCCCCATTAGAATCACCGTTGGTCAGAGGTCCCTCGCAGAAGGTAATGTCGAGGTTAAGCTGCGATCGGAGTCTGAAAGCAGCAAGGTTAGCGTCGAAGATGCGGCAGCCAAAGTCATAGAGCTTGTTGATGAACTCAAAGAAAAGTTGAACGTCTGATATTGAAAAGGAGATAGTAATGAACCACAATAAACTTTCACGGCGAACTTTTATCCGCGGCGGTTCCCTAATCGCTGCCGGGACTATTGCCGGCTCATTGACTCGCACCGCCCAGGCCGTCACTGCTGACGACGTCGAACGAGTAGTCAAAAACGGCCGCATTAACCAATCCGTCAGCAAGTGGTGCTACGGCAAATTCTCGCTCGAAGAGATGTGTGCTGTCGGCAAGAAGATGGGCCTCAAGGCAATCGATCTGCTCGGGCCTAATGACTTTCCTACCCTGAAAAAACACGGCCTTGCATGCTCGATGGTTAACACGCACGGCCTGTCGAAGGGGATCAACAGGAAAGAGAACCATGAGGAATGCCTGGCGAAAATTCGCACGGCAATTGATGCCGCCGCCGAGTATGAATATCCGAACGTGATTTCCTTTCCCGGCAACCGCAAAGGCATGCCCGACGACGTCGGCGTTGAAAACTCGGTCATAGCTTTGAAGAAAATCGCCGGGTATGCGGAAAAGAAAGGCGTTACTATCTGTCTCGAATATCTCAACAGCAAGGTCAATCACAAGGACTATATGTTCGATAATATGGCATGGGGAGTCGAGGTCTGCAAGCAAGTCGGCTCCGAGAGCGTCAAGATTCTCTATGACATCTATCACGCCCAGATTATGGAAGGCGACATCATCCGCACGATTCGAACCTGCAAGGATTACATCGGCCACTACCATACAGGTGGCAATCCCGACCGACACGAAATCGACGAGACGCAGGAACTGTACTATCCGGCGATAATGCGAGCCATTGTTGAAACCGGCTATAAAGGGTATGTCGCGCACGAATTTGTCCCGAAGAACAAGGATCAGATTGCGTCTCTTGCGTATGCCGTACGAATCTGCGATGTTTGACGATGTGGAAGCTGAGAGAGCCTAATACTGTAAAGCTTGTCATAGGTGTTTTGGCCGCCAACTATCAGTGTCTGAACCGTGCGGCCGATATACTGACCGACAAGTTCGGTAATGCCGATTTTACGAGCGAAGTCTGGCCGTTTGACAAAACAGATTATTATAAGGACCAGACAGGCCCTCGGATATTAAGGCAGTTTTTGAGTATCGAAAAGCTCATCGATCCCGGCAGGCTGGCAAAAATCAAACTCCGGACGAACAAACTGGAGCAGAAATTGGCCAAAGTTTTAGGCATCCCTCTGCCAAGACCGGTCAACCTGGATCCAGGCATTATCGAGCCTTCAAAGCTGGTTTTAGCCACAACAAAAAACTATTCGCATCGTATATATATCGGCAGGAAAATGTACGCCGAAGTGACGCTTATTTTTGATAAGGGCGGTTGGAAGCCTTTGGATCACACTTACCCGGACTACAGGCAGCAATGTTACTTCGATTTCTTTGAAAAAGTCAGAACCCGGCTGCTGGAGCAGCTAAAGTCGTCTCGTTGCAAATAAGCATAGTTTGGCTCACAGGTCTGTCCTGGGGTCATTAAATTTTATCCGTAGGGAGTTGTCGGTTTGGTTATATTGGCGATAGCTTTGTTGACAGGTACGTTTGCACTGTCTGCTGTTCTAACAGCCGTTGTAAGAAAGATGGTCGTTCGCACCGATTTTGTAGCACGCCCGGCCGCTGACAGGTACCACCGGAATATTATCCCGCTCGGCGGTGGTATCGCTATATTTGCCACAATTTTCATAGTGATTCTTGCCGCAATAATGGTTGTAAAGTTTCTCGTTGTTCCGGGGCATTTCGGCTGGCTTGCCGAACGTGCTAAAATCGATCCCGCCGATTTTTTAGCAAGAATCGACGAGCTTCTCGTGATATTGCTCTGCATCGCTATTCTTTTCGCGCTGGGCCTGTGGGATGACAAGAAGCATCTTGGTCCGTTCTTCAAACTTGGCGTTCAGTTCGCGGTTGCGTTCATCGCAGCGGCTTTTGCGGAAATCAGGATCGAACTTTTTATCGAGAGCCGGATTATCGCTTCTGTTCTGTCGGCCTTTTGGATTGTCCTGATTATCAATGCCTTTAACTTTCTGGATAATATGGACGGAGCCTCCGCCGGTATCGCGGTCATAGCGAGCTCCATTCTGTTTACCGCCGCCGCTTTCAGCGGCCAGATCCTCGTCGGCGGCCTGGCAATTGTCTTTATCGGGACATTGCTGGGATTTCTGGTCTTTAATTTTCCGCCCGCCCGAATATTTATGGGCGACGCCGGCTCGCTCGTCATAGGCTTTTTTGTGGCGCTGCTGAGCCTGCGCACGACATATTACAACGAAGCACAAAGCGGCCAGTGGTATCCGGTTTTTATGCCGCTGCTGGTCATGGCCGTTCCGCTTTATGATTTCATCAGCGTCACTATACTGCGCATAAGCCAGGGCAAAAGCCCGTTCGTCGGTGACACTCAACATTTTTCTCACCGCCTGAAAAGGCACGGCCTTACTGATACACAAACAGTCCTGACGTTGTATTTAGCGACGCTCTGTACCGGTCTCGGGGCGACTTTTTTGTCCCAGGTCAATTTGGCCGGCGCCATTCTGATTTTCCTGCAGACAATATTAGTATTATCAATTATCGCCGTCTTTGAGACTACAGTCAAAAATGACAAAGAAGCCACCTAATCCGAATCCGACCAGGAGCAAAGCACAGGAGTACTTCGAATATGTGCTGCTTGCTCTTTGCCTGGCGGTGATTGCGCTGCGCGTGACGTTTACCGAAGGCCCGGCTACGCAATCGACCACTTTCGCGGCTAATCTCAATGACAGCCTTTACAGTTTATCGGTATCGACCATACTTATACTGGCCTTTCTATTATGGTTAGTATTAAGCTTATGCGGCAGAAACTTTGTCTACCGGCGTACTGGCATTGAAATCGGCCTGGGCATATTCTGCGCAGGCGCACTCATCGCCGGCCTGGCGGCCGCTGACAAGCGGCTGGCAATAACAGATTTCGCCGTACTTCTGGCCCCATTACTGACGGCGATTTTGCTGGTCCAGGTTCTGGATTCACAAGCTAAAATCAAGCTAATGCTTGCCGTCGTCGCTGCCCTGGGCGTTATCTCAGTCTATCAATGTGCCGAGCAATTTTTCGTCACTAACCAGATGACGATTGAGCAATACGAGCAGAATCCGCAAAGCCTGCTGGCTCCGCTCGGCATAGGGCTCGATTCTTTTAAGCAGTTTCTTTTCGAGCATCGCCTGTACTCCAAAGGTGTCCGCGGTTACTTCACGACACGCAATTCTGCCGGTTCGTTCGCATTGATGGCGCTATTCGCCGCCGTTGCTTTGTTTATGGACAAATTTAAGAATCGCCAATCCGATGCTTCCGGTCTCAAATATCTTTTCGGCTGCGTTTTAGGAATTGCGGTCATCTTATTCAGCCTCGGTCTGACACGCAGCAAAGGTGCAATGATCGGCTTATTCTTTGCCGCGGTAGCGTTCTTCATTTTCCTGTTTTTCGGCAACTGGCTGAAAACTCATAAGCGTCCAATCATAATTGCCTGCCTGCTTCTGGCAATGATATGCGTTTGGGCAACAGCTTCGTACGGATTAAAGCACGGCCGACTTCCGGGCGGCGGCTCGATGCTCGTCAGGTGGCAGTACTGGCATGCATCCTGGCAAATGTACGCCGACCACCCTCTTACCGGCGTCGGCCCCGGCAATTTCGGAGATTTCTATACGCATTACAAACCTCCAGCCGCTTCGGAATCCGTTGCCGACCCGCACAATTTTCCGCTCAGCATTTTGACTCAATACGGCCCGCTCGGACTTCTCGGCTTTTTGGCCATGCTTCTTATCCCCTTATGGAAATTGATCGCTCCAACTTCCATAAGTACATTCGTAAAAACAAACCAGAACCAGCCAACATTCAGGGTCCAGGCCATCATTTTCCTGGCTGTCATTTCTACAACGCTGTTGTTTATCCGTCCGGTTCTTATGCCGGAAATGTTTGCCGAGGCACTGGATGTTATAATCTATTTAATAGTGACAATGTACGTTGCGCCTGCGGCGGTTTTTATCATTGCGTTCCTACTTTTCGCAGGCCCCCTGCTCAAGACCCGAGATACGAAATCCGAGATACGCAATACAAATACTGCCGTTGCTGTTTTCTGTGCCATCCTGAGCGTAGCATTGCATAACCTCATTGACTTTGCCATTTTCGAACCGGGTGTGTTGACAACATTCTGGGCTATGATGGCTTGTCTTATCGCTATCGATTACCATACGAAATCAAGGCGTCCGGTTGTTCTTCAAGCTAAACCATTAGTAAAGGTGCTAATATTAGCAGCCGCTTTGATGACAAGCATTGTGTACTTCAGCTACGTTTTCGTTCCCGTAGCTAAAAGCACAACTACGATACGAAAAGCCAACGTTGCTATTATGCCCGAATACGCTCATGAGCTCTTGGATAGGGCGGCCAGCGAGGATGTTCTAAGCTCCTCGGCATTGTCCTTTAACAGCCAGCTTTATCTGCGTCAGTATGAAATGATGCTGGATAAAGACCGGGATTTGTTGCTGAGAGCTGAAGCATGCCTGAAAAATGCCATCGAGCGAAACAATGCCGAGTTCAACAATTTCGAGCGGCTCACAGACGTATATCGCCTGCTTGCAGAAGCCTCGACAGGGCGGAAAAAAACCGACTGGCTCGATAAGGCTTTTGAAGCTGCATCCCAAGCCGTCGAGCGTTATCCCGGGTGCGGCCGGCTGCATTTCAAAAAAGCACAAATTTCCGATCGGATGGACAACGCTGAGATGGCAATCGAACTGTACACAAAGGCCATCAACATCGAAGAAGAATATCGTCAGCAGTTCAGACAGATGTACCCCGAAATCGAAGACGTTGTCAGTCGGATAGACCCGAACAGCTATTATTATGCCAAAGAGCGCATAGAGGAACTATCTAAGAAATCCGACAATTGACTGCTGCTTGAGCCGATACCTGTTCGGCCCAATAGTCACATCAGCGTAAGACTAATTTTGCACTACGAGATTTGAGCGATTATTTCCTCCGATATATCGAAGTTTGCATATGTGTTTTGCACATCGTCGTGGTCTTCAAAAGCCTCCATCAGCGAAATTATTCTCTTTGCCGTGTGCTCATTGGAAATGTCGATTGTGCTCTGAGGCACCATTGAAATTTCAGCGATCTCGATCGGTATTTCCTTCTCCTGCAGGGCTTTTTTCAATTCTTCGTAAGCACCCGGATCGCAGGTTATCTCGAAAACCTCTCCCTCGGCTTGCATATCGTCCGCACCGGCACCTAAAGCGATTTCCAGAAGCTGCTCCTCGTTGGAGTTTGCGGCGATAACTGTGATCAACCCCTTCTTCGTGAACATCCAGTTGACGCACCCGCTTGTTCCCAGCGAGCCGCCGTGTTTCTCAAAAATCCTCTTAACTTCCGGCCCTGTTCGATTGCGGTTATCCGTTAGTGCCTCGACCATAACCGCGACACCGCTCGGCCCGTAGCCCTCATACAGCACTTCTTCGAAACTCAATCCTTCCAGGCCGCCGGTACCCTTTTTGATCGCCTTCTCGATTGTGTCCTTGGGCATATTTGCCGCCTTGCCCTTATCGATCGCATATCGCAAGGTCAGGTTCTGCGATGGATCCCCGCCGCCCTGTTTGGCTGCTACGATGATCATTCGAGAGATTTTGCTCCAGGCCTTGCCGCGTTTTGCATCCAAAGCCGCTTTCTTATATTTTATACCAGCCCAATGTGAATGACCTGACATATCTGCTCCTGACGAATTATATGAATTAAGAACAATACATTATGAACTAACGCCTGGGCATTATACTCGATTTTTCTTGTAACATAATCATTTTTTTTAGGAAATGTTTGTTTTGTGAGCACAACATATGCTTTAGCTTTCACTCGTACGGCGATGAAGCTTGTCTATTAAGAATGGGCGCCCCCAACTGAAGTTAGGGCAAAACCTTCGTCAGCATCAGCTATGGCTAAATCAGTCGCGTGCCGGCCAGTATCACTTTTGCCGATTATCACCAAGGCGGACGACAGCATAAACCAAAGCCCCGAGCAGTCCGGCCAGAAGGACGATTACAATCCATATTCCGGAACCGCGGTTCAATTGGCGTATATCCATGTAAACCCAAATCGCCGCGAGAATACGGACAATTACACATATGACCAGTATCAGGCCCAGTGCCCCTTCGCCATCGTCGTTCTCGTCGTCGTCATCGAGCGCGCGTTCCATCTCCATCCTGCGCTGCTCCAGCTCGATATTTTGCATCTCTCGCTCCATGCCCATTTTTGCTTCGAGCCGCTGCAGCTCCATCTCCCGTTCCTTCATTTGCATCTGGATTTCCATATCCTCAGGCTCGAACTCCCGAGAGATAACCGCCGGACAAACGAACATGCTCACCAGCAAAACACTCATCAAAACATACTGCTTCATATCATATCTCCTAATTTTCTTGAAAATATTAATGATTGCTTAACCATATTTCGGCTTATTTATCGCTCGACTGCACTTCTTTAAGGCATATCGCCTTTCTATATTATCCCGATTATCCAGCCAGATTGCCCGTCTGTATGTTGATATTAACATGCGCAAACACGGCAGTAAACATATAAATCTCGTTCTTCAAACCGGCGTTTTTCCCTATTCCTGAGTACATATCATGAGCGGAGACGAAGGATGGGTCTTTCTCTTTTCGTTTGAATCCCGAAGCAAGCGTTGAGCATCGTTATAGAATAGTAAATTGACAATAGTCAATCCAATATATCCTGTCCTGTCAACTTGGCGTGAGAAGGGCGGTATTAATGCCAAAAATGGCATATTCTATGTCTGTAAAAACAGTTATATTTCCTGTAAACGTGTTTTTTAGATTACACAAGTGCATGTCAATGCTATACTTATTGCAAATGGGCCGAAATGGCGAGTATTCTATGCTAAAGCTGGTATATCGTTTGCACATATTGTATGAATTGTATCGATAGATGAAGTATAACAAAAGATAGGCCGGATACGACGGCAACGTAAGTGACGAATTAACAAAGGATTAACGATTGAATCTTTTATCAAGCAGACAATTGGAGGCAAGTAATTATGGCAGTTAAAGAATTGGCATTTGAATCTGAAGCGCGAGCGGGGCTTTTGGCCGGCGTGGAAAAGCTCGCCGCAGCCGTCAAGCCAACATTGGGCCCGCGAGGCCGAAACGCCGTCATCGATAAGAGCTGGGGCGGACCAACTATCACCAAGGATGGAGTAACCGTCGCCGAGGAGATTGAACTTCTCGACAAAAACGAGAATCTCGGCGCAAAATTAGTCAAAGAAGCAGCAAGTAAAACCTCGAAAATCGCCGGAGACGGCACAACAACGGCGACCGTTCTGACCGAAGCCCTGTTCAAAGAGGCCTACAAGAACCTCGCGGCAGGCGCAGATGCCATGTCGCTGAACCGCGGCATGCAGAAAGCCGCCGAGGCCGTAACCAAGAAGCTCATGTCATTGGCAAAACCAATCGATATTACCAAAGCCAACGATATCATCAATATCGCTTCGGTATCCGCCAATAACGACGTGGAAATCGGCAAGATTATGGCGGAAGCCTTCCAGCGGGTCGGCAAAGACGGCGTTATCACCGTTGAAGAGGGCAAGAGTTTCGAGACAACTGTGGAGTTCGTTGAAGGTATGCAGTTCGACCGCGGCTATCTTTCGCCGCATTTCGCAACCGACACCGATAAGATGGTCTGTGATCTGTCAAAACCATTAATCCTCGTTTACGAGGAAAAAATCAGCAATGTAGCCAAGCTGATACCGCTGCTTGAGAAGGTCGCGAAGGCAAAGAAGCCGCTGCTGATCATTGCAGAAGATGTTGATAGCGAAGCGTTGGCGACTCTGGTTGTCAATAAGCTCAGAGGCATCCTGGAAGTGGTAGCCGTAAAGGCTCCCGGCTACGGCGACCGCAGAAGGGCAATGCTGCAGGATATAGCGGTCCTGACAGGAGCTGAGCCGATTTTCAAAGACCTCGGAATCGAGATGGAGAACATCAGCATCAAACAGCTCGGTCAGGCCAAAAAGGTTACTATCGACAACGACAACACAATCATCGTCGAAGGAGCTGGCAGCCAGGAAGCCATCAAGGGCAGAATCAAGCAGATCAGAGATGAAGTCGAAATTACAACCAGTGAATATGATCGCGAGAAACTCCAGGAACGGTTAGCCAAACTCACCGGTGGTGTCGCACAAATCAATGTCGGGGCGGCAACCGAAACGGAAATGAAAGAAAGAAAAGCCCGCATCGAAGACGCCCTGCACGCTACAAGGGCGGCGATTGAAGAGGGAATCGTGCCGGGCGGTGGTGTGGCGCTTATCCGCTGTATCGACGCCGTAAAGAAACTGAAACTCGAAGGCGACGAGCAAACCGGTGCCGATATCCTGAGAAAGGCACTTTCGATGCCCTGTTACTGTATCGCATTCAACGCCGGAACTACTCCGAATATCGTTGTCAACACTGTAATGGAAGGCAAAGGCGGCTTCGGCTACAATGCCAACATGGACAAATACGAGGACCTGCTGGAAGCCGGCATTATTGATCCGGCAAAGGTTACCCGCATTGCCCTGCAGAACGCCGTGAGCATCGCCGGCCTGCTTTTGACAACCGATTGCCTTGTCACAGAAAAACCGTCAGATAAGCCAGATATGCACGGTGGCGGTTCCGGAGACCCGGGCATGGGTGGAATGGGTGGAATGGGCGGCATGGGTGGAATGGGCGGCATGATGTAAGTCGGCGAGAAAATTTTAATCGTTTCGACGCTACCCGAATGAAGATAAAACGAGCTGCCCAGCTTGCCGGGACAGAAAAGTGCTAAATAGAACAAAGAGGCAAAAAATGAAAGACAAGACAATCCGCACACGCAACGGAGCTGGATCGGTATGCCGCCGACTATATCCGGCACTAATGATCGCCGCAATATGCGTTCTATTGATTGCGGGCTGCCGGCAGGAAGGAGCCAAAACGTCTGTTATCGATTCGGCCAGCGTGAAAAACACACTGAGTAAGGACGACCGGATGGATTGGTGGCGTAATGACAGGTTCGGCATGTTTATCCATTGGGGTCTTTATGCAGTGCCGGCCGGAGAGTGGAAAGGCGAAAAAGTTCCGGGTATCGGCGAGTGGATTATGGAGCGGGCGAATATCCCTGTTTCTGAGTATGAGCCACTCGCCAGGCAGTTTAATCCGGTCAAATTCGATGCCGAACAATGGGTACGAATCGCAAAGAACGCCGGGATGAAGTACATCGTCATTACCAGCAAGCATCACGATGGCTTTTGCCTGTGGGATACGAAATATACCGACTATGACGTGATGGATGCCACGCCGTTTAAGCGTGACATCCTGGGTGAGCTGGCACAGGAATGCCAAAAACAGGGAATCCGACTTTGCTTATATCATTCGATAATGGACTGGCACCATCCCGATGCGCAGGCGCCTTTTTATCCGAAATATAACGACTCGAGCAAATCCAATCCGAATTATGACCGGTATGTCGAGTATTATCTGAAGGGCCAGTTGAAAGAATTGGTTCAGAATTACGGGCCGCTTGGGATAATGTGGTTCGACGGCGAATGGGTCAAAGACTGGACACGGGAAAATGGCTGGGACATGTTTGATTACTGCCTTAGCCTCCAGCCTGATATTATTGTCAACAACCGCGTCGGCAATGGCCGGCAGGGAATGCGGGGTCTCAGCAAGAGCGATGAATTTGCCGGAGACTACGGGACTCCCGAGCAGGAGATACCAGCGACCGGTTTGCCGGGTCTTGACTGGGAAACCTGCATGACCATGAACGACACGTGGGGATACAAGTCCTACGACAATAATTGGAAATCTGGCGAGGATTTGCTTCATAAGCTGGTAGATATTGCCAGCAAGGGCGGCAACTTCCTGCTGAACGTCGGGCCAACGGCCGAGGGTCTTATTCCCGGCCCAAGCGTCGAGCGTTTGGCCGCCATCGGTGAATGGATGAAGGTCACCAGCGAGAGCATTTACGGAACTACGGCCAGTCCGCTTGGAGAGGCCCCATGGGGCCGGTGCACTGCAAAGCCCGGCAAGTTGTACCTGCACGTTTTCGATTGGCCGACAAACGGCAAGCTTGAAGTGTCCGGCCTTAAAAACAAGGTCAAAAAAGCTTACTTGCTGGCTGATAAGAAGCGAGCCAAACTGCCCGTTACGCATCAGGGCAGGGAAAAAGTTGTTGTTACGGTGCCGTCTAAGGCGGCGGATCCGGTTAATACGGTTATCGTTCTTCAAATCAATAAAAAATAAATAATCAATAAATGGAACTGAAAAGATAAGGAGTGAGTTATGAACCTTAAACCTCTCGATGATAGAATTGTAATCAAGCAGTCGGAAGCTGAAGAGAAAACCGCCGGCGGGATTATTCTGCCGGATGCAGCTCAGGAAAAACCGCTGATCGGCAAGGTCGTTGCTATCGGCCCGGGCAAACTGCTCGATGACGGCAAGCGAGCCAAAATGTCGGTAAAGAAAAACGACGAAGTGATCTACGGAAAATACATGGGTAGCGACATCGAGATTGACAGGGAAAAATATGTCATTCTCAGGGAAAGTGACGTTCTCGGAATTGTTGAAAAATAAAAGATTCGGTTAGAATCGGATGCACGAAGGACAGGGCAAAACGACAATAACCAATAATTGATAAGAGGAAATTAAAATGGCAAAACAATTAATGTTTAACGATACGGCACGAGCACAGCTCAAAGACGGCGTGTCGCAGTTAGCTGAAGCAGTTAAGGTTACACTCGGACCGACCGGTAAGAACGTTATCCTCCAGAAAAGCTGGGGCTCCCCGAAGGTTACAAAGGACGGCGTTTCGGTCAGTAAGGAAATCGAGCTTCCCGATCCGTTCAAGAACATGGGCGCAAAGATGGTCAATGAGGTCGCCAGTAAGACCTCCGATGTCGTCGGCGACGGTACGACAACTTCAACAGTTCTGGCCGAAGCAATCTACACAGGCGGCTTAAGGCACGTCACTGCCGGTGCAAACCCGATGGCTATTCAGCGTGGAATCAGCAAGGCTGCGGAAGTCGCGTCGAATTTCATCCAGTCTGTCAGCGTTCCTGTAAAAGGCCACGACGACATTGCAAAGGTAGCGACAATCAGTGCAAACAACGACTCGTACGTCGGGGAAAAGCTCGCTGAAGCCATGGACGCGGTCGGCAGGGAAGGCGTTATCGAGGTCGAAGAGGGCAAAGGCATGGAGACCGAGTTGCTCGTCGTCGAAGGTATGCAGTTCGAGAAGGGTTATATATCCCCGTACTTTATGACCAATCCCGAAACGCTCGAAGCGGTTCTCGAAGATGTTTATATTCTGCTGCAGGAAAAGAAAATATCGAACGTCCGCGAACTTGTCCCGCTGCTTGAGAAAGTGGCCCAGGTAGGCAAGCCGCTATTGATTATTGCCGAAGACGTCGAGGGCGAGGCATTGGCCGCCCTTGTTATTAACCGTCTGCAGGGGATATTAAGAGTCTGTGCAGTCAAGGCTCCGGGCTTTGGCGACCGCAGGAAAGCGATGCTGGCTGATATCGGCATCTCGACCGGCGGACAGGTCATCACCGAAGATTTGGGCATCAAGCTCGAAAAAGTCGAACTGGCGCAGTTGGGCCAGGCGAAAAAAATCGTCGTGGACAAGGAAAGAACTACGATCATCGAAGGGGCCGGCAAGAAAAAAGACGTTACCGCCCGCTGTGATCAAATCCGAAATCAAATCGAAAAGACAACCAGTGACTACGACCGCGAAAAATTGCAGGAGCGTCTTGCCAAACTTACAGGCGGCGTTGCCGTTATCAAAGCCGGCGCTGCAACCGAAGCGGAAATGAAGGAACGCAAGGACCTGCTGGACGATGCGCTGCACGCCACGAGGGCCGCGGCCGAGCAGGGAGTTGTCGCAGGCGGCGGCGTCGTTTTCCTGCGTGCGATTCCCGATGTGGAAAAAGCCAAAGCCAAAGCAAGAGGCGATGAAAAAATCGGCTTTGACATTGTTATAGAAGCTCTTAAATCGCCCACAATGCAAATCGTTGAAAACTGCGGTGAGAAGGGCGATGTGATTGTAGCTCAACTTCTGGGAAAAGGCTCGAAAATCGGCTATGATGCCAATAC
>Ga0307380_10004553_pt1 | contig 18675 bp, 28 predicted proteins | sample UN3MG_FD_202239 | JGI IMG/M metagenome (GOLD analysis project Ga0307380, IMG submission 202239) | Soil microbial communities from Risofladan, Vaasa, Finland - UN-3 | ecosystem: Environmental > Terrestrial > Soil > Coastal area > Acid sulfate soil | place: Finland: Risofladan, Vaasa | collected...
TAACATGGTTCTTACATAGTGTGCATTTAAACGATATTGTGTAATTGAATTTAGAGTTAAATTTTAGGTTGTTTAAGGTTAAGGGGGGGGATTCTCGTTTCTTTATCCGTCTAACCCTGATTTTCGCTCTAATTCGATAAGCGAATTGGGATCGCTGTATTGCACAATTTCCGATCCTTATCCTTGTAGGCGTGTATATTTTCAATATGTTTATTTCAGGTATTGTTTCGGTCTTAAACAGTGAAATAAGACCGTTTCTAGTCTCATTTATGTCATAGACGCTAAACAGTGGTTTCTTTTCCTTCATAATCGAGTGTATCTTATCATGGTTACTAACTCGATTATTCGTTTCTTCTAACCGTGGGGGGGATACATACCCCAAATAAATCACGGTTTCGGTTAGGCTTCTAGTATCCCACACCTTTTCTCTACTTTTCCAAACATTGAAGGGTATCAATATCTGGTGTTCCGATCCTTTCATGGTTTCCATATTAACCGGCTTAACTCACGGGAAAACGGTTATAATAATTATGTATCTCAGGGATTATCTAATAACACCCCTTATCCTAAAACAGCCAAATATAGGGGTTAGTACAGACAATATAAACAGATATACACATATCCAAGTAACATATTTATCCGGGGTAATACATCATAGATCATAGATAAGTCACTGTATACAAAAACAGCCGGAACAACCGGAACACCGGAATAAACAAGCTAAACAGAACACCACTACATAACACCAATACCTAACCATCTACCCTAACCCATCAACATAACTCAACAACCAAACAACCAAACACACCCCAAAAACCCACCCCTTATCCGAACCACTGTTATGGAGCTATGTTCTGTATCTGTGTTCGGTAACTGTGTTCCTTAATCGTGTTGACATAGAGCAGTGATACGGAACCAAATTACGGAGCCAGGATACGGAACCACGGTAGGGAACCACGATAGGGAACCACGATAGGGAACACAGTTAGGTATCTATCCTCTATTTTGCGTGCCGACATATCGTTGTTCATCAATACGTCACCCCGGTTGATTCATCGACGCCCATCAATACGTCAGAAACGGGATATTTACACATCAATATCTCAGCTCCATATTCACGCCCATCAATATATTCCGAAACGTTTCAAAACGTTCCATTTATTCCGTATCACCAGTACCTAACACCAATATGGAGGCCAGCTCAGTATCTAAGCTCCATAACCAGCCTACCTACGCCAGGTACCGACCACAGATACCGACCACAGATCCGTTTTTTTTCCCGGCAAAACTTTTCTACGGTCTAACATTGGGGTGTGGCGACAAGAAAATTGGAGAATATTATAGAGGCATATACTATGGTAGCTACATGAGTAGCTACGGAGGGCTTCGCCAGCCCTCGAGGGCGGCTCAGGGGCGCCTCGAGCCCTCGTCAAGGGCCCCACGCCCTCCCCTTCTGGGCCCCAGCGGGGTCATCTGGGTTCGTTCAGGTTCGTTCAGGCGCGCGTTCGGCGCGCCGCGGTGCCTCCGTTCGTCGACCGGTCGGTCGGCGCCGCCTGTCGACTGGTTGTTGGCTGGTGTACGACCCCTTGCGGTGGCGGCTTGAACGCGCTGCGCGCGCTGTACGTTGCCTGGTGAGGGTTGTGGGGGCGTTGTGGGGCGGCGGAGGTACGGGGGCGGTGCCTTGGCGCGCTGAACGTGGCGCCATGTGTGGGGGCGCCTGTACGTGGACAGTGTTTTGGTGCCGCGGACGCGGCGCATTGAAGGTGTGCATAGCTTCTGGTCATCTTTATGCCCCGGGGCATAGCCTTTTATGGTGTTCATGGAGGTATTTGTTGCCCGGAGGCTTGGTGTAGGCCTGCCTCGAGGACGTCTGCGCACCGTCTAGGGGCTTGGGCCACGCATACCGGGCATCTCCTCAAGGTTTCACGCAGTTTTATGCAGTTTTATGCCACGGGGCATAGCCTTTTATGGTAGTGAATGGAATCTATACTGCCCCGTAGAGCCCGAAATCTCGATCGGGGGCTGAGGAGGAGCTCGGGAACCTGCCTCGGCTAAGCGTGGAATGCCCTTCTCCCATGGGATCCCAAGGGAGCTTGGGCCCCTACGCCAATGCTTGGCATAGACTTTTATGGTGTATACCGAGGCTTATGCTGTGTCGGTGCACATGAACTCCCTTCTCCTTGGGGACTGGACCTTCTTCGAGGCCTGGGTTGACGGGTACCAGTATGGTTTCGACGCCTCGAGGAGCGTCGACGGCTGGATTATACTGTACCAGGACCGCGTCGACGTCGACGGCAGCGTCGTGGTTGTCAGCCAGCTCGCGTGGAAGACAGGTGTGCATGGCCTGTGAGCATCTTTATGCCCCGAGGCATAGCTTTTAAAGTATAGAGCCCGGTATACACTCATGGATAGGAAAGAGATCCCACAGAAGAGGTGCTAGTTGGGAAGGTTGCTAATGGAGAGTCATGAAAAAATTATCCGCATGATAATGAAGACTAAAAGGAAAGATGCACGACGTCTTGTAATAATCCCGCCGGCTCAGCTTGAAAACATTCTTGTTTCGTTAGCGAATAACCAGAATGTTCTCGATGAGAAGTTATCGGACGTAGAGAACATAGTTTTAGAAACAATCAGAAGCTACTTCGCCTTTCAATACATGGTGAAGAAGGTATGCGATTGGGCTGCAAAGAGTATATCCATCTGGGTTGTGCTAATGTTAGTTGCTGTCATCTGGACTTTTACATAGTTTTTTTAAAGTTAAAGGCATAGCATCATTCCGAGGCGGTCCCGGGGCATAGGCTTTTATGGTGTAGAACAAAGTATACACCAGAGGATTAGGAGGTGAAATAATGGGAACGTGTTGTGCGGCACATCTGGCAGCCATGGTCCGTGACTGCGCTCTGGACGCAGAGAACAAAGCGGTAACAGTCAAGACCGTTGAGGACTCATTTGAACGGTTTATACCGGGATCTGGAGGCGGATACGTCTGCAAGTATTGCGGTGCGCCGGCTGAATTTGAGTTGAGTTACCACCCAAAATCTAAGTAGCCTGGGGGTATACCCTTTTATGGTATACACCGAGGCTTACACTGTCGGGGTGGCGCAGCCGGTAGCGCGGCGGTCTTGTACCCGGTGCAACGCAATCGTAGCCTATCGAGAAAGCCGCTGGTCGAGGGTTCGACTCCCTCCCCCGACTCCAATACTTCTTGGCATAGGCTTTTATGGTGTATACCGGAGCTTATACTATGCCAAACGGTCAACAGACGCGGAAAGAAATCCATGATCTGTTATCTAAACATCTCACTACAGAGGACACCAACAAGGTCTTTGGCCTGATAAATGAGCTATTCGAAATTACCCAGCTCAGTCTCGAAGTCACCGTCAATGATCCTGGCAACGAGAACACACGTGATACCATTGAGGGTCGGATGGTAGAGGCCCGGCTCGAGGCTCTGAAGAAGGAGTTTGGGCGTAACGATATACCGGTCAACATAGTGTGGAAATTCAGCAGTTCGTACCGAGAGGCTTGAAGATGAAAGATTTTCCAGACTCTGAGACCTATGATTGCCAGGTGTCTGGTGAAATAGAGGACTTCACCGGGTATCCAAAGGACGAAGTTGATGCCTGGTTTAAACTGTGTATAGATGATTTCCCGTTAAAGAAAGAGCAGTTGGAAATGGAAATAGCCTTGACCTGGGGGCATGATGCGGTGACCTCGGAGGTTACAGATGAAGCACTCCGGAGAATTGGGCTGGCTCACATCGAATGGTTCAAGAAATGGTTCAAACCCGAAATACGGGTGAGGCTTTAGTGGACAATAACGCTAATTATAATAAGCTGTGTATGTTATAATTTTCATGAATTGCAACAACTAATCCCTGGCGGATACTATGATCTGTTAAACGCTACAGTTACTGAGTATAACACATTATCTGGAGGATATCTTTGGACAGATAGCACTAACAAACAGAAACGCTATCAAATAATAAGTACCGACGGAGTCATCAAGGAGCTCAAGTTTAAACTTACCGGCTCTCCCGGGGCTGGAAAAAAATATACTTTTACTTTTTATCTTAATGGAAACCCTACCGCCCTCACATTTGAAATTAAGGACTTGGAGACTACTGGTGGCCTAGTGCATGATATCGATGTCACTGGCGGTGATTATGTCTGTATTGAATCTGATCCAGATAATAGTCCGACACCAAGATATGCTACTTGGAGTTCTATATTCGAAGGCGATAATCCAAAAGAGAGCCTCATACTTGGAGTAACACCTACTAATTTAAGCAACACCACTACCGAGTATGGTCAGCTTGCTACCAGTGCTTGTAGTTTTGGAAGCACTGAAGATGAATATCGGCAGATATGCCCAACAAATGGTACTCTTAAGAAACTTTACGTTAAACTAAGTGAAGGTCCTGGAAGCATCGCAGAGGCGTATAGATTTACTATCAGGGTAGGTAAAAATAATCCCCTGAATGGGTTGGTAGTTACTATTACAGATCCCTCGGTAACTGGAAATGATCTCGTCCACACTATAGATGTTTCTGCCGGCCAGGTCCTTACTTGGAAAATTGAACCACTCAATACGCCATCAGCTACGCCTTATCTTTGTTGGGGATTAACCTTTGAGGCTGACATTGATGGTGAGAGCATCATGTTAGGGGGCGTATATGATCTTTTGCCTACTCTTACTACGGAATATAATCGGCTCCAAATTGGGCTATATTCTTCAAGTTGGAATAGTACCGAAGCTGAACGTCGTCAGCTTGGGCAGAGATGTATTCTAAAAAAGCTCTATATATTGCTTGATGGTAACCCGGGGGGAGGAGCAAAATATGATCTCACAGTGAGGGCTGGCGGTCAACCCAGTAATGTAATTGCCACTATTGCAGAGGCTGCTACTACTGGAAACTCTGGTGTTTTGGAAGATATTGTTCTAGATAATGAATATATATCCCTAGAGTGTGATCCCACGGGAATTGTTACCCCTCGTAACGCTTACTGGGGGCTCGTTTCTTATATAATGCCCATTCATTTCCTTGATTTGCCGAGTAAATTTGAGCTACAAAAAACAGCGACTCTGAAGGGAATCATCACTATCAGGCAAGCCTCTAGTATAATCCTCAAGGGAATCTTCACTGTCCGGAAGTCCTCGAGTGCAGCACTGAAAGGTATCATCGCTATTAGGCACATGGCAACCGAGGATCTCTACGCGAAGTTCGAGGCTCAGGCTGTCAAGGATCTCTACGCAAAGTTCGAGGCTCAGGCCACGGCTGCCCTGAAAGGTATCTTCGAAACCGCGCAGTGGGAAGATCTGAAGGGCATCTTCATCGCCCGGCAATCCTCGAGCGCGGCATTGAAAGGCATCCTGGTAATCAGGCATTCCTCCAGTGCAGCTCTGAAAGCAGTATTCCATAGGAAAACACTTTGGGCCGGAACACCGCAGAATCTGAAAGCTGTTTTCTCGGTTAAGCAAGATGCTGAGGATCTCTACGCGAGATTTGAGGTACAGGCAACTGCTTTTCTACTCTGCTACTTCCATGTAGGCCAAGATGCCGAGGATTTATATACGGACTTCGAGGTCGCTCATTGGCTTAATCTCTACGCGAAGTTTAACACTGTAGCTACGGCGCAGCTGAAGGGCCTCTTCATCGTCAGGCATGTCTCGAGCAACACCGTATTCGCTAAACTCGAAATCACGCAATGGGAGGGCCTCTACGCTAAGTTCGAGACTGTAGCTACGGCACAGCTGAAAGGATTTTTCGTGGTAAAATGCTGCAATTTTATTGATATTCCATCCGAATTCAGGATCACACGTGAAAAATGGGATATGCAAGGAATAGACGATGAAGTTCTTGAAGCCCTTGGCATAATATCATAATCTAAATCCCTCCCCTCCATTCGACAGTCTTTTAAACGCTGGAACCGGTGAAGTTTTTGAGGCAGCCTTAGATGTGAGATGGTCTCGCCGGCTCTCTCCGGAGGTTTAAGGCCCCGGGAGCTGTCGTCTAACCAGGATACAGGCGCCTCACCCGCCCTAGATATCACCCATGAGTTGTACTCTTGGTGCCGAGTGTAAACGGAGTTGGGCGGATACCCGATTTATGCCCCGGGGCATAGCCTTTTTATGGTGTATACTGAAGCTTATACTATGGTATGCCCTGAAGTAACAGATATCATGGAAGCCTTGGATGAGATCATAGAAGCTATGGAAATCAACATAAAGGAAGCTCTTGCCATCAAAAAAAGGGTCTCCGAGTTGAAGGGCCGGAATCTGAGAAATCAGGGAGAAAACCTCCTTAACGCGCTTGGCGCCTCCCTAAAGATAAATGAGGCCTTATCCATGCAGTACATAAAAACCATGGTCGTCACGAAAAAACTTCTGAAGAAGTATCAAATAAGCGTCAGCTCGGCTTTATGCCCCGGATGTGGAAAAGATACTCTAGTAAAAATGGATGACGAAGAGGAGTATCATTGCTATGATTGTAACTATCATAGTGATGGATCAAAGATCAGGAATGCGGTAATGCCCATGGATGGGGCATAGACTTTTATGGTGTATACCAGAGTTATACCATGGTTGAAGAGAACTTCAGGATATGTGCATACCATGTGGGAGCGGGTGAGAGAGATTTTTAGGGGGCCTAGAGGCTCGACGGTCCACGCGGAATCCTACGCGGAATCGGAATCGTCGGTGCATATGGATGATAGCTACGGCCACTGCCTCTGTTGCGGAGGTTCCTGGGCGGTTAAGAGGCCTCACTGGACCTTCTACTCGGACGCCGGTATGGGTCCTGTATGTGAGGAGTGCTATGATGAGTTAAGCCCTGAGGAGCGGCTTCCATACTATGTGAAGCTCTGGGAGAGCTGGGGATCCCCGGAGGACGTCGACTTCAGCCTTATCAGGCAGGGCATAGGCCTAGAGGGATGAGATGAAAGATTTTCCAGAATCGGAGACCGACTTTTATGGTATATATCGGAGATTATACTATGGATGAAATGGATGAATTAGTGAAGCAAATCATCGAGGAATATGATCTTCCTAGACCGATAACGGCGAAGGAATCGATTGGAAAAAAAATTAAAAAGATCACTACAGCGAGCCTCGAGGATAAGATATACATCATCTTTGAAGACAATACCTGCATCTCCCCAGGCGGCGATTGGCATGGCGAAAGCTTTACCGCTCACATAACTGATCCAAATTATTTACTTGAAACCTTGATCACGGATTTTGGCTACAGAGAAAAATCCGAGTTCCATGACGCCTACATTAAGTACCATCAACTAAGGAAAAAATTGCATAAGGAGCAAAATGAAAAAAAATTATATAAACAATACCTTCAACTTAAAGAAAAATATGAGGCATGTCGAGATATTCTCACTGCATAACTTTTTAAGGTATACACCGAACCATACACTATGCCAGAAACGGTAAAGAAAAGGGAACTCCTGCCAGATATTATAAACCATCAGGCTAGTGTGAGAGAGAAACTGGCGCGACTTCGCATCCAGCTCGATGCGTTTGACAGCAAATGGACAGCATCGAAAGTGCTCCTGGATGGAAAAGCGGAGAAGAGTGATGCTGAAAGCATATCAGCCGTCGACGAAATCTATCTAGAAATGAATCGGATTGAAAACGGCCTCGAAGCGAGCATAAAGCACCTCACTGTAATCCGGGGTAATTATCTCGGACCGTCTAGCGCTAGCCCCTAAACTGGTCGGGCTTCCCGATACTCAACAGTTTTAAAGGTATATACTAAGTGTCTTTAAACATGAGACTCCGAGGAACCCTGCTTCTAGATCTCCAACGGCCCCAAGATGATCTCTGGAGAGGTCTCAAGAAGCGTAGACGTGGGGATGTTAAACGGGCGATGGACCTAGGTGTAGAGATTACTGATAAACCTTCAGCGGATCACGCATCCCACTGGGGTACCCTACTCGAACAGCGAATGGAAGACATCGGCAAAATCAATCTGAAAGTTATTGAGAAAGGCATCCTCTTCGTGGCGGCCCTGGACGGAGAGTTACTATCCGGCGAAATATTCATACCGACGGTCGGGAGAGCCGGCGGAGCGGGATTCAACCTGGTCTACTCTGCGACAGATAAAGATAAGGAGCATTCCTCAGCCGCCCATGCGCTCCTCGTCTGGGAGACTATTAAATACGCCAAGGAGAAGGGCTTCGACGAATACGACTTTGGCGGATGGAACTGCTACAGGCTGGATAATGCGGGCGTGAATAAATGGAAAGAAGGCTTCGGGGGAACCATTTGGTGGGGCATCGGAGAAGGCCAGACTCCGGAGGAGCAACTACATGAACAAATGAAAGCGGTCCTCGGCGGCGCCATAGCCAAACCTGAGGAAGCTATCATCTGGTTCGATGACGGGCACCGAAGCGTCTATGAGTTCGCGCTCCGTGACTTCAAAAGATATGGAGTAAAACCTATAGTTGCAATCGTAACCGGCAAAGTCGGGGAGAACCTGGACATCAGCAATTATGACGAATATCCGTTGATGGATATAGATATGTTGAAAGCCCTGGTAAAAGAGGGATGGGAGATCGCGAGCCACGGGGTCACCCATACTAGGCTCAGCGAATTATCCCTCGAGGAAGCTCGGCGTGAAATGGTTGAATCGAAGAAATGGATCAAAGATAACCTCGACGTCGAGGCCACCAAGTTCGCGGCCCCGTATGACTCCCTTACAACTGAGCAGCTTGAAGCAGCCAAGGAGATCTACGAATACGTCAGGCCGAGGATCCCTCCGCGGCCGCCCCAGCCAGGAGGCATCCACGCCATATATCATGGTGTGCAGATTAAGATGAATTCTTCTAAGCATTATATAGCCGGCATTCCTCCGGACTTGGGCTGGCTGAACTATGTGGGAGCAGCCTTTGCCAGCTCGGCCAAAACTGCGGAAATAAGTAATCCTAGTAAGATCAACTTCAACGCCTTTAACAGCTTGGAGGCAGTTGAACATTATACAGAATACTATCTGAGCGCATCCGAAAAAAATATATTCGAGGCTATCAGCCCCGGCAGGATCCTCGACGTGGGATGCGGCGCCGGCAGGACAACTCGATACCTATTGGAAAAGGGCTTTGATGTCGTGGCCATCGATATCGCCCCGAAGATGATCGACCGCGCCCGGCGGCTGTATCCTGATGGAGATTTCCGGGTGATGGACGCGTCCAACACAGACTTTAAGGACGGCGAATTCGAGTATGTACTCTTCAGTTTCAATGGATTAGACTGTCTGCATCCTTTTCCCAGGAGGATTAAATGTCTACGCGAGGTGAATCGGATATTGAAGCTGGGAGGAACTTTCATCTACAGCAGCCATAACCGAGCCTATATAGAAAACCACTTGGAGAAGAACCGGCCGATGGGTGAAGGATATTATTTGCATAACAGCGATTACGGGCCTAACGCGTTCTACACCACTACAGGTCCTGAAGAAGAGGAGGAACAGCTGCGACAAGCGGGGTTCGCGCTAAGGAAAGTTTATCCCGGGGACGTTTGGAATTATTATGTGGCGATCAAAAATGGATTACCATCCTAGTCTTGCCCACGTCGTAATCTGGTGTGAAAAATGTCATACCCATTACTGTGCTGGTTGCTACGTCAGTTGCCCTAACTGCGAAACGGCGGAAATAATTAAACTTAACTCGGAGCTTGAAGCGAGACTCGAGGAATCAAATCTATGGGGAGACCTCTCTCCAGCTGAGAAGGAGGATATCATCAAGATGATGAAGACCAGCTGAGAGATGAAGTTTAGAAACCACGCGGAATATCTCCGATTCGATATGAGGATAAGCCAGCGCAGACAATACCATAAGCGCCGCCACGAAAGCAAAAAGAAGTGGCTCTTAGATGAGGCTTATCTATCCCTTGTCTCATGCCCACGCTCTGTATGACATTCCCGGCAGATGCTTGGCGATATGCTCCAGTCCTGTCCAAAATATACTTCGAATATGCCTTTCTCATATCCCTTTCCACAGTATATGCAAATCGCGTCGTTGCGCAGGATTCTTGCTTTAATCATGGTGCTCAGCTAGATCTACGTCCCGAGGATGCTCCTTGTTGAGAGCAGAGCCAACCACATAGAATTTCATAGAAAGGGTATTATAGACTAGGGTATATACTCTTTTCTATGGTTGAAGTGAAAGAAGCACTCGAGAAAGCGGTAAAAGAGATTAGAGAAGCCAAACTGGTTGGCTGTGTCCGTAATTCCATGTTGACTGGTTTTATTACATGCCCAATTATTGAGCTATGCCCTCATGTCCCGACGGAGAATATAGGTGACGCGCTGTCCAATGATATCTCGTATAGCCGGCTTTCTTATTATGATGATAGTGATCCTGACCTGGATAAGAAAATCTTAGAAAGCATCGACGACACTCTGAAGCTCCTGGAGGAGGCGAAGCAGATCACAGCAAAATGCCCGCTGGGAAAACTGATCAAGGGGGAGTACCCTTGATCTTAGGCATACTCATATTCCTCGTCGGGATGGCAACCATTACTATAATTATTGAACACTTCCCCATGACTCCGGCAAATGCCATCCTTGTCTGGGATCATGATGCTTTAGCCTTCAGGGAAACAGGGCAGTTCTTCGGGGAAAATACCGTGGTTAGCGTCCCTCCCCCCTACATTCAATATGGGGACGCCAGCCTAAAGATAAGCAGCTACGATTATTTCTGCGGAAGGCTGAATCTCATCTACCTCAGTGAAGAATACAACGCTGAAGAATGGTATAAGGTAAGGGGCACCCAGATGGCCACAGCAGCTGAGAGAATAGAAATCGGCGATTCCGTGAAGATCCATAATGGCATAGCCACGGCCGTTAGACCTGGGCCCATAGAAGAATATGAGCCAGTTGAAAGCACCCCATACAAAGGGAGCACCTACGAGGAAACTGAAGAACAAAACCATTAATACCTTTTATTGTTATTTTATTTTTGAGCACTATGTTAATGGCTCTCGGATATCTGATCAGTTACCTCGGCGGCATGGTCTCGTTAGTCATGTCTTTCTTGACCACGACAGTCGCGGTAGTAATCAGTCCCATAGGGCTCATGCTGATCATCGTGCTAGCAGCGATGACTGTCCTGAGCCTGGTTAAGGTGACCCATCCACCGGCTCCGCCTTATCCCATAACCCTCCTATTCCGTCAGGTTAGAATACGCCTCGGACTATCACCAAATTTGAATTACGTCGACGAGATTGACCCTAAAAACAATATGGTCGATGACTATCTACTGCTGCTTACTAACAATCAAAGCAGCTGAAAGACTCACAAAGGTACAACCAAACGGAAATGGAGAGAACCGCGGGGCTGCTTCAGGATGCCCCTCCTCTTTTTTTACTCTCACAGCGTGAGAGAATGGTTTTATATTTACATAGCAGAACTAAGTTCGAGGCTCGGGGACCGCTGCAAGCCAGTCCCCCTCACTCCGGGGCGCTGCTCCGGTAGCCCTTTTTTATCTGTGTAGTATCTATATACCCATGTGCGTCACCCCAACTGATAACGCATCATCTTCTACGACCCCTAAAAAACTGAAATTTGTTATCAACGCCAATGATACTCCAGAAGGAATCAAGTTTATCGATCCCGATGATAACGGAGCAGAAATACGGAACAAAATTCTTAACCCCGAATACATACCTTTAGATTTACCGAAGAAGAAGCGGGCTCGGAAGAAAAAAAGTTGGATCGAAAAGAAGCAAAATCGATGGTAGATTTCTGGCCTGAGGAGCCCAAGATCTTGATCGGTTATGCCTTAGAGGGCAGTCATCTACCAGATGGAAGTGAAAATCCTTTTTCGAGGATAGAGGTCGAGGCGTGGGTTATCAAGCTTGCATTCCAGCTGAAGCAGTTTAAAGCCGTCGACCTCGAGAAGATGCTTTAGTCCACTGTCTGTTTTCCCAGATAAACATCAAGATAAGCACTATTATGCAAATCGGTATAAAGAAAAACTCTAATTCTAGAAATATCAAAACAGGCAGAGATATCATACCTAGGATCATGCATACCCAAATCCATAGCATCATACACTATGGTTTTCTCGGAGATAAATAACTCTTTTATATACCGCTGTTTATACTACTTTGGGCTGCCTGGGGGCCTTGAAACCATGGTGAGAAGTCTTCTTATGCATGTGACAGGCCTAAGGGCGCCCATGATGTGAGTTGACGAAAGATGAAAATAATAGTGAAGCTCCAGCTGGAGCCAGAAGTTAAAGAGGTTTTTACCGGAAACAGCCTCACAGCGAGAAAGATCGATAACACCTTGAGAATTAAAGAAGGGAATCGAGACCTCGCAGAGTTTGAGCACTATCTCTACTGGGTAGCAGATGGCGTAGAAGGGGAACCAGATCGAGATGTTCTCCTGATGAATCTGGATTACTTAGATTCATTCGTTGAGAAGCTCGGGCCTGGTTTGAAAGAGGAAACTCTGAGATGGGCTATCTATGCTGTGAGAAGATATGCCGAAAATGCCGTTATACCTGGAGGCCCCATTGATCCAAGCTCCCACGACTGGACATGGGATAAATTCAAAGAAAGCTTCGTGCCATCGGTGAAAGCCTGATGCCTAAAGGCGGTAAAGTTTTCCTAATATCCACCTCGGAGGAGCTCGAGGATCTTAAAAGTAAGCTGGATGGCTGGTCCGCCACCGAGAAATATGAAGACGGTGACTTCGCAATAACTCTTCTGGAGGATGTCAGTGATCTCAGCATCGCCAGCATCGGATGCCTCCAGCTATTCGGAACCTACAGCTATGATTATGTAATGCGGAACATTCACCGCGGAAAAGTAGTCCATACACCGATCACCCAAACCTGTCCCTTTAACTTCGGCAAGACCGATGGCAAACTCTGGCTCGTGGTTCTAGCGAAAAAAAACATAGCCAACAGGGCCGCCGTCAAACTTGGAGAGATCTGTAACATCGATGTAAGGACAGCCAGCATATACAGCCGCGAAATGAATCATTACCTGAAATTAAATGATAAGACTAAGGTGGCTCTCTTCTCCGATATGGATGTACCTGGAGTCAATGGATCCACGCTTTACGGGGAAGAGCTTGTCCAGACAAGCCTCTTCAAAGAATTCGTGGGCCATGGCACACCAAAATGGGTGGTAACTGAGAGTGAACTAAAAGGCTACACAGTCGGTATCAGTGGCGACGGATCTGTGATCATCTTCAACAATGTAAACGATGTTGATTATGTGGGGTTCGTCGAGGACGAGATCCTTCCCCTGGTACTCAGAAAAGTTAAGGATTCTACACAACAGACCCTGTAACCAACATTTTTTATATATCTGAAACAATATTTCCTCATCCCATATGAGGAAGGGTGAACATTCACCCGGGAGCGAAAGCTCTTCACTATACCAAAAAAGGGGCGGAGCCAGGGCAGGTGTGAGCGGATCAGTGTATCCCCAAAGAGGCGTATCCTGAGAAGGCGACCTCGGCGGTGCTTGACGCCTTAATCCCCCGCGGCTCAGGCCGAAAGGACTGGCGATGACGCCCCGCCTACAAATCTTTATAGTTGTATACTTTGATATATACCCATGTTCGATGTAATGGATCCTAACGGCGAAGCCTTTGAATCCTTGAAAAACTTCTGCATTAAAATTGGTGAAGGAAGGTTATGTCCAGAAACAGAGGTCCTTCATTATAGTTATCTGGATCATCCAGTTGTCATTGGTGAGAAAATCATGGTGCTCTATAATAAGGCAAGGAAGTTAATCTTTCTCGCAGAAGTTGTTGAGGGAATGGCCCTTAGTTTTGATGATCCATCATTCTTCTATTACTGGCATGTCGGTGGCCAACTTTTTCCTGAAACCGCGGTCCTTGACCGGGAAGGTGTAACGCTTAGTTACTCCACTGAAACGGAGGGATCTAGCACAGTTAGGAAAGTGAGTCATAAAGATTACGCGATGCTGAAAATGCTTTTCGATCTCGAGAATCCTTTCCCTTGGAAAGAATCTCAATCTAATTAAATTGGTTTCAATCCCATTACCGCTAAACGGTGCATCGCTAAGCCGTGTTTTTTAAGTGTAGTTGTGGATTTCAGCATGATGCAAACATAAGTATCGTCATCTTCAGTCCCTTCATGACTTATTTTGTCAAGAATTCCCTCGTTATGAAGCATCCGTATATGCCTAATGAGTTTATAGCTATCCTTAAACGGGCATTTTAGATGGTACTGGGTGAATATTTGTGACATTATTTCATCTCCATTGGCTCTGGATTTCTCCAAGTGTACTCGTCGACGGAAGATACGTAATTACAGTTAAGGCAGATGGCTTGGTCAGAGTCCACTGGGGCAATCTTAACACCGAATTTATTGCATTGTTGACACGTTGGCCTCGCGGCTGAAACTATCTCAAACTTTATCCTCTTGAGTGGACTCATCAGGTAATCCATGGCTACTTTTAATGTGGATTTGCCGGCTTCCTTTCCAAGATATACTATTGTTTCCCGCCTAAGATCAACGTATGCAGCTCGCTTAATTGCCTCTTTAAAGATATCTGGGAAGTCAAACCAATCAGGGTAAAACCAGAGCCTGAACTCATCTAGGTTCTCGAACCCGTCGGCGATAGCATTCTTCTCATCAAACCAGACGTCGAGAAGCGAGATCTCCTCGTAACTTTTAATCTCCGCGTAGGCGATCAGGTGAGGCAGGTTCATAGCCTTTTCAGTCCCTTTGGTTGGCTTTTCGACCCGTTTCGCCCTCATCTTATAGTACAGCTTCACGGTGGTGCCTACGATCACATGGGGCCTCCCATCATTTCTGGGTACCCGGATTGTCTGAGTCTTGCGGCCCTGGATTATCTGCCACCAGAAAGGCCCCGCCAGGGTGCCTTCTTTGAAACTTATTGCGCCATAAAGCCCGGTTTTATCGAGGTTTGGAAACTTTTTCCAGAGGTTATGCTTCATGCAGTAGAGGTTAAAGCAAGCCCGACATAATGGGCCTATATTTCCCATGGTAATGATGGTTTCTTTTGTCTGGCATCCACATCTCACGCAAACATTCATGGGTTTAATATACACCATAGTATATATTTAATTACCTATGTCTGGATGGAAACCCCTTATCGAGGAGTTAAACGGCGTTGAACTTGGTCAAGTAGGGGAATACCGCGAAACCGTTGCCGCCCTGAACCACATTATGGAGTTTAGAACAAGCCGCCTAGTAAATGCTTTCTCAAAACCATATAGATTCCTATTGGGGCGTTTGGACACGTTGCGCCGCGAATATTATACTATAGGTTGCAATGGGCTGAACTATTCAAAGCTTCATGGTGGAGCTCTAAATGTTTTTCTCCCTAAGGATGATATACGCGTCGATAGGTGGCGTAGAGAGATCCTGAGCGTAGTTACCTGGACTTACAGTAAATTCCCTGAGCAAGGCGTCGACCTGAGGGACTTAACTAATGAAGGGACCCTTCGTGAAACCTGATGGGGTACTCTCTGCCATCAAGTCTGTTCAGCGAAATATTCCCCACGCAGAAGGACCCTGATAACCCGGGTCATTATTTATGCAGATTCTGCGGGAATCCAACAATCGAGACCAGGCGCCGGTATTACTGCAGCGATGAATGTTATGATCTATGCCAACTCGCAGTTTCATGGCCTAGTGCTAGGCAAGTTGTTTGGGTGCGTGATGAAGAGAAATGCACTCTTTGTGGAGACCATGTGAACCTTTATGGAAGGCCTGTTGCTGAGATACACCACGTAATACCCGTCCGGGATCTTGCGCGATTACCCTGGGACGTCGTCAAGGGAATTCCCCTCGAGGAGCTCCACTGGAGAAAAAGCTGCTGGGATAACTTCGAAGATAAAAAACAAATGGAGCATACAGCGATGAGTCGGGCATCCGCAATCATCTATACAATCCTCTATCTCGACATCAATAACTTGAGGACTTTATGCACCAAATGCCATGACGTGGTTCACTCCGCGGATTATAGAAACCAGGGGCATGTTAATCCGTTTGATGTGGCGCCGACTTATTGGGCAAATTTTTGGAGATGGGCTAAGCTTGATGGAGTCACTAAAACTTTAGATGATTTTTTCAAGTAGAGACCTAATACTATACTTGATGAGTTTAATAGAAAAAGTAAGAGAAACCGTCATCCCCCTTGAGAGGATCCTCTCCCCATGGGATGATCAAAGATGGCTATTGAGAACACCAACTCCAGAAGAAATCTTGGCAGCCCCGGAAGAATTACTCTTCTATCGTGAACATTGGGATGAATTTTTGCCTGAGTTTCCGGACCAAGGAAACAGAGGAACCTGTGTAGGCTGGGCTCACACCGGCGACTCCGAGGTAAACAATAAGTGGAGAGACAATATAATGGACGATCTCTCACCAGAAGACTGTTATTATAAAGCCAGGAAATACGATGGGCTCCCTGATATTATTGGAGAAGGAAGCAACAACCTTGGCGCCATGAAAGCCAGACAGAAAGAGGGAATATGCCTCGAGGCCACGTATCCGACAAGCATAGATAAAGCGGTCCCGAGCCCCGGCATCCAGAAGCCACTCGAAGAATATCGGGAAGAAGCCGCCCAATATGTCATCGATAACTATTACCAGGTGCAGCTAATGCCCTCCGTATGGAAGACAAGCATCGCCGGCATCATCAGCGATCCACAGTGGGACGGCCCTAAGCCGATAGTGGCCGCTTACAAGTGCACTGGGACGATGTTCGAATACGCAGAAGAGCACGACGGCATCCTTCCGTCTGATCCTGGCGCAGACGTCCTCGGAGGCCACAGCAGTTTATTTGCCGCATACAAGATAATCGACGGCGAGCTCTACTTCGGGAATGCAAACACCTGGGGAGCTGACCAAGGAGATGAAGGCTGGTTCTGGCACCCATCGAGTTATCTCTTCAATGGGATAATTCTCGAGGGGATGATAAGCCATTACGGTCCTCCAATAATTCCTGAAGAACCAAGCGGATGCATAGTGGCGCAAAGCTATGCCCGCTTAGGTAATGGGCTTTCTTCTGTCCTTGGAAGGAAAAGCAGATTTAAAACCTACATACCAAAGTATTAACAGGTGTAATTAATGGCACTGTATACAGTTGTGCTGGGCGCGAACAGCTATGAAGTAGCGGACCCAGTTATGTTTCTAGGCTACGTGAACCAAGGTAAAACTCCCGACGAAGCACTGATCCTAGTTGATGAGATACTGGAGGCATTTAAGAAAATCATGGACGGTGGGTGCGCTTTCTTGACGGTATGGCCACCCCATAAAATCGAGTATGTGCACCCCTGCCCAGATGGGGGCACTATGAGACTGTTACTTGAAAAACGTCCACCCACCTCTCCCTTATAAAAATACTCCAACCCTTTTTATAATTATATACTATGTTATATACCATGTCGATTCCGCTTATTTATGAAGAGAAAGGCGCTGTCATGCATGTCGGATCAATGGAAATAGTAGAAGACGAAAACGGGATAGAGATTTCCTTTAAACCGATTAACAATGTCTGGATGAGTTCAGAGGCATTTAATGCCACAAAAAACAGAATCGTCCACAATGTCGGTGCAGCTATGATGTGGGATAATAGTGGCAAGATAACTGCCCACATAGACGCGTGTGATCCTGATCGGCATCACAAGATATCCGAAATCAGGAAACTGGTTACTTGCACATACGGCGTGCTCTTAGAAACCAATGGTCTCAGGGAAGAAGACGCGCTCATCCAGGTAGCCCCGGGTGTTTGGTTGCTTGAATCCGATGGCGCAATGGCGAAGCTTGATAAGGATGGGCAGAGAAAGTTGGATGAGGTTCTAAAAGAAATATTTACAGAGAGGCCTCTAAAGATGTTTATTTCTAGTCCAAGGGGGAAGGAACTTTGAGTGCAGATCTTCCTGAAGAACAACCTGAAGAACAACCTGAAGAGGAATCTGATACCACGCCTCAAGAAGATCAACGAGAATATTTCAAAGCAAAATATAAAGAGATAATTGACATTGAAGGCGTAGGACCTGCAACGGTAACTCAGTTATCTGAGTCAGGATTCAAGACAATCGAATCCCTAGCAACGGCTACTCAGAACCAGCTTATTAAAGGTGGAATTGGTGAGGCCCTCGCTGACAAAATAATTAAAGCAGCTCGTAAAGCAGTGAGTATTAGCTTTATATACGCAAGTGAATTAATGAGGATTAGAGAAACCCGGAAATATCTCACAACCGGCTGCAGCTCATTGGATAGGCTTCTCATCCCGGGGGCTATGGTGGTGGGGCCCCTCGCAGATCCGAATTTCAAGGGTGGCATAGAGACCGAGGCTATCACAGAATTTTACGGTGAATATGGATCGGGTAAAAGTCAGGTTTGTCATCAGCTAGCAGTAACCGCTCAGCTCCCCATATCTGAAGGTGGTCTTGGCGGTAAGACGTTATATATAGACACCGAAGCGGTCTTTCAGCCAGAGCGAGCCATACAGATAGCCAGGAGACTCAATCTTGAATGGGATGAAGTTCTTGAAAACATTGTATACGCTGAAGCATACACCTCGGAGCATCAGATGGCATTGCTAGAAGCAGCTGATCAGGTAATAAAAGATGAAAACATTAAATTAATCATAGTCGACAGCGTGACAAGCCATTTCAGAGGCGAATATCTTGGCAGAGAAATGCTG
>Ga0307380_10004555_pt1 | contig 18670 bp, 9 predicted proteins | sample UN3MG_FD_202239 | JGI IMG/M metagenome (GOLD analysis project Ga0307380, IMG submission 202239) | Soil microbial communities from Risofladan, Vaasa, Finland - UN-3 | ecosystem: Environmental > Terrestrial > Soil > Coastal area > Acid sulfate soil | place: Finland: Risofladan, Vaasa | collected...
TTGGAGATCGTTTTGGATTAAACACAGAGACAGCAAACTTTAACCCAACATTTAAGATTGACAAAAAGAACGGGGTAATAAACTTTAGCTCTGACATGGCGGGAGAGCTGTGTATTTTAGAGTATGTCTCTGATGGTATGGAGGGCGGAGATGCAACAGCTATTAGTGTAAACAAGTTGTTTGAAAAATATGTATATGCCTATATAACCTATGAAATACTAAGTAGTAAATTAGGTGTTCAAGAATATATTGTCACTAGAGCTAGAAAAGAAAAAGGTGCGTTGCTAAGAAACGCTAAAATTAGAATCAGTAACATACATCCTGGAAGGTTATTAATGAACCTGCGAGGAAAGGATAAGTGGATAAAGTAGCATGGCTAATCTTCAAAGAAATTTCATAAGCGGCAAAATGAATAAAAGCCTCGATGAGAGGATCGTGCCCAATGGACAATATATCGACGCACTTAATATAAGACTTGATTCTACTGAGGTTAGTGAGGTTGGTGTTATTGAAAACTCAAAAGGTAATGAGAGACTTACCCAGTTGCGCTATGGCGGATCACCATTAAGCAATAACGCTAAATGTATTGGCGCTTATGAACAAGGAGCTGATGAAACCATTTACTGGTTTGTTCATGACGCTTCAAACCCTGTTAGTTCTACTGGTATTGTTGATATGGTTGTTTCTTACAACGCCAAAACTAATGTACTAACATATCACGTTATTAGTATTAATAGCGGAGACAGTACCACAACTACATTAAACTTTAATGACCTGTACCTTATAACAGGGGTAAACTTTATAGATGGTTATTTGTATTGGACGGATAACTACAATCCACCTAGATTTATAAACGTAACACGCAACTATCCGGCTCCAGCTAATTCAAGTTCTAATGATGGATTTTCAGCTGAGTCTATTTTAGTAATTAAAAAGCCACCCGTAAACTCTCCATCTATTAATCCTTTGATAACTTTTTCACAGGACAATTTTTTAGAGGAGCGGTTTATATGTTTTGCCTATAGATATGAATATGAGGACGATGAATATTCGGCGATATCTCAATTTAGTAATCCGTCATTTATCCCTAATGTATTTAAGTTTAGCACAGACTCTAAGCTAAACGAGGGCATGGTAAATGCTACAAACTCCTGCGAGATAACTTATAACTCAGGAGGTCCTTTAGTGAAGGGTGTTGAGCTTTTGTTTAAGGAGTCAAATAGCACAGACGTAAAGGTTATTGAGAGACTTAATAAAGAGAACCTTGGTTTAGTAGATGATACCGAATATACATATACGTTTACTAACAATAAAATATTTTCATTACTGCCTGGAGGGCAGCTAGCTAGAACATATGACAACGTGCCTAGATTAGCACAAGCCCAGACATTTATGGGTAACAGATTGGTATATGGTAACTATCTAGAGGGATATGACCTTGTTGATGCTAATGGGTATCCAACGAGATTTGAGTACACCACTGAACTAATTACTACTGACATTGGTCTTACTAACATCACCTATACTTTAGGAGATAATTTGTATGGCTTCGGCGGACCAATTACTATTAATGAGTCATCTGTTATAATTGATTTAGCCGATGCGGATTTAAAGAAAGACGCTATATTAAGCTTACAAGTGCGCTATGAGCACGATCAGTTTGTAGGAAGCCCTGCGCCATCTACTGAGACACCGGATACAGAAATTACATTTACATATATCCTGCCTCAGGATTTTAACAGTGTATATGACTTAGCAACTAGCGATGACTTTATTGAAAAAATAGGAACAGCAACAAACATACAGCCGGTATCAACGGCTTGTGACGGTGTAACATTTACTGATTTATTTAACTGTTCTATATCTGACCTTTCGCCCCTATTAAAGTATGAAAGCGGTATTAATTCTGCTGGTGACCCTGTAAGAATTATTACATCACCATCAAGCACTGAGATTGGTTTTGTGTTACCAGCAATGCGTTTTGTCGATGATTTAGTAACACCTACTCAGAACGTATACGAATACTATAAGATTACATTTGCTATTGCGGAGTTTCAAGAATCAGGTTCACCAGAGAGCTTGCATAGTAATAGAGATTATGAGATTGGTATCGTGTATATGGATGAGTTTAACAGAGCATCAACTGCTTTGGTTAGCGAGTTTAATTCTGTTCACGTACCATGTGGATATTCTTATTTGAAAAATGAAATTCAAGTAACTATTCCTCCTACACAAGTAGCTCCTGCTTGGGCTACTCGTTATAAGCTGGTAGCAAAACAAGATAGAGATTTATATGAGACGATATATTCAGATATATATTTCTTTGACCCACTAACCTCATCAACTTATTTTTTACTAGAGGGTGAGAACGCAGCTAAAGTTCAAGTTGGCGATAGATATTTAGTTAAGTCTGATTCAACAGGTGTGGTTAATAACTGTGCCTATGCCACTGTCTTAGAGAAGGAAGCTCAACCAAGAGATTTTCTTGAGCCCCCACCACAGACACCTAATGGAGAGGATGTAATTCCGCCACAAGGGGTATATATGAGAATGAAGACAAATTCATTCAGTGCAATTATAGAGGACGATGCGTTTATTTCATATGGTAAAAAAACTACAGTATCAAAGATCGATAATAGGTCACCAATTGTTATTTATCCTGTAAGAATATACAACGACACAACATCTCAATGGGAAGATTATACCATACCAGCTGGATCACGTATTAATATTTATGTAAAAAACAGAAGAGTTGGTGTTGGAAGAGCTTGTGAAGGAAGAAATTATACTTTAGAGTTAGAGCTTAGCGCTCAACAAGATTACACAGACTTTAAAGCATGGTGGGATGGTGATAATATTGAAGACCTTATTAACTCAGGAGAGCAACAAGTAGCTTATAATGGTTGTGATTTTGACAACACATATTATTCTACAATTGCTACAAGCCCTAGCGGCCTTACAGAATCACTTTGCTCAATAAACTTTCAGTTTGTCGATAGCGGGGTTGCAGGAGCTAATAGATATTTAGGTGTTTCGGGTACATGGGCTTGTGGTAAAAAACGAAAAAGAAGCTCTAGCTTAGAGGTTGAGATTGAAGTAATAAGAGCAGAGAATACTATTGTATTTGAGACTGAGCCAACTGATGCGCTGTCAGACCTATGGTATGAGTCTTCAGTATCTTATGCTATTGACTCTAATGGTAATCACTCTGGTAATGTTCAGGATCAAAACATTTCTACAGGTACATCAGCTATAATTAATACTGATTTTTTTAACTGTTATTCATTTGGGAATGGCGTAGAGAGTTATAAGATTAGAGATTCAATTATAGGTAAATCTCTTTTATTTGGTAACCGCACAACAACTACCTCTGATCAGGACTATAAAGAAATAAGAAGGTTTTCAGACCTAACATATAGCGGTGTATTTAACGATGAGACGAACGTAAATAGACTTAATGAGTTCAACCTAGGCTTAGCAAATTACAAGCCATTAGAAGACTCGTATGGTCCTATATTTAAGATTGACGGAAGACAAACTGATATACTAGTATTACAAGAAGACAAGATATCTTATGTGCTAACTGGCAAAAACTTGCTAGCTGACTCTACCGGTGGAGGAAATATTGCATCTATACCTGAAGTTTTAGGTACGCAAATTGCACGCATGGAAGACTATGGTATTAGCCACAACCCTGAGAGCTTTGCTAAGTTAGGTTTCAACAAGTATTTTACGGACGCCAAGCGCGGTGCGGTTCTTCAATTAAGCGGTACTGGATACCAGTCAGAGCAACTTGTAGAAATTTCAAAAGCTGGAATGAGTTCTTGGTTTAGAGATTTGTTTATCGAGGCATTTCCTTCTCAAAAACTTGGAGGGTTTGATCCATACATGGATGAATATGTTTTATCTTCAAACCAAACTGTTGTACCTGTGAGTGATGAGTGTATCTCCTGTGGCATTGATAGAACAATTTCTGCATCATCAACTAACCCAGCTAGTTTCTGTATAGATGCAGGCGCTCTTGTTGGTAATGTAGATATTGTGTACGACTTTACTAATATTGCGGGAGATGTGGTTATTACAGCAACATATAATGGTACGCCAGTAACTACTGGACTAGTTTCTACAGGCGGCACACTGAGTGTCGATAAAGATGTGGTTAGTGTATCCGAGATACAGATTTCCATTAGTGCTACAGACTCAGCGACTATTGAGATAAATGCTGGATGTCCAGTTGCTGATAATATTACTATTATACAAGTAGCGCTTACTAGTAATGTAAATGTTGATAACCAAATTCATAATGAATACCGATGGGTAGATGGTGCATTTACATCACCACTTCATACTAATCAAATTACATTCCTTACAGCGACTACAAGCCCTATAGTATCTCAATACCAAGCACTAACAGGCCCACAAGGTGCTGGATTTATTCCAGCAGATGGAGCTGTGGTATCTATAATATCACATAAGTTTGGTTCAGATAACTATGTGTTTGACCCACAAAATGATAACTTTAAATATTTAAGAAGCAATACGCTATATCAAAACAATACCACCGATATTCAAGCATTGTTATCAGCGGCATCAGCGGCTACACCGATAAACACTACTGATGCGCCTACAAGATATTCAGCTAACTTTACCATGCCAGTTGGCGGGGATTATCTTTATTTGATTTGGGACTACAGAAACTTTGTACCAATTAGTTTGTGTTATGACGCTAGCAGTCCACTAACAGCTTGCTGTGATTGTACTTTTGGAGATTTAAGCGTTCTATTAGGATTTATTCCTGTATGTTTAGTGTCAGCTACTTGGGATCCTAACAATGGAGGAACTATAAGATATAGAGCTACGTTATCGAATTTAACAATCGGAAATACTTACACATCGCAATTAGGAATAGCGCCAGGCAGCGTTACAGTTCATGCATCATATGGTAATGTAAGTGTAAACGATACATTTGTGGCATCAGCAACTAGTAAAGATGTTGAGTTTAATATAACTTGGACACAAAATAATACAACAGCTCAGATAACCCCACAAATAACACTAAGCGGTATAGAAGGTTCAGCTCAAGGAAGTCGTTTATTCACTGCTTCTGAGATATCATCGATAGCACCAAATCTAACATCATGTCCAGTATAAATTTAATATCATGCCAATAACAACATACTACATAGACGGCAACTCATTAGCAACAGCAACTGCAATTTATACAGATGCTGCGCTAACTACTTGTGCACCTGATGGCTATTACTCTGATGGATTAATTGTTCGTCAGCAAATATCTTGCGTGTTGCAGCCATCTGAGGTATGTCCTTCTTGCGCTACAGGATGCGGTTCATCTATCTCAGCATCAGGTAATCAGGGTATTTATTTACTGACGCTAGACGTTGGTACTGATACGGGTGCTATAGTTATTGGGTTTAGCCCAAGGAGTATCCCTGATGGTATCCGTGCAACTTTTAATAGCGTTACATATAACGAGCTTAGTGCTGTGAATGATGGGTATCATGCAAGCACAACATCGGGTAACTTTACCTTTGTTGGTAACACGGCTAATGACTGTGGAATTTCAGGGACAACATATCCATCACTGACAGAATATGAGTATGGATCAACCACTTGGATTGCTACAGGAAATACGGTAAGCGTAACCGTAAATGCGGGTGACGTTTCTTTAGGAGGAACTCCCGGGTTTTGTTATATGGTAATACCAAAGACAACAACAACACCATCTACAGTTTTGATTGAAATGGTTGGTCCTTGTTCGTCAACAGCTTTTGATATTCAAGCAAACTGTCCTACGCTTTTGACAGGCTTTCAATCTAGCTTGGTTGAGGCTGACAAAGAAACAGTGTGTAATGCTACTACATTTGAAACTTACTATAATGCTCCAGTTAATGGAACAGCAGGTGTGCCCGGACTATATGATTGGGTGTTTGAAGATGCATACGGACAAACTCCTTTAAGTGCAGGGTGGTATCGACTATATAGTCATCCAACCGCAGACGCAATGCGTGTTGACTCTAATGGCGTTATTGATTTGCTTAACAACTGTCCAAGTTTATACATATCAACTGTTCGCTCAACATGTAGTGATTTCTGTGACGGAACAAACTACCTAATAAACTCATATGTAGATACATACCCAAACAGAACATTTGCAACACTAACATTTGGTGACGTAATTGGAGGTAGTAATGTAGATGGCTTCTATGCTTATGCAGCTACATCCACAGACACAGCTACAGGCACATACAGAATAATGGAGCTTGTTAGCAACACCGTTGTTGGAATATATCAGTGTAGCGGAACATCATGTGTGGCACCCTAAAAATAAGATATGGCAACAGATAATACTATAACACAATACACCTTAACCTACAGTCCTGATATACAAGGGTGGCCATCCTTTTATTCCTTTTATCCTGAGTGGATGATAGGTATGAACCAGTATTTCTATAGCTTTAAAGGAGGTAATCTGTATCGACATAACACGAATGAAACACGCAATAATTATTATGACGTGCAGTATAACTCAACTATAACCAGTGTATTTAATGACTTGCCTTTAGAGAATAAAATTTTTAAAACAATTAATCTTGAAGGGGATAGCCCTTGGTCAGCTACATTAGAGACTGATATTCAATCTACAGGATACATTACAAGTTCATGGTTTGAGAAAAAAGAAGGATCGTTATATGGGTTTATAAGAAACTCTGGCAATACACCAGCGGCAGCAAGCGAGTATCCACTACGATCAGTAAATGGTATTGGTGTAATGAGTGGCTTAAATATTATCGGCTCCAGCACTACTATCAACTTTCCTTTATCTGTATCTATCGGCAGTATTATTAGTGTTGGTGATTTGTTGTACTTTAGTTTACCTACAGATACGCCAGCGTATAGCTCACCTCAACTAGCTGGAGAGGTCACTAATATACTTGTTAATTTACCAAGAGGACAGAACTCTATTGTTATTGATAACAGCATAGCAAGTGCAGTTCCGGTTCCCGCAGGAAGCACCTATATTATGTATATAAAGAACTCAGTGGCTGAGTCACATGGTGTGCTAGGACACTACTGCGTTTTTGAACTTACCAACTCATCTACTGGGCCAGTTGAGCTATTTGCCGTCGAGTCTAGTGTGATGAAAAGTTATCCTTAAAAATTAGTATATTTGCATTAGCATGAATCTAATCAAAACTGTCCGTTCTCTTTTTAAAAAAAGACGTGGCGAAGAAAAAATCCTAGAGTATGTGCACCAGAACAGGGGCTTGCTTTGGGAAAAAATCGCTACATTTCAGGAACAGTTGTTGAGTGTTCAAGGTGCTATAAAACATGGTGACCAACAGATGGATGAGATATTCCCTGTGAAGCACCATATAAAAGACGGTCTGTATACAAGGGAATTGTTTATGCCAAAGGGTAGCTTAGTTGTTAGCTTTATACACAAACAAAATCACCCGTCATTTTTTCTAAGTGGCGAGATGTCTATATTAAAAGACACGGGTGAGATTGAGAGAATAAAGGCTCCAATGAAAGTAATGACAGAGATTGGAACACAAAGAGTGGCTTATATGCACGAGGATTGTGTTTGGGTATGTGTGTATAGAACAGATAAAGAAACAATAGAGGAGGCTGAAAAGGATGTCTACACGACAAACTATAAAGACCTTCCTGAATATGTTATACTAAATAAAAAATTATTATGGCAGGAATAGGATCGGCATTAGCAACAGTCGCAACAATAGGAGGTCTAGCAGCAAGCGGAACCACTGCTTTTCTATCATTTGCTCAATCAGCGAAAGCCGCTAGAGAGGGAAGAGCTGCTGGTAGATCGGCAGAAAAAGCTCGTGAAGAGATTGATAAACAAAACGAGATTATTTTTGCAGAGGCTCGTGGTGTTCAGAAAAGAGTTTATGAAGACGCTAGAGAAAATCTAAGACGACAGCAAGAAGATTTACTTGATGTATTAAAGCAATCTGGACAAAGAGGGGCTGCTGGAACTAAAGCACTTTTAGAGTCTGGTATTGAAGGTGAGATGAGGATCGGTCAGGCCCAAGAAGCAGAGCTTACTAGTAGAGAAAAAGATATCATTCAAGAACAATCAGCACAGAGAGCATCAGATGTAGCGATGCTACAAGGAGATATTGCGGGAGCACAAAGTGCAATGGCACAAAAAGAAGCTTTTGCTAATCAAGCCTTGATGTCTGGAATTCAATCAGGAGCAGGAGCGCTTGTGCAAGGGATAGGTATAGCGAGTGATTTGTCAGGACTGCGAGCAGGACGACAAGACCTTATTGCTAATATCGATACCACTAATTTTACTCCTGAGCAATTAACACAACTTAAGGATTTGCCCGGATATACAGCAGGAACTGAAGAATTAGCCGCGTCATTTGATCCTAATGTAATTGGACAAATGAGTGGCAAAGAGTATCGTAAATTTGAAAGAGGTTTGAGTTCAGCGCAACAGCAAGCTTTGTACGGGCAAGAGATACCAGGATTTTTTCAAAACGTAGCCACAATTAGCCGGCAGAATTTAAATCCATTTGGAGGAACAGGTACTGGTACCGGAGGTATGGATTTCTCAAAATTTACTGCTGCTGAAAAACAAGCGCTAATCCTGCAACTTCTAAAATAAATAGCATATGGCTACATATTATAAATATGCCGAAAGGGATGTAAACAGTCAGATTGATTGGGGTAAGATTGGTCAGGATGTGACCAATATGCTTAAAGAGCAGCAACGATTAAAGGCTGAGAAAGAACAGGCATTTGACAAGCAGACTACTGAACTAGGGCAGTTTATAGATGACGTGCCACAAGGAGACTGGAGGTCTTTGAACCAAAAGTATCAAGACGCGACCCAGGACTTTCAAGAATACAGACTACAGCAAGACCGTTTATATAAGTCTGGGCTTTTAGATCCTAGACAATACAAGATGAATCGTCAAAGAAACTTAGACGACGTTACCCTTTTTTATGACATAGGGAAGGATGCTCAAGCATCATATAAAGACGCAACGAAGCGTTTGCAAGCAGGAACTTCATCGTTTACAGAGCAAGATGTTTTGTTGTCTGTTGAAGGACTGGGTAATATGCAAAACATAAAACCTATTATTAACCCAGCAACTGGAGGTCTTCAGATAGCTAGAATGAAAAAGGGAGAAGATGGTGTCGAGGCAGTGGATACAAAGAATACAATGAGTATGCACGAGATGAATAATTACCTTAAGTTCAAACAAGATAAGTTTGATAAAGATGGTTTTATTAAAAACAAAGTGGCTTTGCTAGGTAATAAAGTGACCTCTGAGATGATTAAAGCTAGATCGCAAGGAGATATAAATTATGTTTTAGAAACGACAGATAAAGCATTAAGAGATGATATTGATGCAGTTCTTGCTGCTGCTGCTGGTGAAATACAAGCTAACCCTTTTAATGCCGCATCTATTTTAGGCGACTGGACAGGAGAAGAATACTCTCTAACTGATAGTGAAGTGGTAGCAGAGATGAATCCTAATAAAATATACAAATACTTTGACGAGAATGGAGCCCTGCGCGTTAAGCTTACTCCTGCTCAGAATAAAAAGATGGCAGAATACATCAGGCAGCAAATGCTTTCGACTTTTGATAAAGAAGTTTTAATTCCTCGTATGAGCGATAAGCCTTATGCTCCGCAACCAAGCGCAGCCATCATTGGCAATAGAGCTGATAAAGAGCAGCGAGACGCAATGTTTGCCCTTATTCACCAGGCAGCAGGCGGAGACGCAACAGCAGGGCAGTCTTTGGTTAGTCAGCAACGTGCTCAAGGATTTGGATTTGATACTGAGGGAGATGTCAACTTTATTAATATAACTGATGATGAAGGGAATATTGTTCCTGTTAGAGTTGAGGGAACTCAAATAGATGTAGGGAAAGGAATCGCCTCTGCGTTCGGATTTGACGGAGAAGAATATCTTAAATGGGCACGAGAAAATAATGTTGCCGCAGGCGCTGTAGACTACACGACTCTACAAACTAAATTATCAGGCATTAAAGGTGTTAGTCCAACTCCTGCTGTTGTCAGTTTCAATACAAGAGATAATATTAACGAGTTAAATAACGCAATAGTTTATATTTTAGATGATCAAGGAAATCAAGTACGCCTTACAGATTTACCAACAAAAATAGCTAACTTTAATCAAAAGCTACAGGCTATTGCGGGACCATACAATATTGATACAAATGTTTCTGCTGATGGAAATGTTACTGTTGGGACAGTAACTATTGAAAACGGAATTGAAAATCCGGCTAAAGTGTTGCGAGAAATACAAAAGAAATATGATGCTAAACCAACACTTTTGCAAATAATAGAAGATAACCCCGGGATAAGCAATGCCGAAGCCATACGAATCTTTAATGAACTGTATAATAATTAATGCAATATGTTTGAATTAGAAGATTTATTTGACCTTACATTAGATGGGGCATTTGCAAACAAAGAAGAATTTTTGGGTTTTGCGAATAATGCTAGTTCACAAGACATACTTTCTATTCTAAAGCCGGGTGTATTTTCTAGCAAAGAAGAGCTAGAGTCTATGGTTGTAAAAAAAAAAGAATCTACCGATACGGTATCTCAATTGGGGGATGGTTCATCGGTATCTCAAGAGACTCCTGAGCAAGCACCTGGTCAGCAAATACCTGTTGAGCAGCAAATACCTGGTGTAGAAATACCTGCTGTTCAAACTACTGAAGTTGTTTCTGAAGAAGTTACTCCTCAGGCCATTACCGATGAGACTGTAATGGATAGTCAGGCTGATGGCGGCACATTAAGAGGAAGAGCATTTGATTCTTTTGAATTAGTTGAGCCAACAAAAGTAGAAGAAGTAGCAACTATAGAGGATAATGTGTTGGCTGAATTGGGCATTGACCAGGATGATTATAATGCTTGGAAAGAAGAGAACCTACGTCCAGAATCAAAGTCATACAAATTTTTTAAAGAACTATTACTGAACGACGAAGGCACAGCGTTTGAAAGACAGGAGACTGTTAATAAACGAATGGGCCAATATCTTGCATCTAAACTAAACCAAGATTTAGAAGAGCTAGATGCAGTAGATGACCGAGCAATGCGTCAAATTTTACAGCAGCAGCTTCAGGAAAAACGCAAAAAAATAATAGACCTTTTACCTGCATATAAAAAAGAAGCTGTTACTGATGAGCGCGAGGACAGGCGCAAGCTTTTAGAAAGATTAGAAAACTCTGGAGTTGTAGGAACTTTAGGATACGAAGGATGGGAGGCCGCTAAAGCCTCTGCCAATGCATTTGCTAATTTCGCTATGGGCTATGCAGGAGCATTCACGCAAATGTTAGACACTGGCCTGGCATCTTCCGGGTTTGATAAGAAAGGAATTTTAGCTGGAGCCACTGATATGATGCTTGATTCTGCTCAGGCCTGGGATTTAGATATGGGAGAAACTAAACGCCCTATTTTTATATCAGGAAAGAAAGTAATTCACAACGGCAAAACATATATAGTTGAGGACGGAATAATTTATGATGACAATACGCATATTAGAGTAGATGATATTATCCCTGATCAAGACGCAAAAAATATATTATCTAAGGCTAATAATATAAAAGTTACAGAAACATTTTTTGATGCAGGATCTGGGCTTACAGGAACCGTAAGACAGTTGTCAAATTTATATGCTCTAATAAGAAGCGGGCAAGGCATTCAAAGATTGACAGGGCTGGGGCCTAAAGCAGGGATGGGTGTTGCATCTTTTGGCAGCACAGTTGCTCAAAATATACAGGATGTAAAAGACGATTTAATGGCTGAAGGCCTAAGCGAGGACGAAGCCACTTGGCGCTCAGGATTATTTGGATCGCTTATATCTTCATTAGATGGAACTTTTTCTGCCGTCGCAGGAGGTAATGAAAAATTATTACCAGGGCGCGAAGCCATAAGACAACAACTGCTTGATCTAATTAAGACCAAAGCATCTCAATATACTAGAGAGCAGCTTAAAAGAAAAGCATGGGACTTACTTAAAGAGAATGCAAAAGAGTTGTTCGTAGAAGAGATTCCTGTTCTCGTTAGTGAGCGTTATGTAAACAATCTAATCAATTACTTTTCTGGAGTAAATGCCAGAAAAGGACTCGAGAGTCTGCAAGCAAAAGATTTTTACGAAACAACTTTCCTTACACTTGGATCAACAACTGGACTGGGGAGTACTAGGTTATTATCTAACAACAACAGAAATGATGCACTGCGTTCTCTTGCCAGTACCAGTTTGGACTTTGAGTTGACAGCAAGAAAAATGGTGGCTGAAGGAATGCTGACAGAGGCAGAGGCTAATACTGTTGTTCAGGAGATAAACAATTTCAGATTAGCCGAAAACAAAACAGCCGGTGCAATCAAAGGAACGCAGAATATGTTGGATGCTGCTGAGCTTATTGAAGAAAAAGATAAGCTAGTCCAACAAAGAGAAAACATGGACCCATCACTGCGTGGTCCAATCGATGAAAAAATTAAAGACCTTGATGACAGAATAAAAGGCATCCAAGAAAAGGATGCTGCTGATACAGAACAAGCTATACGCGAACAGCAAACAAGAGTCACTATTGATGAAGCTCGTCAGTCTTTGAAAGAAGAGAATGAGGCTAGATCAAAAGCTGGTATGCCAACTATACTTGAGTCTCGAGAAAACATAGAGCAGGAAAGACAGAGGCTTATACAACAGAAAGAAGAGGATTATAGAAAATCTTATCGGGTAGAGGTTAGTGATCAAGAGGTTTATGATGCGTTGAAAGCTGAGGGGATAGATAATCCCACAATACAACAATTAGTAGCTAAGTCTAACCAAATTAAAAAACAGAAACAAGATGCCATTCAAAAGCAAAAAGCAGGAGCTGTACCTGATGCTCAACGAGCCGAAGGTGTACAAGAAATGGAAACGGAAGTACGGCAGCCTGCTGTCCAAGAAGAAGAAAAAGTAGATAAGAATTATTCAACGACAACAATAGCAATTAGAACTCGTCCAAAAAATGCGGATGAGGATGTACAGATTGTAACTGGATTAGAAGCCCAGTTGGCTGATAGTACTATAGAAAAAATAACAAATGACGGCATAGAAAAAGGCCAAACCACTCAGGAGATACTGGATAGAATTCTTCCTAGATTTGGATTTAATGATGCAGAAATAAATGGCATCAGAAGTTTTGTTGATGGCAAACGTAGTGGAGAGACTACAACAGATTTTGCTACGTACAGAAAAGGCCGTTCAGTTGTTGAGCAAGAAGCAGCGCCTGCTGTTGAACAAGAAGCAGTTCAAGAAGTAGAACAACAAGTTGTAGGAGAGCAAGAATCAGCGCCTGCTGTTGAGCAAGAGCAAGTAGAATATACTTTGCCTGAAAAAAATCCGCTAAAGGATTTTGAAATCATAAACAACATAGGAAATAGAGCGGGCCTAGAAATAGATGAAAATGGTAATGGTCGATTCTATGTTAGAAATAAAGTTACAGGAAAAGTTGTTGGTGTTAAAAATAAATCAGAAGCAGAGGACGCTAGAAGACAACTTGATTGGGACTATGGAGAAGGTGACCTTGTTGATGTGCAAGCAGAGGCGCCTGCTGTAGAAAAGCCTAAGGTAGAAGCTAAGCCTATTGTAAAGTCGCAAGTAATTCCGTCTACTAAAGGTAGGCCAAGTAATACCCAAATAAATATTGCCGAAGATGGTACGCTCGTATCTGTAACGAATACCAAGACCGGGAAAGATTCATCTCCTCAAGCCACAGGGGAAGCAGAACAGTCTTTCCTTACAACAGGAATTGATGTTAATGCAAACCCAAGAATAGACCAGGAAGGGACTACTAGTCCTAGCCAATACACTGAGGATGTTATCCAGCGAGGTAATAATGTAAAAGAAGTTGTTGATGCTATAGACCAGGTACAACAAGAAATGGAGGAAAGTGTTGTTGAAAATCCATTGGCTATGGAGTTAGAAGGTAGAAAATTTACTCCTGCAAGCTGGGCAAGGCTAGTAGGTATAGACCCAAAAGAAATAGGTAGAGGTTTTTCAAGAACGTGGCTATCTAAGGATGGAGAAAGCCTGGAAGACCTAGATAATAGAGAGGATGTTATTGATTTTCTCACCGCCAATCCTACAGCCTCAGATGTAAAGGCCCTTAAAAAACCTAGCCCGGAATTACAAAACAAACTTGCCAGGCTAAAGGAAAAATTTACAGAGCTAACAGGTGTTAAGGCTACCAAGTCTAATCTTAATACGGTAAGACAAATTGACCCAGATAGAGTGCCTCTTGAAGTTATAAAGCCTAAGGTTGAAGCTGAAAAAGAAATGCTGACCGAAGACGAGCGTATAAGAAGAGAGCAGGAAACAGCTGAGGCTAGAGCAAAAGCAAAAGAAGCCGCTGAATCAATGATGAGTAAGGAGGCTAAGCAGCTAAAGACTGAGATGGAAGAAGAGAAAATGTTTTTTGATCCATCCATTAAACAAGTTGTTGATAGATCATACGAGCTAGGCGTATCAAATACAGATACAAATAGAATTCTTGAGGACTTAGGGTACACTAATGAAGAAATCGTTGAGTTTAGAAAAAAAGAAGAAAAGTTATACGTACCGGTAAAGACAAAACTAGGAAGATATATTCCTGGAGTTGACAAGGTATTAGATAACTTGAATCGATTCCAGAAAAAAATGCGATCAGCCAGAAGGTATTTACCTAAGAATGTATTCTTTGCTAAAGAAAAAGCTGATGCAAATATTGCGACTGAAATATCTGTAGCTGAGAGAACAGCTAAAAGATTTAATAAAATGATGAAGGGACAACCTGAATCTGTTTATGAAGAAGTAAATAAGTTTTTGAAAGGTGAAGAATATAACTTGCCGTTAAAAATAGCTGAGGCAGCTTTAGAGATGAGAACACATATCGATCAGCTTTCACAAATGCTTATTGATACTGGAGTTGTAAAGGGAGAGTCTGCTGCTAATGTCGCTGAAAATATAGGTAGTTATTTAAACAGGTCTTACCGCGTGTTTAACGACCCTGATTATGCTGAAACCGTTTCAGACCAATTAATAAACGAGGCTGAGCAATACATAAAAAGTTCTTACTACACTAATAATAGTAAGTTTGAATTGGCACAACAAAAGGCTGAGGAAAAAGGCTTAAGTGTGGAAGAATGGATTGATAAGAAGGCATCATTAGAGGTGTCAGATATTTTAAACAAAAAAGAAGCTAATGAGTATGTTAGACAAGCAACACTTGGGGCAAAAAAACTTGAAACTCTTACACAAAGAAAAGAGATACCAGGTGTAATCCGCACCTTGATGGGTGAGTACAACGACCCAGCATACAACTATGCTGTAAGTATATCCAACATAACTAACATGGTTGAGAATCAAAAGTTTTTAAATTCAATGCTAGATATTGGCAAAGGTGTCTTCTTGTTTGGTGAAAATGATGTTGATAAACCCAAAGATTATGTTAAGATTTCGGCTGAAGGAAACCAGTCACTACAGCCATTAGATGGTATGTACGCTCCAAAAGAGATTGTTCAGCAACTCCAAGAAAGTCCCACGATGAATATCGACAAGAATAGCGACATAGGCAAGGGGTATTTAGCATGGTTGACTATGGTAGGAGCCGTTAAGAAGACTAAGACTATATACAGTTTTGCTACTCACATGAAGAATGTTCTGGGTAACGCATTTATGATGGCGCAGAATGGATATGTTAATCCTAAAGATTATAACAAAGCATTCCAGCTTCTTAGAAATGAATTCAAAGGACAGCCTGATGAAGTTATTAGTAAAAGACTTGATGAATATAAGAGACTGGGTGTTATAAACCAGTCAGTGCAGCTTAATGAAATAAAAGATTTATTGAGCGGCAATGAGTCTTATGATGTTAAGGTTGAGAAGCGTATTCAAAATCAATCAGACAACAAGTTTAATTTATTTGCCAGAAAAGGAGTAAAGGCTGTAAAAAATTTAGACCAATTTCTACAAAATATGTACCAGGCTGAAGATGATTTCTTTAAGATTGTTTCTTTTGAAAACGAAAAAAGAAAATATGCTGAAATTTTATACGATCAAGATTACGAATCATTAAGTGATGATCAGAGACAAAAGGTTGATGATAAGGTGTCTAATATTGTAAAAGATATACTGCCCAACTATTCAAGACTTGGTGGTCTTGCTAAAGGATTGAAAAAGATACCAGCTGCTGGTACATTTATTTCGTTTCAATTAGAGGCTTATAGAACAGCGGCAAATACGCTTAAGTTAGCTGTTAATGAAACACTGTCAGATAATCCTAGAATGAGAACAAAAGGAATACAAAGACTGATTTCTCTTTCTGCATTCCAGGGTCTTAAAGTTTTTGCATACCAACAACTTGCTAAGACTCTAATCGGTGGTCTTGATGGAGGCGAAGAGGAGGATGAAGAAAAAGATTCTACGCTGTCAAGTGTTAAAGATTTCTTTATTGCTCCAGGAGAAAATGCAGTGGATGCTGTTCGTCCCTTTATTCCGTCTTATAGACAAAACTCTGATTTATCTATATTTGATGCTGGTGATGGTAAGTTTACCTATATTGACCTAAGTGCATCAGACCCATATGGAGGTATGCATAAACTATTTAATGCTATTTCCAGAAGTAAAGGTCTTGGTGAGGCAATAACAGAGGGTGGTCTAGAGGCTGTTAGTCCTCTTGGTTTAGATATTTTTCTTGGAGCTGCATTAGATTTAGCTAATTTTGACGGGGACAAATGGAACCCTAAAGATCCTTATGGTAATGATTTGTTTGATGCATCTATGAGTACAGAAGAAAAAGCATTAAGACTTGCGTCAAGAATATGGGATACATTTGAGCCGGGGACAATAACAACAATAAGAAAAGAGCAAAAGGCATACGATAAAGAAGGGGTTGAAGGATTGAAAAAAGAAACCCTCGGGCAACTACTAGGATATAAGCCCTATGAAGTGGATGTCGCTAAACAGCTTTCTTTCAGAATGAAAGATACTAAAAAAGACAGGGATGATGTTAGAAAAATAACCAGTAGAGCAAAGTATAAAATTAAGGAAACAGGAAACACAGAGGGTCTATTTAAAGCGTATGCCGAGACTGACCAAAAAATGAGACCTGTGTATGAAGAGGCACACAAAAATGCTCAAGCAGCTATGAGAATGGGTGTTCCTTTGTATCAAGTAAAAAACACACTAAAACAACAAAGATTTAATTCAGAAGACATTAACTTTATATTATTCTATCCTGATCTTGAGGCGGCTCTTGATAGATATAAAGGAATGGCAGAGGAGGATTAAAATATATGTGTTAGTCGCGCTACCTGTCCGTGGATTGGGTGGTGTATAAAACCCTCTATCGCTTTTGGGTTATGCTGGTACCCTTTCTTATGATGCCAGGAATCTGCCGCTGATGGACTACGCAAGCTCTCCACGGTTACTCCGGCAAAATCTTTTGCGTTCTTATGATGCACATGGTGTGTATATACATATCGGTGCTTAGTGTCCGACCAATACTTTTTAGCTTCTACAGCCATGAGTAGTGGCAAGTCATTTGTCTTAGCTCCATCGCCATGGGTTGTCCCGATTAAATTTGATCCGTACTTATAATATTTTCTATGCATTGGGGACACATCAAATGTGATGTTTTTAGATTCCCTAAACCAGCAAGCTATTACATCGGCAAGGAAAAACCCATTGGTGTAATCGTGATTTGATGGATTGAATGTGACGTGTACATCGGCTACAGTCATAAGCATTTCAATGAGTTCGACATACAACGATTTAGCTTTTAAGAAGTTGTCATACCACATACCATCTGTATCTTGTGGAGTTCCGGAAGTGGTTGTTCGTTTAGGTGTGTCTATATGCAAGATATCGTTACCAATTATTAATAATATCTGGTTAATATTAAAGCCTAACGATTTATTTAGTATGCCCAGAACACCTTCTCTCACGCGCTGCACTGCAATCTCAGAGTCGTATTCCTCGCCAGTTTCAAAAGCCCTAGATAGTTTACCAATGTGTACGTCCGCTGGATCAACAACAAGTAGGTGTGGTTTGTCTTGGGTTATTCTTTTAATCTCCGGATACGCAGGAGAATATTGCTGCATATGCTCAATGATTTCTTTGCTTATATCATTGATCGCTTTTACCTCTGGACGTACCCGTATAGAGTATTCTTTTGTCTTGTCCCAATACTCTATGATTGAATTGAAATCAATACCTCTTGTTTCGCAGTACGCACTTACTCCTTCATGCCTTAGCTTGTTAAGCTCTTCTAATTGGTGTTGATCAAGAACAACGCGGACTGGGTTGAGGTTCTTTGCAATTTGTTTTTGTCCAACGTTTAAGGCCTTTGCCTCACTAAGGGATAGGCGGATTCTTTTTTTCATAAGTCTTCTTTTATTGAATCTAAAATAGACCTGAGCTGTCTGATAAGCGATGTAATTTCGGCAGAACATTCCTCAAATTCGTTGTCCACCAACATCTCGTAGATGTTATTTAAGGAGCCGTGAAGTTCATCCATCAGGAAATTGATGTGCTTTAATCTTTCATTTTCCGTGGATGTTATCTTCATGCTTTATCTATCCATGTGGTTGAGAAAGTCAGACCCTAAACTCTGG
>Ga0307380_10004557_pt1 | contig 18666 bp, 21 predicted proteins | sample UN3MG_FD_202239 | JGI IMG/M metagenome (GOLD analysis project Ga0307380, IMG submission 202239) | Soil microbial communities from Risofladan, Vaasa, Finland - UN-3 | ecosystem: Environmental > Terrestrial > Soil > Coastal area > Acid sulfate soil | place: Finland: Risofladan, Vaasa | collected...
GCATCGGTGCGATCATGGCATAAGTTTTTATTCCGGCTTGATGCAATTCATCAAGCGCCGCAATCCTTTCTTTTATTGCGGGAGCGTTCGGTTCAAACAGTTTCCTGATATCATCGTCAGCCGTGGTGATAGTAAGACCGGCTTCAAAACCTTTTCCCTTTTTTAAAATATCCATATCTCGTAAGACTAAGGGAGATCGTGTCTGGATTACGGCCGGCCAGTTGTTTTCCGCAAGTATTTCCAAACATTGACGCGTAAGCTTGTATTTTACCTCCAGTGGCTGATACGGATCGCACACGCCGCTTATCCAAACCTTGCCCGGTTTTTTCTTGGCGATTGCCAATTTTAACAGCTCGGGAGCATTAATTTTGACATCGACAAATTCTCCCCATGGTTCGTTATGGCCGGTGAACCTCTTCATAAAACGGGCATAACAATATAAACAGCCGTGCTGGCAGCCTACGTAGGGGTTTATGACATATGGATAAACCTTTGATACGGATAGAATGGTTTTCGGCCGTATTTCTTTCACAATCATGGTATTAAACGTTTTCATCCTAACAAAAAATGCCCGACTGACGAAATTTCTAAAACCTGAACAATTTTAAAATCCTGTATCAAAAATGATTTTATCTCCGACTTTTAAACCGATTCTATCCGTCATCCCTCCGTTCAATTCTAAAACATACTGTGCTTTTTTATCGGGATTAATAATGGGACAATAATCAAACTTGCACGGTTGAGTATTTTTACTGATAAAAACCGCTTCTTTATCCTTATTAATCCAGATTATATCCAAAGGTATTAAAGTATTTTTCAACCAAAAATAATGTTCTCTTTCGTCTTCAAAAATAAAAAGCATGCCTTTATTCGAATCTAACTTTTCTCTGAACATCAAACCGCGGGTTTGTTCCTGAACGGTTGTCGCCAATTCAACGGTAAAACAATTATTCTTAAAACAAACTTGGCTTTGGTTTTTCGGGTAAGAAAAAAACAAAATTATTATGAATGTCAAAAATAGAATTACAGATAAAAAAATTATAAACAGAAACTTTTTTCTCATTGAAATTATCCTACCAAAAAATCGCCTGATTGGCGATTTTTAATACAAGCTCCGCGGACTAGACGAGGTTAGAACCTGTTTAGAGTAATTTTCTAGGTTGAATCATTAAGAAAACAAAGGAAATTATGGATAAGGATGCCATTATAGCGAAAAGGGTTCTAAATCCTAGTTGGAAAACTATTATACCTCCTAGTAAAGCAGCTATCCCCATTATAATTGAATTTAAAGAATTATTTATTCCCCATTGTTTTATGTAATTTCCGATGTTTAAATGTTTAGAATAAATAGCGTTAAAAGCTGGTGATCCTAAAGATTCTCCTATGGCTAATAATAACTGGAGGATATAGAGCTGCCAAAGAGAATGAGAAAAAAAATAACCTATCCAGGCAATTGCCCTGCATGCATACCCTCCAGCTATTAAGTATTCTGTTTCTTTTAGTCTGTCGCCATGGCGGCTAATAATCATAGTAAGAATACCCGTAACAATAGCGAAAACTGCCCATAAGCTTCCTGCTGATAATGCATTTCCTCCTACTTCTTTTACAAACAAAGCAAAAAGAGGAGGAAACATATTTGCTGCCAAAACAAAAATACTGTTTATAAATAATAAAGTGACTAAAGATTTATTTTTTGTTAGAAAATTAAACATAATTATTTTCTAATTCTACCAAAAAACCGCCTTTATTAAAAGACGGTTTTCATTAACTCGCCCTAGTGAACGATTTTAGAACCTTGAAATAGGAGAAAGTGTATAAGTATCCCGAAGTGGTTTTGGGGCAGATGAAGGAATTAAGTGGAATAAAAATACAATTAAGGAATTTATCACTCCTATAACAAAAGCTAATAAGATAGATATTATACCTGATGCATAAATATGAGTTTTGAGTTTCATGGTTTTCTGATTTTTAGTATAAACCCTTCCTGCGACTTAACATCACTGAATGTTTCGCCACTGGAAGGGTTATTGTTTCAAATTAACCTTCAAGAATTACATTTTGGTTGCCTTTTATTATTTTACCAATCAATAATCCTTCTTTTATATTTTCTTCGGAAATAGCTACCAGTCCAATCCCATAATTAAATGTTCTTAACATTTCCCTTTTGGGTATTTTCCCTTTCTTTTGTATTAATTCAAATATCGGCGGAACTGGCCATGATCCCTTTTTAATGCTAATTGCGCAACTTTTTGGTAAAACACGCGGAGGATTTTCAATTAAACCGCCGCCTGTAATATGCGCTAGACCGGCAATATTATATTTCTGGATTAATTTTTTTACAAGTTTAACGTAAATAATTGTTGGCTCTAATAATTCTTCGCCTAACGTTCTTTTTAATGTTGGGTAATCAGCGTTAAGAATTTTTTTAGTGAGTTTTTGGTTTTTTAAATCAATTCCGAATATTTTCCGGACAAGACTATATCCATTTGAATGAACTCCTGACGATGGAAACCCGTATACTTTCATGCCTGGCTTTATGTTTTTACCCAAAATTAAATCATTTTTTGATTCAGCAAAACCGATTGCAAACCCGGCTAAATCATAATCATGTTCGCCGTACATTCCTGGCATTTCCGCCATTTCTCCTCCTAATAAAACGCATTCTGCCATTTCGCATCCTTTAATTATGCCATTAATAATTATTTGAGTTCGTTTTGGTATTTGTTTTCCCATAGCAATATAATCCAAAAAAAATGCTGGTGAAAGTCCAGCAACAATAAGATCGTTCACGCACATTGCCACCAAATCAATACCGACAGTATCGTGTTTTTCCATAGTAATAGCTAAAACTAATTTTGTTCCGACACCATCAGTACTAGCTCCTATTACCCTTCCATCTTTAAGCTCTACTACCCCGCTAAATCCGCCTATCCCAGAGAGAATTTTCCCAGGGCAATGAGCAAATGTTTTTTGCGCCCTTTCTTTTATAAAATTGACTGCCTTACCTCCAGCATCAATATCAACGCCGCTATCTTTATAAGTTGTTTGTTTTGGCATAAATTTTATTTTAAATAATTATTTATTCTCGCACCATTTTAATGCGTTTTGAAACATTTTAAGCCAAGGAGAAACTTTAAGTTCTTTTTGCCATTCTGGGGGCATCCAAGCCCATTGCCATTTTAGAAAAGTTCTTTCTGGATGAGGCATTATTGCCAGGTGCCGGCCGTCCGAAGAACAAAGAGATGTTATTCCAAAAACTGAACCATTTGGATTAAAAGGATATTTTTCAGTTTCTTGGCCATTATCATCTACAAAAACAACGGGCGTTAATTTTTTTTCAATAACTTCTTTTAAAATATTGTCGTCGGGAAAGAATAGCCTGCCTTCGCCATGAGCGACCCAAATGCCTAATGTAGACCCTTCCATTCCTCGCAGCATTATTGACGGACTGGGAAGGATTTTTACACTAATCCAACGCGATTCAAATCTTTCTGATCTGTTTCTTATAAATCTTGGTTGAATTTCATCGTTAATCCCCTTCCAAGGCACCCATCCCAAAAGAGACATTAATTGGCAGCCATTGCAAACTCCCAAAGAAAAAGTGTCTGGCCGGTTATAAAAATTATCAAACATTTCTTTCAGTTTATTATTGAATCGGATTGTGCTCGCCCATCCTTTTGCAGAACCTAATACATCGGCATAAGAAAAACCTCCTACAAAAACAAGGCCGTTAAAATCATCCAAACTAATTTTATTATTTAACAAATCAGTCATCATTACATCCCAAACATCAAACCCAGCCTGGTAAAAAGCGCTGGTCATTTCCCTGTCTCCATTACTGCCTTCCTCACGGATCACAGCAATTTTGGGCTTATTATTTTTCTCTAATAATTCCTTTGGGGTTGGCTCTGGAACGAATGTCAAATTGTATTTTGGTTCTTTTTGGTTGAATATATTTTGTTTTTCTTCTACGGCGCATTCGGCATTTGTCTGGTATTTCTCTAATTTAAAGCTAGTCTCTTCCCAAATAGCCCTTAAAAATTCCATTTTTTCTTCGAGTAAAACAGTATTGTTATTTGTAATTCTTATAATAGGTTCTTTTTTTGTTTGGCCCAATTTCGAGGTAATATCAAATAATTTATATTTCTTAATTATTTCCAAAAATTCGCTTTCATTTTCTGGGTTTACCTCAAGAACCATTCCTAATTCTTCATTAAAATAATAGGAAATGGGATCTGTTTCTAAATTATTATGATTTATTTCAAAACCGGCATTCCCGGAAAAAGCCATTTCAAGCAGTGTTGTTATTAACCCGCCGTCGGAACGATCATGCCCGGATAAAATCAAATTTTTATCAATCATTTCTTGGACGGCGTAAAAAGAGTTCTTTAATGTTTCTAAATCTTCGATATCTGGAGATTTGTCTCCTACTTGTTTAAATGTCTGTGCTAGCGCTGTTCCTCCTAATCTGTAATTTTTATTCCCTAAATCAATAATCCATAAATCACTTTTTCCTGATGCTTTTATGTCTGGCGTAATAATTTTATTGATATCTGGCACAGTAACGTAAGCTGAAATTGTTAATTCGCCTGGTGATTTTACAATCTGATTTCTAATTTTGGTTGCCATAGAAAGGCTGTCTTTTCCGCCGTCAATCGCAATGCCTAATTTCACCATTGTCTCGCGCGCAGCTAAAGCTGCCTTGTATATTCTTGCGGCTTCCCCAGATAGTTTAGCCGCCCACATCCAATTACCAGAGCATTTAATATCTTTTAAATCGCTGATTTTAACCCAAACTATATTTGTAAGCGCTTCCCCGACTGCCATTTTAGCTCCGGCTTCCGGATTTATAATCATCTTTATAGGCTGCTCGCCAATTGAAATAGCAGCCCCTGTTTGGCTGAAATGGCTTTGAGAAATTACTGCCACATCTGAAACTGTAAGCTGCAAGGGGCCAGCGCATTGCTGTTGAACAATTAATCCTGTAACGCTACGATCAACTTTTGAAGTTAAAAATCTTTTTGAACCAACAGACAATAAACGTAAAACCCTATTTAAAGCTTGTTTAATCGTTAAATCTTGCGGTAATTCCAAACGCTCCAACGGTAAATTAACACTATTGTCAGTAAACGTTTTTTGGGGCATTTTCCCTAAAATTTTTTCCAAGTCAAGATCAACTGGATTTGAATTGTTTTTGCTGTCGTGGACAATAATTTTACCATCTCCGGTTATTTCTCCGAGAATCTCGCAATAACATTTTTCCCTTTCACAAATCTTTTTAAATTCCTCCAAACTTTCTGGTTTAATGAGTAATGCATTTCTTTCCTGCGCTTCAGCTCCCCAAATTTCCAATACTGACATTGTTTCATCTCCTACTCTTATTTTCCTTATTTCTATTCTGCCTCCTACTGGCGCAACTAATTCCGTTAAAACATTGCAGGGCCCGCCTGCTCCTTGATCATGAACGCTAACTAATGGATTTTGTTCGCCCATTTCCACGCAAGCCCGAATTACCCTGTTCATCTTCTGTTCCATTTCAGCATCGCCGCGCTGAACAGCATTAAAATCAAGTTCGGCAACATTTGCGCCCTGTATCATACTTGACGCTGCTCCACCGCCCATACCAATACGATAAGCTGGACCGCCTATCTGGATGATTATCATACCTTTTTCCGCTTCTCTTTTTTTAACATGCCTGTCATAAATTTGTCCGATTCCTCCGGTAAACATAATTGGCTTTATCCATTCTTGTCGTTCTCCATTAGGTAAAATTAAACCGAAAGATCTGGTGTATCCTTGAATTACCGGCTCGCCAAATTTATTTCCATAATCAGAAGCCCCATTGCTTGCCCCTATCTCAATCTTTAAAGGTGCGGCGAGATTGGAAGGATATTCAAAAGTTTTGTCTTCCCAAGGCAATTCATAATTTGGAATATTTAAATTTCCAACGCAATATGCAGCTGTTCCCGCTATAACCAAAGCTCCCCTTCCTGTTGCTTGTACATCTCTAATCCGGCCTCCGGTTCCAGTTTCAGCACCCGGGAAAGGCGCTACTCCCGACGGAAAATTATGAGTTTCAGCAGTGAAAATTATATGATAAATTAATTTTTCCTTTTTAAAACGAGATGCTTTACCAGGATGTTCTGGCAGAATAGTAGTAATCTCATAACCTTTGATAGCTGAAGAATTGTCTTTGAAAGCAATTATACTATTGTTTGGATCGGCTTCCAAAGTAGAAAAGATTATTTTCAGAAGTGACTCTGACATTTCTTTTCCATCAATCACTAATTTGCCTTTAAAAAACCAATGTCTTGAATGTTCGCTGTTTGCTTGCCCCAATTGAAAACACTCTACATTCGTAGGGTTTCTTTTTATGCTATTGGTAAATAAATTATGATAAAATTTCTCATCCCACTCATCCATTCCCAGTCCCATTTCTTTATTGATTTTTCGAAGTTCGCTGATGCCGTTTTCAAACAAAGGAATAATGCCAACTGGCTCAGGACTAATGTTAATTTTGAATTCTTTTAAGGTTTTTGAATAATAACATTCTGTCATCCGATCATGGTTTTGCCCAATAAACTTTTCTTTATCTGTATTGGAAGGCAAAATATGACGACGCGATTTTTCAATTCTCGTAATCTTGATAAGACCGCAGGCATGACAAATATCAACAGCGTTTGTAGAAAAAGCAGTAGCGAAATTCAAACGCGGACCCAATTCAACTATATTGTTATTTTCATCAAATTTAGACTTAGTTTGAACGTTTGCGGAAGTGAAACCATCAGTCAATAATTGTTTTAGTATTGATAATTCATTGTCATTTAACTCCTCTTTTGCTTCTATATTAAAACAATACTCGGTATTCCCACTAAAACTTTTATACAGATTGTACATATATTTGTAATTGTTTATAAAAAATCCAAAACGAAATTTAATCTTTCTTCCGGCAATTTCATTTTAGCTACTTTAATAATCGGGATGTTAATTTTTTTATAGCTTTCTTCTAACAAATTATGGATCATTATTTGTTCTTTTATGGTTTCGGTTCTCGCATAATCTTTTTCAATATTAAAAAAATCAAGTAAGAAAACTTTTTTGTACAAACAATTTTTTAAAGCTTTCTCTAAAAATTTATCATTATACTTTCCATTTAGTTTATAATATGCTTCGCTATCAGGAATACCCCTATCAAAAAAAATAACTTTTTCTTTGGGCAATTTTTGTTCTAATTTAACTTTCATCTTTAAAATTTCTTCTTGAAATAATAATTCGTTCTGACGTATCTGATTGATTGTCTTTCCCTTGCTTATTTCTTGGTCAATATAAGTCCTAGCCAACTCATACACAACATCAAACCCTTTATTTTCTAATAATTTAATAAGAGTTGTTTTGCCTGCCGATGGCGCTCCAGTAATTATATACCAATTATTAGATTCCATAGTGTTAAACCTGTTTTTATGGGGGTAATCATTATTAATTTATCATATTCAAAAAATACTTTCAATTTTTATTTAGTTTGTGAAATCAATTATTCTTGCTATGATTTACTAATAGATATATTATCCATTAAAAGAAAAGGTTAATCCTTTAAGCTCCTTTACATCATAAGAAGTTAGGGAAGTAACAGTACTAAATTGGAAATAAGCTTTCAAGGAAAGGAGGGGAAAAAGATGGAAGCTTACAACAGCTATCTTATCGTCTGCGATTTTGATGGATGTCTTGCTGCAACGTTTGAACCAAGCCCAAAGGGCAGGAATGTTCAAGAAGCATATGAATATGCTATTGGGTCTGTCTTTGGGAAATATGGATTAGAAGTGTATAAAAAGATCGGAGGTCTTCAAAATCGGGCACCAAGAGAAGTAGTCGAAACCCTACTGGCAAACGGAAATAGAGAAAACCTGATTGAAAATGCTGGTTCTTTCTTCTGTAAAGAACAAACGTCTCTTGACGGACTTATACCCAAGGGCAAAGGCTATCCCTTAGAGTGGAAGGAAGGACGCTTTTGGGATCCTGGTAACGTCATCACTGAAATGCTGGTTCGCTGCAAACTCTCTCATCTACTAGGGGAAATCAGTAAAGAATGGCCACGACCATACAATGGAGTACTTGATTTTCTAGAGACTATTGGAAAGATCAATAAAGATGGTCAGGTCGATGTTCAGTTGGCCATTCTCTCTTCCGGGCACGAAGAGTTCATTAAAAGGACTTTTTCGGCCTGGGGATTTCCTTGCCCCCAAATCCTTGTCACTGATGACGATATGAGAGATAGAAACTATCCCCGAGAATCTTGGAAACGGATCAAACCATCTGTGGTCATTTTTGATCTCGTTCATCTTCTGTGGTTTGCAGTCAAAAATGGACCAATCGCTGACAACCTACAGCTTATTAGATTCCTGATAGAAACTCGTTCAAGAATGATCTATTTCGGCGATGACATTGCCAAAGATGGGAAGTTGGCCGGAGTAGCAGGAGTACCTTTTGGCTGGTTTGATCCTAACAGCAAACTACTCAATAGGCCATGTAACGGCGACCTGTTTGTCTTTTGCGACTGGCAGAAAATGGCTGAGTTCTTCAGTAAAGCAAGTACTGTTAAATCCTTCAAGGAAGGCAGGTCATTCAAGGAAATAGTTGTACCACTCTGTCGCTCCCAATAAAAAAAAGGGCTGTGAAAACGTCTTGTAGCAGCCCTTTTTCTTTTTTCTTTTTTAATATTAATATATTTTCATAAACCAAAACAAAAATTTAAATACTCTTGTTTGTGAAAAACTTTTTGTTATTATCTCGGTTATTTAAAACGTAGTTGATATAGTTATTCTATTAAAAAAATCGCCTGATTGGCGATTTTTAATCAGCTCCGCCTGCGGGACGACGTTAAAATCTGTTTGGCAAGTTTATAATGGAGAAAACGTCTTTTATTATCTGGCCTGAATTTTTGGCCAATACGGTTTTCATTCCCAGGCTTTTCGCTGGCGCAAGATTCTTTTCTTTATCATCAATAAAAACACACTCTTCCGGCTCCACTCCCAATTTTTTAATTACCGACAGGTATATATTTAATTCTGGTTTTTCTAATTTTTCTTCATATGACAAAACAAGAACATTAAATTCCTTATAGCCATTATTTTTCCTAATTATTTCAGCTTGAAATTTTGTAATATTGGATAATACTGCTGTTTTAATCCCCTTGTCCTTTAATTTTTTGACAAATTCTATCATTTCGGGAAATAGAACAAGCGTTTTTTCGTAAATTTCTCGTAATAATTCCTTATAATTTTGAGGGATTGGTTTTTTGATTGCGTCAGAAAATTTTTGCCAAAATTCTTGTTCATTAATAAGTCCCCTTTGTAAAAGGCTAAAAAATGGGATGGTTATTTTCTTCACTTTCTCCACCTCCTCAACGGATATATTATAAATTGTGGCTATATCTATTGATAAAGGATGCGAACTTTTCATTACTCCTCCGTAATCAAATATTACTGCTTTAATCATAAATTCATCCTACCAAAAAACCGCCAAGATGGCGATTTTTTATTGGCTCGCTCTAGCGGACGATTTTAGAACTTTAAGATGGGAAGAGGTGTTTAAGTATCCTGAAATAATGTTGAATCAATTAAAAGAATTGACTGGACGACATTAAAACCTGTTTGATTTGCTAAAAAAATTCTTTATAATCTTTTCACTAGGGAAGTAAATAGGGCTCGGTAAATTATTTAATTCAAACCACTTCCATTCAATAATTTCATCGGGCTCCGTAACTTTAGGCTCTCCCTTAAAGTCTCTACAAAGAAATCCTATCGTTACAAAATGAGCATCTTCAACTATATCGTTTGTTACGCTTATTATTTTTAATTTTTCTTTCTTTATCTCGATTCCAGTCTCTTCAAGAGTCTCTCTCCAAGCAGCCTCTTCTAAGTCCTCCTTAAAATGAAGTTTTCCTCCAGGCATTGTCCAGGTTCCTTCGCCATGCAAAAGACTTGAGGCTTTTTCAGGGTCTTCGTGTCTTTTTCCAAGAAGGACTTTGTTATCCTTCAAAATCATTATACCGAATCCAACACCAGGTTTTTTATTTATATCGCTCATGTTTTAATTCTATCAAAAAACCGCCCCTTTGGCGATTTTTGTCAGCTCCGCACTCTGGATAAAATCCGAACGTATTTTAGCGAAAATCCGAACGCTGAATTTTGAAAAACTTTTAAGCTCGAGCGGGCAAAAAGGAAGGGGGTTGGGGGAATTGCGAACGGCCGTCCTGCCCGTTTTTAGCCTTAACTTCTTTTTTAAATCGGAATTTATTTAACGCGCTCAAATCGGAAATCCCTTCAATATAAATACTGCCACCCTTGCCGCCACTGCCACCAACCGGACCCAAAGACATCAAGTTTTTATTAAACGCCACTGCTCCTTTTCCGCCAGTCCCTGCCGTCACCCGTATTTTTACATAATCAATAAGCATATTGTCAGTATAAACTATTTTGATCCGCATTAAAATCAAATCCCGCTTGAAGCGGGACTTAATTTTCATTTATTTGATCTTACTGAATTAATTATTAAATGCGGGCGACATTTGTTGCATTAGGTCCTTTCGGAGAATCAGCTTTTTCAAAAGACACCTTATCGCCCACTTTTAACTCTTCGTAGGTTACCCCTTTCAACTCATTCTTGTGAAAAAACAATTCTTTTTCTTCGCCATCAACGGTAATAAATCCAAATCCCTTATCTGTAAGATTTTTAATTATTCCTTCCATGTTATAGTTAAATATGAATTAACTTAATTAATGTTTTAAGGTTTTATCCTAAAGTTTAGTTCCCCAGATAAACTCGACTAAATTTTCATCAGGCAACTATCTTAAAGGCTGAGATTGACTGGCAAATGAGCAGTTTGCGCCGCCCACCTGTTTATTCGGCTTCTCAGCCCAATCCACTTCAAGATAGCTTAAATCTGGATTCGTGTCAATAATAAAAGCTCGAGGCAACAAACTCGCAACATACAATTTGGCTCCCCCTGCTGGACACATTCAGAACCTTTGATTGGAGAAGGATAAGAGAAGAATTAGAAGTTTTTAGGATAAAAGTGCCTGCTTTTGGACGATGTTAGAACCTGTCTAGTTATTTCTGACTTTTCTTGAGGATAATTGCACTTAAGACAAATGCAATGGTAAAAAATATTGCTCCGTAAAAACAGGGGGCCATAAATGGATTAACCAAACCCGCTGTGCACCCTGTGGTGCAGACACGCTTTGCCGTCCAATCTATAAGCTCTGTTGCAAAATTAAACCAAGCAAATAATGTGCCTCCAAGCAACACTATAAATTGTGCTAAAATAATTTTTTTCATATTACCCTATCCTACCAAAAAAACCGCCTGATTGGCAATTTTTTGTTGGCTCCCCAGTTCCCCACTTGCACTGTATGAGATATTCACAGGAAAGTCGTTGACAAGAGTGAAAAATCAGTTAGTGTCTAAACCAAAGTATGCGGTAGTAAAAGTGAGTAATGGAGAGTTTGTAAGGCTATAACTCAAAACGATAAAGAAAGTTATTTTATTTCTTGTTTGAATTCACTAATAATTCTGATAAATTCTTTTGGTTTTCCAGAATGAGTTACATGTTGCGTTCCCATCCGGATATACTTAGCATAAGGCGCTAATCTTCTAGCTTTTTTTGCATCATTGTCATCCATTGCCCCCACTAAGCCTTTCTCTGTTCTGAACCAATCAGCGTGTATGATTAATAAAGGAACTTTAATTTTCCTCAAAGCATCCTCGTGATTTAATCCCTTGTAAATTCTGCCATCCACCCACGCTCTTGAAAAATCAGGGTCGAAAGTGGGAAGAATATAAACCAACATCCTTAAAATTCTAGGAAGAATACTAAGGATAACCTTTCCCAATCTACGTTCCCTATTATCTACTAACCAAGCTAAACCCTTACTTAACCAATTAGGTAGGGTTTTGGTTTTACCGTTGGGTAATGGCCTTTTTATGTTATTAAAAAAACCTACGTAGTCAGCACCATCTTTTTTACCTAAATACTTAACCGTCTTACTTAATACTTCATACACAAATTCTTTCTTTATCCTCGGCCAATCAGCACTAAACAGAGGAGCATCTTCTAAAACAACGCCCCTTACTAATTCTGGTTTATTAACACCCACCCACAAACTAATCAAGCCACCACTAGAATTACCAGCAAGAATTGCAGGACGTTTAACAATTTTTTCTAAAAAAAGAGTTAAATCCCTTCCTATACTATTAAAATTATAATCGCCGGTAGTCCAATCGCTTTTGCCATGACCTCTAATACTTAAAGAATATACTTGAAAACTTTTACTCAAACCTTCAAAGACAGGTTCGTAACTTTGCCAGGTAGTACTCTGCCCAGGAAGCAATACTAAAGCAGAACCATTGTTAGGCCCCTCAACATAGTTTAACTTGACTCCATCAGCATCAAAAAAACGCTCCTTCATAATTTTTGCTGTGCTTTTCATAAATTTATTGTTTAGTTTTTACATTTCTATCTTACCAAAAAACTTCCTATTTAACGATTTTTGCTCGCCCTAGCGGACGATTTTAGAACTTTGAGATGGGAAGAGGTGTTTAAGGAGCCAGAGATAGCGTTAGGGCAGATAAGAGAATTGGTGGGACGAGATTAGAAGCTGTTTATTGACTGATAAAATGTTTTACTAGGAATTGCGTGTAATAAACGCCGGCTATAAGAAAGACTAGAACTACTCCATACCGAAGTGCTTTTTCTAGTTTTTGAGCCAGTTTGAAAACTTTTCCGACTTTCTCTAATGAGAAAGCAATCACAAATGAAAATACAATAACCGGCAATCCGGTGCCCAATGCGAAAATGGGAGGCAGCAATAAACTTTCGCCAGATTTTAGGACTAGAGGAATAAGCACACCGAAGAATAATACTCCGCTGTAAGGGCAAAAAGCTAAGGCAAAGAGCATGCCTAAAAGAAATGAACCTAAAAGTCCCCTCTTAGAAAGCCAAGCTTTTATTCTTTCCATTCTTTCTCCGCCCTTACCTATATTGATTTTAATCACTCCAAGCATTATCAAGCCGATTACGATTAAAATCGGCCCCAATATTTTATCGCCCCATCCCTGAAAAATAGATGAAATTTGGAAAGAGGAAATCCCCAAATAGATCAAAGTAGCCAAAAGAGTATAGCTAACTCCTCTGCCGAATGTATAAAGAATCCCGTTAGATAAAGTATGTTTAACCGTTTTTATTTCCCTTGAAATATACGCAATAGCTGTGATATTTGTAGCCAACGGGCAGGGACTTAGGGAAGTTAAAATACCCAAAAGAAAAGCAGTGAGTATGGGAATATTGTAATTATCAACCAGCGAATTAATCCAATTCATGTATTTTATTTCCCTAATAAATTATCCAACTTATTCTTCAGATAAGTTTTAAACTGAGTTTCATTTTGAGTTAAGCGCCAGACAGTTGTATCTTCGCTGATATTGTCCTGACCGTTGGTTATAACATTAACGCGCAGAGATGATCCGCTGGCTTGGAATTTTTGAGCCAACTCTTTATTCTCCAGCAGATCAATATTAATTTCTCTAAACTCAATCAAGCCGTCTCTTAGTTCCGGCTGGAAAAACTCGGCTACGGTTTCACCAGCATATTTACCGATGGTAATACAGGTAATACAGCGTTGTGTAGGATGAAATAAAAACACTTCTATCTTATCTGGTTTAATTATTGTTTCCTCTATTTTATCGCCTGAATCATTCGTGTTAGATTCGGTTTGTGAATTTCTTGATATCGCAACCGTAGTTATAGTAAGAATAATGATGGTCCCGATTACTGCGCTAATAAGATAATTTTTCCCGCACATAATTTTAGAAAATTATATTAAATAAATAACCCATAATTATAATCCCGACAGTGGTGATACCGAAAAAGGTTAGCAATAAGGGCATCCTCATCGCTTTCTTAAGAATGAGAAATTGGGGAATAGAAAGAGTGACAACTCCCGTCATAAACGCAAAGACCGTGCCGATATCTATTCCCTTGCCCAATAGTGATTCCATTACGGGAATGACGCTAATGGAATTTGCGTAGAGAGGAACGCCGATAACGACTGCCACCGGAACGGTCCACCACTGACTATTTACAAGATATCTTTCAAAGAAACCAGCGGGAATGAAACCATGTATTAAAGCCCCGACTCCAATGCCTAAAAACACATAGGGAAGAAGACTTTTAGTTATTCCCCATCCTTCTGTCCACCATAGCTTTATTCTTTTAAAGAATGTCGGGTGAATATTATTCACTTCCATTTCTTCCCTTGATTTAAATTTCAAAAAGGATGGCTCAATATATTTATCCATCTTTAGTTTTTGGATAATGACTCCCCCTAATACCCCGATTAAAACACCTATGACATTATAAGCAATGGTTACTTTGCCACCGAACAGAGCCGGGAAGAGGGCGAGGGACGATTCGTTGACTAAGGGAGAGGTAATCAAAAAGGCGAATGTAACTCCCAGGGGTATTCCAGATGCTACAAAACCAATAAACAAAGGTATTGAGGAACAAGAACAGAAAGGCGTTATTACACCGAACAAGGCGGCCAGCAAATAATCCAAGCCATACCATTTGCGCGAGGTTAATATGTTTCTGATTTTATTAACCGGCAGATAATAACGGACTATCGCCATAAAGTAATTTATGACGAGCAAAAGTATGCCTATCTTTATAACATCAAGGATAAAGAAATTTAATCCTTGCCCAATATGACTATCTCTAGATAAAGAGAGCCAGTCATATGAAACCAAATCGGCAAATTGTTGAATGGGTGTAAAAATACTCATACCTTGTCGCTAATTGCTTTCTTTATTGCGTCTTTTACAACCTCAATCTTCGGAACGGAACCGACTAAAACGGGCTTACCGTCTATAGCTAAAACGGGAGCTTCTATTACTCCCAATTCAACAATCTTCTGAATGTCGGTTATATATTCCACATCTTCTCCAATATTTAATTCTTTTATCGCTTGCTTGGTTGTCTCAAATAACTTATGGCAGGACGGACAACCTGAACCCAAAACTTGGATTTTCATAATTTTATTTAATTAAAAATTTATTTAATAACGAATTGGAATTCTTTATTCCTTCTTTATTGATCGAATATATTACTTTAAGCCCTTCCTTGCGTGAGACTATCATGCCGGCATCTTTCAGCGCCCTTAAGTGATGTGAGGCGAGATTCTGAGTTATGCCCAAATCCCTCCAAATATCACAAACGCATCTTTCTCCTTTCTTTAGAACACAAAGAATCTTGAGGCGGTTTTCCTCGGCAATTATTCCTAAAAGATCGGCTGCTTTGCTAATCTCTTTGTCGGATTTAATATTTCTGCAACACTTGTGTTTCATACTATATCAATATATATTGATATGATATCAAGAACAAAAATCACCGTCAATAATAAAACAAAATCGCCTAAACGATAAGGCGATTTTACGAGCTCCCCCTATTAGATACGCTTAGAACCTTAGATTGGAAAGAGACCTTCGGATACCCTGAAGGCGTATTGAAACAAATAAAAGAATTATTACAACTGGCTACGTACTAAAGTAAAAGCCCCTACTAAAAAAGGGCCTTTACGAATTTCTATTCTTTTCTTTATTTCTTCTTTCCTGCGTGCTCAGCTGCCTGAGAGTTTGGATTGAACGGCTTTTGTAACCCAGGAGCATTTTCTAATCCTTTTCCTGGAACACCACTGTCCTTAAGAATGTCTGCCTTTGTGGACGGTGGAACCTCTAACGTGTAATGGTAAAAATTTCCTTCCACCTCTACGCGAGTGTCTGTTCTAATCGGAGTAATCTCATCTGGCATATCAGGATAGAAATTAACGACTTGAGGATCCGTTTCAGAAAGGTATTGACCTCCGCGAGCTTGAATTTTGAGGCCAATAGTATCGCCGATTTCTGCACCTATTGCTGCCAGAGGAATTTTAAGTTCATAGTATCTATTCGTGTCAGTGATAGTTTTCGCTGTGACAACGCTTCCATCGGTACCCCATGTACTTCCTCGCTGACTTATGTCCCAGGGAAATAAACCACCAGTCAAGTACGCTTCACCAAAAAACGAGGGATTAGTGGGAACAGATCCCCAATAAAGAGCATCTACCGAATCGTTGAACACGCCCACTAGTGGTACGTCTATCGTAACATATAAAAAGTCGCGGTTGGTATTAAGCGTGGCGTCTTCTACGTCGAAAGCAAGATAGAGGTTAGTTTCATCGAAGTAAAGATATCCGGTGAAAATCGGAAGGGGATCATCATTATATCCTGTTCCTGGTCCTTCCGAATCGTCTCTGAACCAGAAATAACCATCCCATTCTCCCTCGCTCAAAACCCCGTCAATTGTGGGTGCGGCCATTACTGGATTAGTAAAAACTAAGGCTACTCCTATTAAAAGCAATCCTGTTAAAATTATCTTTTTCATTTTATTTTTTTCTTCTTTGGTTAGTTATTCTTTCGACCTTTACTAATCGATCTTTACTAATTCAAATTATCACCCTTTCTGCCCGAAAGTCAAACCAAATAAAAACAGGGGTTTTGGCCCTGTTTTCCCAACTATGCTTCGGGAAGCAGACGACGTTCAAACCTACTGGAAGAATGCCAAAATATATTTCTACATACCTGTTTTAAGAGCGCCGAAAGCTGCCTAAACTTTAATGTTCCCATTGTTGAATCTTATACTTTAGGAAATTGAAAATAAAGATGAGAAAATTGACTAAAAAAGCAAATGGTGGGAAAAAATGAAAATTGCCCGGTGAGTGGCTTTTTGTTATGATAATTTAATGAAAAACAAAAGCTTCACCCTTATAGAACTTTTGGTGGTTATAGCTGTTATCGGTTTGCTGGCCAGTATTGTTATTGTTAATTTGACTGGCACCAGAAGCAAAGCCAATATAGCCAGGGGTTTGCAGTTCAGCCAATCAGTGCATCATGCTTTGGGAGCTTATGCTGTTGGAGTCTGGAGTTTTGACGAAGGTTCGGGAACAACGGCTAACGACGCTTCGGGTTACGGGAATAACGGCACTATTAATGGGGCAAGCTATACGACGGATACTCCTTCCGGACAAGGGTATTCTTTGAGTTTTGATGGTGTGGATGATTATGTAGATGTTCCCACCGCTTCAGTTCTTAACTTTTCAAATAACGGCACTTTCGCAATTTCTATATGGGTAAAACCAGACACTCTTATTTCTGCGTGGCGACGGGGGATTCTCCGTCAGGAAAATTATCTAATCAGCGGATACCGATTTGGATTTAGTAACGGTGGAACCCCAATATTTTGGACAACCCAAAGCGGAGGAACTCTACAACTAACCTCTTCCGCTGGTCTTACAGTAAGTCAATGGAATCATATTGTTGTAACCTATAATAATCAGCAGGCATATATTTACTTAAACGGAATTCAAAAAGGAAGTGCCACAGGAACGTATATAGCGGGGTCAAATGCTTTTCGCATAGGATACTTGATTAACGAATATTTCAACGGCCTTATCGACGAAGTCCGCATCTACGAAAGAGCTCTGGAAACAGCCCAGATAGAAGAACTTTATTATGCCGGTTTGGACAGCTTATTGGCCAAAGGGCTGATAAATAAACAGGAATATCATGAGAGATTAGCTTTAAAATATTAAATAATCTTATCTATCGATTTCCTAAATCGATATAAAATATATCAACAATAAAAAATGCCCATTAATGGGTATTTTTATTCCTTCAGAGTTATCCATAGAAAGGGCGATAAATTTGCCTTTAGTGACAAGTTAGAGCTCCGCGGACTGGAGTCCGTTCGAACCTGTTTATTATAGAACTTGATTGAATGACAGGTTCTTATTTGAACTCAAAAGTATTAATTATATTATTTACATCTCCAGCCATTTTCTGGTATTCATCGCCTTCGTCTCCTACATAGGGATTATCCAGAGAAAAAACAGAAACAAAAACTAAATTGTCTTTTGAAGTAATCTCGTTACCGTGATAACCAGGTTCATTTTTTGTCTGTTGCCAGTCGTTATTGGGGTAAACCGCAATTGAGAAAAGGTTGTATTTTAATTCAGAAGAAGAGTTATACACAAAAGAAGCAATACGGTCTTTTTCTTCAACAAAATATTTTCCTTTCCAATCTTCTGGAATAGTGATTGAATAACCATAAACTGGATGGGTATAAACCTCCCCGCTTACAGATTCTTCTTTGGGTGTGGGAGTTAAAGATTGATAGATCAGAAAACCAGCCCCAATAACAATTATTAAAATAACGGCTATAATTATTGTTTTAGACATATTATTTTATTATTAATTATTATTTTATTCGACAATCTTATTCTACCAAAAAACCGCCTGATTGGCGATTTTTTGAAGTTAATAACTCCCGTAGTCAGTCTAGAACCTGCTGTTTAAGGGGAAAATTGGGGCCTTTTGAGGGTGTCTCATAATGCCTCTCGGTCGGGGCTGTTTAAAGCTAAAATGAGACAAATAAGACACTACTTAAGGGTGTTTCTGATGTCTCATTTTTTTATTATCTTTATCGCTTTTCCTTCTATTAAAGCTTCGGTAACTTTTTTATAAGCCGAAGATAAAATTCTTTGAAAAGTGCTTTGGGAAGTGTTCATCTTTTTAGCCGCC
>Ga0307380_10004559_pt1 | contig 18666 bp, 17 predicted proteins | sample UN3MG_FD_202239 | JGI IMG/M metagenome (GOLD analysis project Ga0307380, IMG submission 202239) | Soil microbial communities from Risofladan, Vaasa, Finland - UN-3 | ecosystem: Environmental > Terrestrial > Soil > Coastal area > Acid sulfate soil | place: Finland: Risofladan, Vaasa | collected...
GATGGCTCCGTCCTGGGCTGCCGTTGGCGCGGCGATGGCGGCCGCCGGGCGCCCGGGTGCGGTTCCCCTGTTGAACCTCGTGCCGGCCGAGTGGCCCCGGATTCAGAAGGTGCGCCGACAAGTGCTGGGGTTCGCCTCTTCGGTAGCGGCGGCGCTCGTCGTTTCGTGCGCCGTGACTGTGCTCTTGCGATTGTCGGCCGGCGACCTCGTCCGGCGCGTCCAGGCGGCGTCGGTCCAGATGCATCGGAACACCACGGAGGTGTTGGCGGCAGCGGAATTGAAGCACCGTGCCGCCAGCGCCGTCGAACGGGCGCACCGCTGGAACCGCGCTCGCTCGCAACTGGCGCCGTTTGATTGGGTGGCCGGGTTGGAAGCGGTGACGGACCTGACGCCCCCCGGCGTGCGCCTGCGGAAAATGGAGTATCGGCGTGGGGTGCTTCGGATTACCGGGGAGGCCCGCACGGCCGACGATGCGCACGAGTTCGTGCGGCGGTTGGCGTCGCTTCGCTTGCTGGACGAGGCGAAGATGGGGCGCCTTGAGCGAGCCCCCGCCGCCGACCGACGCCCGATTCAGTATACGATTCTCTGCCGGTTCCAGCAGAAATCTGTTCCGGAACCGGCGCCGGACGCGAAGGGGACGAAACCGTGATCATCGAGTTCCTGATTCGACGCCAGCCGCGCGAACGATGGCTTCTGGGCCTGACCGGCTTCGCTCTGGCGCTGGTCGGGTGTTACGTGGCGGCCATCAGCCCCGCGAGGGAGGCGGTCGCGGAGGACGATCAGCGGCTCCAGACGATGCATTCAAACCTGGACCTTCAGCAGCGGCAGTTGACGCTTCTGCGGGCGGAGACGGTGTCGTCGCACCGGCGTCTGGCGGAACTCGCCGACGCAGTGCCACCCTGGATCCCCGCCGCAGAGGCCGACGCGCTCCTTCAGCAGTGGCAGGCTCTGGCGGCTGAGGTCGGCCTGACCCTGGAGTCGGTGACGCGGGAGAGTCAGACGCCGATGCTTCTCGACGAGGGGGCGCCCGCCGTGTCCCTGCTGGTGGTTCGTCTTGAAGTGACCGGGCCATATGGCAACGTGATGGCCCTGCTCCGGCGGCTGAGCGAGGGAACCCACGCGGTCGGCCTCGAAGAACTCATCGTCGGAGTCTCCGACGAGCCGCCGTTCGACTTGAAGGTGGTTCTGTTGCTGCGTTTGGGCATCGCTGACGAGGGGTCGAGGAATGGGTAGATTTCGCCTTTTCGTAGCGCTCGTGCTGGGTCTGGCCATGGCCGTCGGTGTGGCGCAGGAAAAGACCGCCACCGAGGCACCGACCGCCCTGCCGACTGAGGCCGAGCCTGCGGCCCGGGAGCCGGTGCCCGGGCGCTCCAATCCGTTTGCCCCGCTCGACGAGGGTGGCGTGAGGCGACCCCGACCGCAGGAGTCGCCCCTGGCCAGGAAGGCGGGTGAGGTTCCCCCGCCGCCCGCTGCCCGGGTCTCGCTGGCGGAAGGACTGAAACTCAACGGAATCCTCTATTGTGACGCCATGCCGCTCGCCGTCGTCAACAACCTGATCGTCCGCGTCGGAGATGAGGCGGGCGGGATGCGCGTGAAAACGATTGAACCCAGCCGGGTCTTGCTCGAAGACGCCGACGGGTTCTATGTGATGACACCGCTGAATCCGGCGGCGCGACCGGCGCCGGTCGCTGAGTCCGCCGAGAGCGAGCCCGATGTTGCGCCTGCGGCTGCAAAGACCGAGGCCGGCGAAGAGGATGCGCAAGGAACTGCCGACGCATCCCTGACCCGTGACCCGCCAATGGGGAAGGAAAATCCATGATACGCTTGCTGCCCAATCCGTGTTTCAACCTGGCCCTCCTGGCCGCGCTGGTTCTCTCGGCCGGGGGCTGTGGTCAATCGCAGCGCCAGGACGAGGCGCCCGCCCCGCGCGTTCGGATCGAGGGAGCGCGCATCCTCGAAGCCGACCCCGAGCACGAGGTGGAGCAAGGGCCTGTGCCCCCTCTTCTGGAGGTCGAGGCGCCGCCCGCCGAGGAGGAATTGCCCGCGCTGCCGCCGTTGCCCGACGTGGCGCCCGGCGTGAAGGTTTCGCTTGATTTGGTGGACGCCGGGGCGACTGAGGCGCTTCGCGGCCTGGCGTATCAGGGTGGTGTGGACCTGATTCTGGCCTCGCAGATCGACCGTCGCGTCACGCTTCATCTCAAGGAGGCGCCCTGGATGGAGGCGTTCCAGGCGATTCTGGACGGGGCGAACCTCGCGGCCGAATGGGACGGCAGCCGCGTCCGCGTATCGACCCGTGAAGCGCTCCGGACCGAGCGAGTGGCCGCCGAAACCCACGAGCAGCAGTTTCCGCGGACGGAGGTGTTCGTGCTTCAGAATCTGTCGGCGGAGGACGCCGAGAAGACGATGCAGTCCGTTCTTTCGGCTGGCGGAAAGATCGGCGTGGACGAGGAAATGAACGCCCTGGTCGTCACGGACACGTCGTCGCGCCTGGGCGCGCTCCGCGGGACCGTTTCCCGCCTGGACCGCGCGCCGCCCCAGGTGATGATCGAGGCGATGATCATCGACGTCGTGTTGAACGACGAAATGCACTACGGATGGGAATGGGACATCGGCCGCGCGGCGGGTGATTTGCTCGGCTGGGACCAGGCTCTGACCGTCGGGGCGGGAACGAATGCCTCGACCGCCCCGGGCGGCCGCATCTCCTTCGGCCTCACGCGCAAAGGCTGGTCCATCGAGGGCGTCTGGGACTTCGTCGAAACGCACGATGACACCAAGGTGCTCGCCAGCCCGAAGATCCTCGCCATCAACAACCGCCGGGCACAAATCGAAATCATCGAGGAGATCCCTTATCAGGAACTCACCGAGACGAGCGGCGGCGGGCAAATTGGCACGACGAACTTCAAAGAGGTCGGCGTCAAACTCGACGTGACGCCGCGCATCGCTGCCGACGGCACGGTCCACCTTATTCTCTCCGCCGAACAGAGCACGGATACGGGCGCTTCAATCAGCGACATTCCCGTCGTCCAGACCCGGCGGGCGTCGAACGTCATGGTGGTCCAGGACGGTCAAACGATTGTCATCGGAGGGCTGCGGCGGCGGCGGACCGTGACCAACGAGGACAAGGTCCCCCTGATGGGCGACATTCCGATTCTCGGCGGCCTGTTTCGCCGGAGCGAATCGGTCGAGGTCGAAACGGAACTCGTCATCTTCATCACGCCCCACGTCGTTCCGCACGGCAAGGGTCTGACGAAACGCGAGCGGACCCTCGTCAAGGCCATTGACCACCCGGACCCGCGACCACTGCTGGAACGATCCGACCCGCTCCGCTTTCGCGTCGAGGAAGAGGCCGAGCGAAGCCGGTACCTGCCTTGAGTTTTGCGGCGTATCGGCTTGACAGCCGCCGCTTTCTGAGGTATAGTATGTCAAGCGGGGTAGGCGAGTGTTGACGTCCTTTTGCCACGGAGGGTGAAAGGGTAACCTATGCGCTCGACCTGCACCGCTTTTTCCTTTCTCGCCGTGTTTTTCCTCCCTTTCGCTGCTGCTTCTGCGGCGCCGCTGTTTGAGGACGGCTTTGCCGGAAGCGGGCCGCTCGACACGAGCAAGTGGGACGTCACGACCGCCGACTTTACCGTCGAACGGTCGGGCGACTGGGCCGTCTTTGACGTCCCGGGCGGGTACTCCTCCTCCCACGGCACGGCGCTGACCGACGATGCCTGGAATCCCGACGATTACAGCGGGGGTCTGACCTGGTCCATCGACTTTAAGAACACGGGGGGCGACACGCCGAAAGTCTATGCCTTCTTGTTCGAGAGCCCTGCGGGGGACCTTGATGTCTATACCCGCTATGGCGATTCCGCATTTGTGTTGGGGGTGGTCGGTGATTCCCTGGCTTTGAAAGACGGGGTCAGCGCGTTTACGCCCGCGAGCGGGAACAGCCACGTTCAGCACCTCACCGTGCAGTTGGACGACACGAACATCAGTGCGACACTGTCGGCGACGACCAACGGCAGCACCTACACGGATTATACCGCGACGCTGGCCCACAGCCTGAGCGCCGTTGACAGCCGCGCGGGGCATTTCGGCATGAAAGTCTGGGATGGGGACGCCGGGCAGGACAAGACGCTGGAGTTTGACAACGCCCTGCTCGTGCCCGAACCGGCTACCATCGGCCTGATGGGGGTGGGGCTGGCGAGCCTCTGGTGGCTCCGCCGCCACGGCCGACGGCAGCGCCACGTTTAGTAATCTCGGTGCGCCCGTTCTCTGTAGGTGGCGTCCGGGCTATGCCCGGAGGAATATGCCCGAAGGGATGCGGCCGGTCCTTCGCCCGCCGTAGGGCTACGGCCCGCAGGCGGGTCGGCGCGCGTGTGGGGTGAGGACACCCCGCACGCGAATCTTTTTTGCTGCGCAGCCGCGTTGGCTTTTGCCGTTGCCGTGCCAGCGGCTTTGGAGTGCGGCGAGCCCTCGCCGCTTTCACTGCCGTTTGCCGTTCATTCCGCGTTACGCCTTTCCGGGGCAGCCCCCGCGGATGGCGCCCCCTGAAAAAGGGACCGCGAGCCGCTCGCTTGGGCGCTCGCGGCTAGTTGGCAGCGCCCGGCCCATGCCCGGACGAGAACGGCTTTTTGGGTTGAGCAGCGCCGTGGCGGCGGCTATTCTGAAGCCCTACCCCTGCCGAAAGGATGGGCCAATGGACCTGAGGACTGTTCTGTCAACATTCGGGATCGTTTTTCTCGCGGAGTTGGGGGACAAGACGCAGTTGAGCGTCCTGCTTCTCAGCGCCAAGAGCCACCGGCTGTGGTCGGTCTGGGTGGGCGCGAGCCTGGCCCTCGTCATGACGACCGCCATCGCTGTGCTCCTGGGCTACGTCGGCAGGACCGTCGTGCCGGTGCGCCTGCTGCATTACGTGGCCGCCGGGGGCTTCATCGCGATTGGTGTGTGGCTGTTTCTGTCGAAACCGTGAGGAGACCGCATGGCTGTCTGCGACGTGTGCAAGAAACGGTTCCGGCTGAAGCGCCTCCGGCGCCGCCTGGCCGTCCCGGAATACCGGTCGATGATCGGCATCTGGCCGTGGCTCGCCGTTCGCGTGTGCGACGGGTGCGTGGAGACCCATGACCGCGACTTCCTGGAGCGGTTGCGGCTGCTGGCGCCCGACGTTCTGAGGAACGACGAGCCGATTGTGCGCCAGGTTTGTCTGGTCTGCGGGGCGGTGCGGTCGCCGGGCGGGTGGCATGCGGCAAGCAAGTGGCTGGACGGCGACGGGCGACCCACTCGCCGCGCGCGTTTCCATCTGTGCAGCGAACATCGCGGCGCGGTCTATATCGACGGGATCGTTGTCTCATCCAACCTGACCGGCGCCGACCGAGTCGGAGAGGTCGTGGACGAACTGCCGACGGCGGGGGCGGACCTGCTGGAGCGGGTCGAAGGGTGGCGGCCCGGGGAAGCCGGGTGCGGCGGTCCCGCCGACGCGTGTGATTTCAGCGCCGGCCTGGCGCGCGACCAGGCTGTCGCCCGAGCCTGGCGGTTCTGGCGGGAGGCGACGGAGGGTCTGGAGGCGAAGGCCGTGCGCCTCGGCCCCGTCCGGAAAGATTACAAGATGCGCTACCGGCTGGACTTGGTGCGGGATTTTTCGGACGGGCGGCGCGAGACGTTGGTCGTTGTGCGCACGGCGCCGGACGCCTTCGTGTCCTATCGATGACGCGGCACGGGCGGGCAAACCTGCCCTGAGCGGAGCCGAATGGGCCGCCCGTGGCACCCTTTCGGTCGCGTCGGGGGCGGGCCCGGACGGAGACGGCCGCCGTCGTCGCAACGGGCGCCACGGCCGGTAAGTCCTTGATTCCTTCCACCAAAGCCGATAGAAGGGGCATTCTGATCGGAAGACGGGATTGGAGAGCAACCATGGTGGACCGGGAAAAAATCGAGAAGGCGACACGCCTGCTTCTTGAAGGCATCGGCGAGGACCTGGAGAGGCCGGGCCTTCAAGAGACGCCCGGGCGCGTCGCGCGGATGTGGAAGGAACTCGTCGCCGGGATGAATCAATCGGCCGACGAGATTATGAAGGCGATGACCGTCGAGGATTACGACGAGATTGTTCTGCTCCGTGACATTCCGTTCGTGAGCATTTGCGAGCATCACCTGGTGCCGTTCATCGGTCGGGCGCACGTGGCCTATTTGCCGGAGCGGGCGCGCGTGACGGGCCTGTCGAAACTGGCGCGGATCGTGAACATGCAGGCGCGGCGGCTTCAGGTGCAGGAGCGGATGACGGCGGCCATCGCGGACGACATCATGCGGACGCTGGAGCCGCGCGGCGTCATGGTGGTCATCGAGGCGGAGCATCTGTGCATGACGATCCGCGGGGCCCACAAACCGGGAACCGTGACCGTAACCAGCGTCGTGCGGGGCATCTTCCGGGAGAACGAGGCGACACGCGCCGAGGCGCTGGCCCTCCTGACGACGGGTCGGCGAGGCTGACGCCGCCAGCGCCTTTTTCAGTCCGTAAAGGCAAGCCCGGTTTCCTGAAGAGAGGAGTGGTGGGATGGTGGACCCCCGAGTGAGCAGATTGGCTCGTGTGCTGGTCCGGTTTAGCCGTGGCGTCAAGCGCGGCCAGACGGTGCTGGTGGCGGGGCCGACGGCGGCGGAGCCGCTGATGCTGGAAATCGCCCGCGAGGTCCTGCGCGCCGGCGGCCATCCGATGTATCGGATGGCGCCGAACGAATCGGCTGAGGTGTTTTACGCCGAGGCGGGGCCGGCTCAGTTGAAGTTTGTGTCGAAGTCGGCCATGGCGGCTGCGCGCGAGGCGGATCACTACATCAATATCCTGGCGGAGACAAACACGCGGTCGCTCTCGCAGGTTCCGCCGAAGAAGCAGGCCACGGTGCAGACGGCACGGAAGAAACTCTCGGACCTTGTCCTCAGGAAAAACGAGTGGACGCTGACACTTTTCCCGACGCAGGCCTATGCCCAGGATGCGGCGATGAGCCTGGAGGAGTTCGGGGACTTTGCGTTTGCGGCGATGAGCCTGGACAAACGAGACCCGGTGGCGGAGTGGAAAAAGGCGAAGGCGTTTCAGGAGAAGGTTCTGCGGCGGCTCCGTGGGGCGGACGAGATTCACATCGTCACCGACGGCACAGACCTGCGGCTGAGCGTCAAGGGCCGCAAGTTCATCTCTTGTTTTGGGTCACATAACATGCCAGACGGCGAGGTGTTCACTGGTCCTGTCGAGACAAGCGCCGAGGGGCACATCCGGTTCACGTATCCTGTGTGCTATCACGGCAACGAGGTCGAGGACGTGCGGCTGGAGTTTGAGAAGGGTCGGGTGGTCAAAGCGTCCGCGGCCAAGAACGAGGCGTTCCTCAAGCAGATGGTTCGCATGGACGCAGGCGCGTGCAAACTGGGCGAACTGGGGATCGGGACGAACTTCGGCATCACGCGGTTCATCAAAAACATCCTTTTCGACGAAAAAATTGGTGGCAGCGTCCACCTGGCCCTCGGCCGAAGTTACGAAGAGACGGGCGGCCGCAACAAGTCGGCCCTGCACTGGGACATGATCTGCGACCTGCGCGCGGGCGGCTGTCTCGAGGTGGACGGAAAGATTCTCCAGGCGGACGGTAGATTCAGATTATGAGCGATGCTCAATTCCGATAAGGCTTCGCGGCGTATCCGGCGACTGCGCTCTCTCATGAATCTGTGCCGCCTGTGTCCGCGGAATTGCCGCGTGGACCGGTGGGCGGGCGAGCGGGGATTCTGCGGCGCGGGAGCCGAGGCGACGGTCGCGAGCGCCGGCCCCCATTTCGGCGAAGAGCCATGCCTGGTGGGCCGCGGCGGAAGCGGGACCATCTTCCTCGCCGGCTGCAACCTCAGGTGCGTCTTCTGCCAGAACTTCGACGTCAGCCACCGGCTGGTCGGCGAGGCGATGGACGCTTCGGGCCTTGCGCGGCTGATGCTGGCTTTGGGAGCGCGCGGATGCGAGAACATCAATTTCGTCACGCCGACGCACGTGGCGGCGGCGCTTGCCGAGGCGATTGTGGAGGCGCGGCAGCGAGGGCTGGGCGTCCCGATTGTGTGGAACTCAAGCGGCTACGAGTCGGTCGAGGTCCTGCGTCTGCTCGAGGGCCTGGTCGAAATCTATATGCCGGATTTCAAATTCGGCTGCTCCGAGAGCGCCGAGCGATACTGCCGCGCACCGGATTACCCCCAACGGGCGCGCGAGGCGCTGCGGGAAATGCAGCGGCAGGTCGGCGACCTGGTGATTGAAGGTGGTGTCGCGCGGCGGGGTCTCCTGGTGCGCCACCTGGTGATGCCGGGTGGCCTTGAGGAGAGCCGTGAGATCCTCTCATTTCTCGCGTCCCTTTCGCCGCGAACGTTCGTCAACGTGATGGGCCAGTACCGGCCGGAGGGGGTTCCGGCGACGGCCGAAGGGCGAGCCGAGTATCCCGAAATTGCGCGGCAGCCGACGGGGAAAGAGATTGCGGAGGCCCGGGCCGAGGCGCAGCGGCTGGGCCTCAGGCTGGCGCGGTGAAGTCGCGGCCCACCCGCAGCGCCGTGCGGGGGCTTTGAGGGGCGCGCCGGCAAGGCGCCCAGCGTGTGGGTGGATCGGAATAAACATTTGACCCGGCCCGTGCCGATGATATACTCTGGCGTCTTGGCCTCAGAGGGGGCGAAGGGTGCGGAGGTGCAGCGTGTCGGCACGCGGACAAGCGATGGTGACGAAGGGCCTCGCCAAGGTTCCGCCTGCCGCGCGCGCCGGTATCGTCGTCGTAGTCATTGTGGAAGGAGGGCCCCGGGCCTAGACGCGGCCACCTGCCGACCGCCCCGGGGCCCGAAAGCCTCCGGGGTTTTTTATTAGGCGCTTCGCGCCGGTCGCAAGCGCCCAAGCGAGCGGATAAAAGCCATGAAAGCGATAACCGTTTACGATACGACGCTGCGGGACGGGACGCAGGGTGAGGGCGTCAGTTTCAGCCTGCAGGACAAGTTGGCGATCGCCCGCCAACTGGACGACCTGGGTGTCCATTACATCGAGGCGGGGTATCCGGCGTCGAACCCGAAGGACGAGGCGGTCTTCGAGGAACTGGCGAAGGTGCCGCTCAAGCGTGCCGTGCCGGTGGCGTTCGGGATGACCCGCCACAAGGGTGCAAAGGCGGTGGAGGACGCGACGCTGAAGGCGCTGCTTGCGGCCCAGACGCCGGCCGTCGCCCTGGTGGGCAAGGTGTGGGATTGGCACGTAACGAAGGTGCTCCGCACGGACCTGGAAGAGAACCTGGCGATGGTCCGCGATTCGGTGCGCCTGATGAAAGAGGCTGGGCGCGAGGTCTTCTTCGACGCCGAACATTACTTCGACGGCCACAAGGCCGACGCCGGCTATGCCCTGTCTGTTCTTCGGGCGGCGCTCGAAGCGGGCGCCGACTGGCTGGTGCTCTGCGATACGAACGGCGGCACGCTGCCGGAGGCGGTGGCGGAGATGACCGCCGAGGTCGCGCGCGAGGTCGGCGGCCGGCTTGGCATCCACTGCCACAACGACGGGGGGCTGGCGGTGGCGAACACATTGGCCGCTGTCCGCGCCGGGTGCGAGCAGGTCCAGGGGACGATTAACGGCCTGGGCGAGCGTTGCGGCAACGCGGACCTGTGCGCCGTGGTGGCGAACCTGGAACTGAAGATGGGCTGCGCATGCGTCGGTCCGGAGAACCTGGCGAAACTCGCGGAGGTCTCACGATTTGTTTACGAGACCGGGAACATGCTGCTGGTGCCCGGCCAGCCGTATGTCGGGCCGAGCGCGTTCGCCCACAAGGGAGGGATGCACGTGGCGGCCGTTGCGCGCGAGGAGCGCGCGTACGAACACGTGGACCCGAGCCGCGTAGGGAACACCCGGCGGATTCTGGTGAGCGAACTGTCGGGACGGGCGACGATTTTCGCGAAACTCACAGGCACAGGGCTCGAAGAGGATGCTGCTCTCCGCGAGCGCGTCCTGGACGAGGTTCAGCGACTGGAAAACGTCGGCTATCAGTATGAGGCGGCGGAGGCGTCGTTCGCACTCTTGGTGCGGCGGCTGGCGGGGCGCGCGAGGACGTTCTTCAACCTCGATCATTACGCGGTGTCCGTCAAGAAAGACGACGCGGACGAGCCGGTGACTGAAGCGACGGTGAAACTGAAGGTCGGCGACGAATGCCGCCTGACCGTGGCGGAAGGCGACGGTCCGGTCAACGCGCTGGACGCGGCGCTGCGGAAGGCCCTCGCGCCGGCGTATCCGAACCTTGAGGAGATGAGTCTGACGGATTACAAGGTGCGCGTCATCAATTCGGGCGCCGGCACGGCCGCACGTGTCCGCGTCGTCATCGAATCAAAGGACGGCCGCGAGCATTGGGGCACCGTCGGCGTCTCGGAGAACATTATCGACGCTTCCTGGCGCGCCCTGGTGGACAGCATCGAGTGGAAACTGACGAAGGACGAAGAACGGGTCAATGGGTAAGGCGAAGAGGAAGCGCGCGAAAAGGGACGGGGCGAGGAAGGCCCGCCTGCCAAATTCTGGCGGGCAGGCCCGCGAGCCGCTGGCGAAGGTGTACGATCCGGCAGCGGTTGAAGATCGCGTCTACGCGGCCTGGGAAACCGAAGGGCACTTTCACCCCGACGCCTCGGCACCGGGGAAGCCGTTCACCATCGTCATCCCGCCGCCGAACGTCACGGACCGGCTGCACCTGGGCCACGCGCTGAACAACGTGCTCCAGGACATTCTGGTCCGCTGGCGCCGGATGCAGGGTCGAAAGACCCTCTGGCTTCCGGGCATGGACCACGCAGGCATCGCCACGCAGGCGGTCGTCGAGCGGCGCCTGTTTGAGGAGGAAGGCAAGACGAGGCACGACGTCGGCCGCGACGGGCTCGTCGAGCGCATCTGGGCCTGGCGCGAACGGAGCGGCGACCTCATCCTCCGGCAACTTCGCCGCATCGGCTGCTCGTGCGACTGGGAGCGGACACGCTTTACACTCGACGAGATGTGCGCCCGGGCGGTGCGGCACGCGTTCTATCGGATGTTCTGCGACGGGCTCATCTATCGCGGTAAGCGGCTGGTCAACTGGGACACGCACCTCCAGACCGCCGTCGCCGACGATGAGGTCTATCACGAGACGGTCCAGGGCCACCTGTGGCACGTGCGCTACCCCGTCAAGGGCGAGGCGGGCCGCTTTGTGACGGTGGCGACGACACGCCCCGAAACGATGCTGGGCGACACGGCGGTCGCCGTCCACCCTGACGACGAGCGCTACAAGGACCTTGTGGGCAGGACGGTCATCCTCCCGCTCCTTGAGCGCGAGATCCCGGTTATTGTCGATCGTGTGCTTGTGAATCCCGAGTTCGGCTCGGGGTGCGTCAAGGTCACGCCCGCGCACGATCCGAACGACTATGAAACAGGGCTGAGGCACAACCTTGAGATGATTAACATCCTGACCCCCGACGGCCGCATCAATGAGAACGGCGGGCTGTTCGCCGGGATGGACCGATACGAGGCTCGAAAGAAGGTGGTTGCGAATCTCGAAGCGCAGGGTCTCATCGAGAAGGTCGAGGAATACGAGACCGACATCGGCCATTCGGACCGCTCGAAGACGCCGATTGAGCCCTACTTGTCGGACCAGTGGTTCGTGCGGATGGCCGACCTGGCGGAGCGTGCGATGGAGGCGGTGCGCGACGGACGCGTGAAATTCCATCCAGAGCGCTACGCGCGCGGCTACCTCGACTGGCTCGGCCAGAAGCGCGACTGGTGCATCTCGCGGCAACTCTGGTGGGGCCACCGGATTCCGATCTGGTCGCAGGACCTGGAACTTCCGGCCGACGTCGAGCCCGTGCCGGTGCCCGAGCGCGGGCCGGACGCGCAGGTGTGCGGGGCCCTGGACCGCGCGGTGGGGGAAAAACGGTTCGGCGAATACCTGGCTGGGGGGGGCGAGTATTTCCTGCGCACCGAGCCGCATCCGGAGAAGGAGGGCTGGATCCGCACATACATTTCATGGCCGCAAGAGAACCCTGAGATGCGCAAACGCGTCGAGGCGGCCGGCTGGGTCCGCGACCCGGACGTATTGGACACCTGGTTCTCAAGCGCCCTGTGGCCGTTCTCGACGCTCGGATGGCCCGACGAGACGCCTGACCTTAAGACCTTCTATCCGACCAACGTGCTGGTGACCGCGCGCGAGATCATCACCCTTTGGGTCGCGCGGATGGTGATGATGGGCCTCTATTCCCTGGGGGAGGTCCCGTTCCGCGACGTTTACATCCACGCGATGATTCAGGACGGCGAGGGCCGCCCGATGAAAAAGAGTCTCGGCAACGGCGTGGACCCGCTGGAGATCGTGGCGTCGCACGGGGCCGACGCGCTGCGATTCACGCTGGCCTACATGACGACCGAGACGCAGGACGTCCGGATGCCGGTCGAGGTGGACCCCGAGACCGGGCGGAACACCAGCCCGAAGTTCGACATGGGCCGCAACTTCTGCAACAAACTGTGGAACGCCGCACGCTTCGCCCTGATGAACCTCGAAGGGGCCGATGAAGCAGAATTTGACAAGGGAAAGATGCGGCTCGAAGACGCTTGGGTCCTGTCGCGTTCGGAGCATACGCTTCGATTCGTGGACCGGGAACTGGAGGCGTTCCATTTTCAGTCGAGCCTTGCGGCTCTGTACCATTTCTTCTGGGACGACCTGTGTGATTGGTACCTCGAAGCCGTCAAACCGCGCCTGGCGGACGAGGGAGAGCGCGGGACCGCCCAGCGGGTCCTGGCCTTTGTGCTCGACCGGTCGCTTCGGATGTTCCATCCGTTCGTCCCGTTTATCACGGAGGCGGCCTGGGAAGCGCTGAACGGCGTCATTCCCGACCGCCGTTTGCCGGGCCTGGCCGACGCCCCGCCCTCCGAGCGCCTGATCCGCGCGGACTGGCCCGCGCTTTCCTTGAAGTGGGAATCGCGCGTGGTCCTTGCAGGACGCAGGTTCCGCTTGGTTCAGGCGATTGTGCGAGCGGTCCGCAACATCAGGAGCAAGTACAATATACCGGACGCCACACCTGTTCGTGTCGCAGCCGAAATGGCGCGCGACGTTCAGGATGAACTGGACCGGGAGCGTGACATTATTAAACTAATTTTCTCCCTCGGCAATGTTGTGAGCCTTGACCTCCCCGGTCTTGAAGCAGTCGGCACTTGTGCCATGGAAGTGGTGTCCCCTGCATCGTGGCTTGTTTCGGAGTTTGGCACGATGGTGAGTATAGCGCCATCTCCCATCACCTTGCGGGTGCCCCTGGAAGGCCTGATTAATCTAGACGCCGAGCGGAAGCGGCTCGAAGAGCGAATCGCCAAGGAGCGAAAGTTCCTCAAGGGGATCGAAAAGAAACGGGCTAACCCGAACTTCCTTGAAAAGGCCCCGCCCGAAGTGGTTGAGCGCGAGCGGAGGTGGGCTGAGGAAGTCCGCGCCACCATTCAATCACTCGAAAAGAACCTCGCCGACCTGGGCTGAGCGGCGCATTTTCGCGGACGCGCCGGCACGCTACCCGGACCGAGGCGGCGGCGCAGCAGTTCCCCCTTGCCGTGCCTGCTTTCTCGACTTTGCGCCTTGCCCCCGTGCGGCGGCGCGGTAGAATGTTTACGGTCTTCAGGCGGAGGCAGTTCGATGGAAATTCGCGTCCAACTCGTCCGCATTATGATTACCGAGACGGCCGACCAGCAGGTTATTGTCCTGAAGGAGGCTGAGGGCGAGCGTGCGTTTCCGATCGTCATCGGTTTCTTCGAGGCGGCGGCGATCGACCGGCGGATTAAGGGTCACCGGTTTCCGCGCCCCCTGACGCACGACCTGTTGGGCGGGATCATCCAGTCGATGGGTGGGCGGCTGGCGAAGGTCGTCGTCTCGGACCTGAAGGACCACACGTTTTACGCGAACCTCGTGATTGAGCGGAATGGGAGCGAGGTTTGGGTGGACGCCCGCCCGTCCGACGCCATTGCGCTGGCCGTGGCGGAGGATACGCCCATTTATGTTGAGGACCACGTCTTGGACGCCGTGGCGACGCCGGACTGAAAAAGGTGTGAAAAAGGTGAAGAAAGGGTGGAGAAAAAGGTGCCGGATACCTTTTTCTGCCCTGCGTCGTGTTTGTCCGGTTATCGTCCTGGCCGTTTTGGCGGTGCCGGTTCCTGCGGACGCGGATGGAACGGAAGCCGACCGGACGCTGGTCCTTGCCTCCGAGACGGTTCCCCAAGGCGTCGCCGTCGCCCGCTACTATATGGCTGCGCGCGGTATCCCGGAAGATAACCTGTGCCTGGTCGAGGCGCCCGCGGATGAAGAGATCACGCGCGAGCAGTTCGACTCTTGCATCTGGGGGCCGTTGCGGGCGTTCCTTGCGCGATGGGAAGGGCGGTTCGAGGTTCGCCTGCCGGACGGCACGCTCCGCCTCGCCTTCGGCGAACGCCGCGCCAAGTATCTCGTCCCGGTCTTCGGCGTCCCGATTAAGGTCAAGGGCTACGAGGACGTCAAGACGATGTACCTGTCGCGGGCGGGGGCGGTGGATTCGGAACTCGCGCTTCTGCCCACGGGCAATCACAATCTGGTCGGCGGCCTGGTGAACCCTTACTTCGGGTCGGACACGCCGTTCGGCCCGCCCCTGGACGGCGGGATGATTCTGGTGTCGCGGCTGGACGGGCCGAGCGCGGAGATCGCCAAGCGTCTCGTGGACGATGCCCTCTGGGCCGAGCGAAACGGTCTCAAAGGCCGCGCCTACATCGACACGCGCGGCATCACCAAGCGCGGCTACGCGATGGGCGACCGGTGGCTGAAGCGCGCGGCCGCGCTCCTCGATGCCGCCGGCTTCGAGACCGAGGTGGACACGCGCGAGGAAATTTGGCCGCTCAATCACCCGATGCCCGATCCGGCCGTCTATCTGGGCTGGTATTACCCCACGGCGGGTGGGCCGATGATGAAGCCGGGCTTCCGGTTCAATCGCGGCGCCGTTGCCTACCACATTCAGAGTTTCTCGGGCTCGGCGATTCGGAGCCCCAAAGAGCACTGGGTCGGGCCGCTGCTCGTGCACGGTGCGTGCGTGACGGCCGGCGCCGTCTATGAACCGTTCCTCACGGGGACGCCCTACGTCGATATCCTCGTGGACCGGCTCTTGAAGGGCTACTCGTGGGGCGAGGCGGCCTACATGTCCCAGCCGCTTCTTTCCTGGCAGATGTGTTTCATCGGCGATCCGCTTTATCGGCCGTTCGGCAAGCGGCGCTCGCCGAAGTGACCGGCGCTCTCTCCGGACTCTTTTCCGCGCTTACGGCAGCGGGGCGGGGCCGCCTTCGGTGGGCGTGGTGTCTCCCTCCTTCAACAGTTTCAGGAACGGGCTGTCGGTCGAGAGGATGACGACCGTCTTCGAGTCGAAGGAGTTGCGGTAGGCCTCGAGGGTCCGGAGGAATCGGTAGAACTCGGGCGCCTGGCGGATGGCCTTGGCGTAGATGTCGATGACCGTGGCGTCGGCCTCGCCGCGGATCTCGGCGGACCGCTGGCTGGCTTCGCCCTGGATGCTGGCCAGTTCTTTCTCCTTGTCCCCCAGAATGATGTTCTGCTGCTCCTTGGCCTCCGACAGGAAGCGCTCGGAGATGCGGTTTCGCTCGGACCGCATGCGGTTGTAAACGTCCTGCCGCACACTCTCGGTGTAGTTGACGCGCTTGATGCGGACGTCGAGCAGTTCGAAGCCGAATCGCGCCTCAAGTCCTTGCTTCGCCTGCGTGAGAATTTCTTCCATGATTCTGCCCCGCCCGACCTCGATTCGCTGCGCTTCCGGTCTTTTCGCGGCGCCCACTTCTTCGACCTCGTACTGTAACTCCCGATTGGTCGAGCGGACCAGTTCGATTAACTGGTATCGGCCGATGACGTCGCGCACAACACCGTCCACGATGTCGTCGAGTTTCTTCATGCCGTTGGGGATGCGGCCCTTCAGCGAGACGTAGAACTGCTTGGGGTCCACGATCTTCCAGCGGGCCAGCGTGTCGATGTAGATGTTCTTCTTATCCTTGGTGATGACGTCGTTCGGGTCGCCGTCCCAGGAGAGGATGCGTTTTTCGATACGGCTGACCTTCTGGATGAAGGGCGTTTTCCAATACAAGCCGGCTTCGGTGACGATGCGGACCGGTTTGCCGAACTCGGTGATGACGGCATACTCGAACTCGCTCACGGTATAAAGAGCCGAAGACAGCACGATGACCGCGATCACGACGAGAAGGATGAACAGGGAGGCGAGAATCTTCATCTTTCACCCCCTTTCCCGGTGCCGAGGTCAAGGAAGGGCAGAAAACTCCTGACCGCCTGATCGACGAAGACCTTCCTTTCGCTCTTTCGGAGGATGTCCTCCATGGTTTCCATATAGAGCCGGACGCGGGTTTCTTCTTCGGCTTTCTGGTAGGCGGCGAATTGCATGAGGAACGCGTTCGTTTCGCCGGTCACCTCCCGGACCTTTCGGTCCATGTAGGCCTCGGCCTCTTTGATGCGTTGCTCGCGTTCGCCGCGCGCCGCCGGCACCAGGCGGTTGCGCTCGGCCCTGGCCTGGTTGATGAGTTCTTCCTTCTTCTGGCGGGCGCGGTTGACCGCGTCGAATGCTTCCTTGACCTCGTCGGGCGGCCGGACGTCCTGGAGGTTTAGTTTCGTCAGTTCCACCCCGCACCCGAATTCGTCCAATTGCGTCTGCGCGGCGACGATCGCTTCGCGTGCGAGGTCGGCGCGGCCGATGGTGATGACCTCGTCCACCGACCGGTCCCCCACGAGCGACCGCATGACCGATTCGCCCACGTCGCGGATCGTTCCCCTTACGTCTTCGACGTTGAACAGGTACGCTTCGGTGTCCTTGATCTTGTACTGAACGGTCCACTCGACGCTGCCGATGTTCAGGTCACCCGTGAGCATGGCCGAGACGCCCTTGTCCTCTCGGGTGGGCTCGTAGTAGCGGGTCCTCTTGCCGGCCTGGGCGGTGCGGAAGCCGAACTCGGCCGTCTCCACGTAGTCAATCGGCACGATGATGGCCCGGTCGACGCCGAACGGCCACTTGAAGTGTAAACCGGAGGGCACAGTGTCGATGTGCTTACCGAACCGGAGCACGACCGCCTCGCTGCGGGCATCCACCGTGTAAAAGCACTGGACGAGGCCGACCAGCACCACGATGACCACGGCAAGGATGACCACATACTTGGCGAGTTCACGCGGTCCGACACTTTGGAAAAACGTTTGAGCGTCCATCATCAGGTTCCTCCGCTTTGAGACGTGATAGAAGTGCTTCGCATCTTACCGGATGGCGGCCGGTGTGTCCAGGCCGAACCTCGGCGCGTGGGGGTGTTGCCGCGTTTTATGGCACGATGCGGCACGTCGCCGCCACTGCCCTTCTGCTTGCAGAAGGCTGCGAGTTCTCGAAACACAGTAGGGTTCCGTCGGGCGGATGCTCGGATAAAAGCCCTCGAACCCATCTCAGGCGAGAACCGGACGAAGCGGTTTCACATGCGCTGCTGCGGCAATCCCGAAAGGGGTCCCCCCTAAAGGGACCGCGGGCAGGCCGAACCCCGCCACCAGGTCACGGCAAAAACCACGAGGAATGATTGCGCGCCAACCTCAGTGGTGATACCAAGGCGACAGGTGCGTCGGCCGCTCATTCAGAAAAATGGCGTCCGCGTCGTCGGCAATGCCTAACTGGTCGGCGGCGGTGACTCGCCGATAAGTCCAGTCACGGAAACGGTCGTGTGCCGACTTCTGACAGCCCATCACCATCAGCGACGCAACCGCCACCACCGCCAAAACAAGAACCAAATGCCTCATGGATTCCTCTCCTTCCACCACGCTCGCTCTGCGTGCCCCAGCCCTTCGCCCACATCCTAAGCCGCCCGCGACCCCGTGTCAACAGGAAAAAACCCGGCTAACCCCCACGATTGCCGAGATTTGCGAAATAGAAGCGGGCCGGACCGTACCACCAGCCGCACTTTCGCCGGGCGGCGATCCGCCGAATCTCGCCGACAGCCTCCGCATAGACGCGCTCGCCGTGGACCCGAGCCGCCGAATCGCAGAAGTACGTGCGGCAACCGAGAGTCCGCGCCTCACGGGTGGTGCAGCGGTCCCCCTCCTGATAGGGGCATTGCCAGGGAGCGTGCGGCGGACCTGGAACGACGCGCCGCTCCGGCGGTGGCATCCCAGCGATGGCGACCAGATAAGCGAGTTCCAGCGTGCTGGCGAACAGGACCGGCGTCGCAGGGCCAAAACGACAGCACTGCCCGCACGCGCGGCACGATGAGGCAACCGGCCTGAGGGCTTCATCCACGCGGGCGTAAACCCGTGCCAACTCGGCCGCCTGATCCGCATGAGGCGGACGAAACCGAGACGGCCGGCCCCACGGCGCCAGCCGCGCCGCCTCGATCCATGTCTCGGTTGGAACTTCACCGCTCGGACCGGCCATCTAAACTGTCATCTCCGTTCGCCGGACCTTGATCTGTTCGAACCGGAACAGCGGTCCCTCGCCGATGCCCGGACACCGGCGAGCCGCACCCTGCCAAGCCTCCCGACTGGCCAGATTACTCGGCCAGAACGGCCACGTGCGGCACTGCGTCGGGCGGACCGGATAGATGGCGCAACGGCCGTTCCCATCGAGCATCACGCAATCGTAATTGGGTTTTTCCTTCAGGCTCAACCCGCGCCACAGCCG
>Ga0307380_10004561_pt1 | contig 18658 bp, 18 predicted proteins | sample UN3MG_FD_202239 | JGI IMG/M metagenome (GOLD analysis project Ga0307380, IMG submission 202239) | Soil microbial communities from Risofladan, Vaasa, Finland - UN-3 | ecosystem: Environmental > Terrestrial > Soil > Coastal area > Acid sulfate soil | place: Finland: Risofladan, Vaasa | collected...
TCTGGCCGAGGTTCAGCAACTTACGAAGGCTTGGCGGTCGGAACTTTTGTCTCCAAAGACGAAAATTGGGTCCCGCGTACTGCGACCGGCGATCTGTCGATGACCTGGAACTTCAGCCACCGAATTGGTACGCTTAAGGTAGAAGATTTCGCGGGGAAAAATTTTGGTGGCCTGATGACTGCTGTGGGTGAGACTGGCTTCGGCGGAGGCCTGCTTGGCAGCGGTCTTGCGATCGGAGCGGCCAATGGATCGTTTGTTGGTCCCAACGGGAGTAATTACCCCTCAGGCGTAATGGGTAATTTCGGCGTCGGGAACAATAGCTGGAAGGCGAACGGTGTGTTCGGCGCTGGCCTCGTTACGAACCAAGTTGCTGGGCAGTAAGTCCTCCCTAATCCAGCCTTGACCCGGCTCAAGGTCATTCTTCCGCAATCCTGAACACTGATGGGAACTGATGCGCCCGGCATTTTCGGGCGCCGCTCCCGCAGATTCAGGAGAGTCCTCATGCGCGCCTTACGTCTTGCCTCCTTGGCGCTCGCCGCCAGCTTCGCCCTCCTCATCCCCACGCTCGCCCTCGCCGAGCCCACCGAGATTATCATCCGCGTGCTGAGCAAGGACGGCAAGTTCGTCGGCACCAGCATGGGCGGCGCGCGCGTCATCCTGCGCGATGCCGACACCGGCGAGCTCCTCGCCCAAGGCGTCACCAGCGGCGGCACCGGCGACACCAAGCGCATCATGCATGAAGGCGGCGGACGCCGCGCCACGCTCTCCGACGACTCGGCGGCGAAGTTCACCGCCACGCTCGACCTCGACGCGCCCCGCCTGATCGAGGCGGAGGTCTTTGGGCCACTCGCGCAGCGCCAGAGCGCGGGCCGCGTCACCGCCACCCACTGGGTCGTGCCGGGCAAGAACATCACCGGCGGCGACGGCTGGGTGCTGGAACTGCCGGGCTTCATGGTCGACGTGCTGGCGCCGCCGGCCCACGTGAAGCTGCCGCCGGATACGGCCAAAGTCGATGTGCGCGCCAACGTGGCGCTGATGTGCGGCTGTCCCATCACGCCGGGCGGGCTGTGGGACGCGGACAAGCTCGACGTGACGGCGTTGATCACCCGGAACGGCGCGAAGCTTACCCCCATCGCTCTCAAATTCGCCGGCGAGACCAGCCAGTTCGCAGGGACCGTGCCCATCACGGAGGTGGGCGTCTACGACGTCACGGTCTATGCCTATAACCCGGCGAACGGCAACACCGGAGTCGACCGGACGACCTTCGTCGTTTCCGAAAAATAATCGTGGATTCAATCGATTAGAGAGTAGCCCCGGGGGTTGCCGGCCCCCCTGCCCGTCCCCATATAGCGGTAGTCAAGATTGGACGGGGGGCCCATGCAAATATCAGTGATCCTGCCGGCTTGGGCCGCTTTTGCCGCGCTTGTCTTCTCGAGCCTTGCCGCCGAGCCGAGCGAAGCCGGCGAGCGGGTCGGCGTCGCCGCCGCAGTCACGCCCCAAGCCACCAGCCAGCCGCCAGGCGGCAGCACCAAGACGCTGAAGATCGGCAAGTCCGTCGTCTATAACGAGCGCATCGACACCTCCGACAACGGCGTCGTGCAGGTGCTGCTGGTGGACGGCTCGACCTTCACGGTCGGCCCGAAGTCGAGCCTCGTCATCGATAAATTCGTCTACAACCGGAGCACCGGCACGGGTGAGCTCGCTGCCACCTTCTCGAAGGGCGCGCTCCGTTTTGTCGGCGGCAAGCTGTCGAAGGGGCCGAACGGCGTCAAGGTCAAGACGCCGGCGGGCATGCTGACGGTGCGCGGCGGCATCTTCCAGGGCGTCGTGCGCAATTCCAACCAAGCGGTCTTCGCCTTCGTGTTCGGCAATTTCCTGGCGCTCAACCGGCATGGGCGCCTCTACACCTTGCGGCAGAGCGGCAATCTCTTCGCCATTGGCGGCCCCGGCGCGCCGATCATGCGGCAGAGCACACCCACGGACACCAATCTCATTCTCGCCTCCGTCTCAGGCCGCAGTTGGAGCACGATCATCAAGGTGAAGGGCAATGCCTGGCCGTTCTATTACGGCATCCAGCCCACCGGCCGCTATCCGGACGAGCCCTTCATCAGGCAGCTCTATTACGACGGGCCCTTTACCGGGCGCTTGACGCGCGTGCCGCAGCCGACAGTCGTGGTTCCGCACCCGCCCGAAATCGTCACGCCCCAGGTCGACCAGCGGGCGCCAGGGACGACGACACCGCCCATAATCATCGATACGCCGGGGATCACCTGCGCGAACTGCAAGTGAAGTCGGCCTTCCGACATCCGGCGCTTTCAGCCCCTTGCGGCGCGGCCTGACACATCCCAGATATTGGGGCCGCGCCGCATGGCCGGCTGTCGGGCTCGCCGGTTTGACCTGCCTCATTCTCGAAGGCTTTGCCGGACGTTAACATCGATCGGGCAAAGCGGTCGGGAGACCACAGCGAGGCGCGATGCGTGACCCTAAAAACCTGATGTTCGCCGAGGCCTGCGCCCTCATCAAGCAAGCCGAGCAGCTTCACCGCCAGTTTTTCGAGCCGTCTCAAGGGGGCGCGCGCACCGCCCGCTGGGAGCCGCCCGTCGATTTGTTCGAGACCGAGCACGAACTGACGATCATCACGGCGCTTCCTGGCGTCGCGCCCGAGAATGTCCGCGCCGAGATCGAAGGTCAGATCTTGATTATTACCGGGACCCGGCCCCTCCCCACGGCCGGACGGCGCGCCAATATCGTGCGGCTCGAGATACCCTACGGGCATTTCGAGCGGCGCATTTCACTGCCGAGCCGTCTCCGCCTGGCCGCCCGCGAACTGCACAATGGTTGCCTGGTGCTCACCTTCACTAAGGTTGGATAACCTTAAGACAGAAGTCCGGACCATGAACGACCGAGAACAAAGCTTGAAGATGCAAGACGACGCAGGCGCGGCAGCGCCACCGGCGGAGCCGTTCGCCGGCAGCCCGCCCCAGCAAGAACTGCCCGAAGGCGCGATGATCCTGCTGCCGACCCGCAATGCCGTGCTGTTTCCAGGCATCGTGGCGCCGCTCACACTCGGCCGTCCCCAATCCATCGCCAGCGCTCAAACCGCGGCCCAAAGCGACAAGCCGCTTGGAATTTTGTTGCAGAGCGATCCGTCCGTCGACAGTCCTGCGCCTAACGATCTCCACCGCGTCGGCACGGTGGCCGAGATCATGCGCTACGTGACCGCGCCCGACGGCAGTCACCACGTGGTCGTCCGCGGCATCCGGCGCTTCAAGGTGCTGGAGTTCCTCTCCGGCTATCCCTTCCTCGCCGCCCGCGTCGAGGAGATCGGCGAGGACGAGGTCAGTTCGACCGAGCTTTCCGCCCGCGTGCATCAGCTGCGCGAGCGCGCCCGCGAGGCCATTGCCCTGCTTCCCAACGTACCGCCCGAGATCGCCGGCGCCGTCGAGCAGTTGCAGTCCCCGTCAGCGCTGGCCGACTTCATCGCCAATGTGGTCGACATCACGCCGCCCGAGAAGCAGAAGCTGCTCGAGACCCTCGACGTCTCGGCGCGCATCGACCTGCTGTTGCGTGAGGTCGCCCAGCAGATCGAGGTCTTGCGTCTGTCGAAGCAGATTGGCGAACAGACTCAAGAGTCTCTGTCGGGGCGCCAGCGCGAGCATATCCTGCGCGAGCAACTCCGCCAGATTCAGAAGGAGCTTGGCGAAGGCGAGGACGGTCAAGCCGAGATCGCCGAGCTGCGCGAGGCGATCGAGCGCGCCGCCATGTCCGAGGAAGCCAAGAAGCAGGCCAACAAGGAGCTGAAGCGGCTCGAGCGCATGCCCGAGGCCTCCGCCGAACACGGCATGATCCGCACCTATCTCGACTGGCTGATCGAGCTGCCCTGGTCGAAGGTCTCCGACGACCGCATCGACATCGCCGAAGCGCGCCGCATCCTTGACGAGGACCATTACGGCCTGCCCAAGGTGAAGCAGCGCATCCTCGAACATCTCGCCGTGCGCAAGCTGAACCCGGACGGCAAGAGCCCAATTCTCTGCTTCGTCGGCCCCCCCGGCGTCGGCAAGACCTCGCTCGGCCAGTCCATTGCCCGGGCCATGGGGCGCAAATTCGGCCGCATCAGCCTTGGCGGCGTGCACGACGAGGCCGAGATCCGTGGTCACCGCCGGACCTATGTCGGCGCTCTGCCCGGCAATATCTTGCAGGCGCTGCGCAAGGCCGAAACCCGCAATCCGGTGTTCATGCTCGATGAGATGGACAAGCTCGGCCAGAGCTTCCATGGCGATCCCTCCGCGGCGCTGCTGGAAGTGCTCGACCCGGCGCAGAATTCGACCTTTCGCGACAATTATCTCGGCGTTCCCTTCGACCTGTCGGGCGTGATGTTCGTCGGCACCGCCAACGTGCTCGATCAGATTCCAGGCCCGTTGCGCGACCGCATGGAGGTGATCGAGATCCCCGGCTACACCGAGGAAGAGAAGGTCGAGATCGCCAAGCGCTACCTCGTGAAGCGCCAGCTCGAAGATACCGGGCTCACTGCAGAGCAATGCGACATCACCGAGGGCGCCATCCGCGCGGTGATCGAGGATTACACGCGGGAAGCCGGCGTGCGCAATCTGGAGCGCGAGATCGGCGCGATTCTCCACCACGTCGCCATGCGTGTCGCCGAAGGCAAAGAGACGCGCATGCGGATTGAGGCGAAGGACCTCCATGCCATTCTGGGCCCCCGCAGGTTCGAGAACGAAGTGGCCATGCGCACCAGCGTGCCCGGCGTCGCCACCGGACTTGCCTGGACGCCGACCGGCGGCGACATTCTGTTCATCGAGTGCGCCCGCGTGCCCGGCAAAGGTGGACTGATCCTCACCGGCCAGCTTGGCGACGTGATGAAAGAGAGCGCCCAAGCCGCGCTGTCCTTGGTCAAGGCGCGCGCGGCTGCGCTCGGCATCGATCAGAGCCTGTTCGAGAACTCGGACATCCATTTGCATGTGCCCGCCGGCGCCATTCCCAAGGACGGTCCCTCCGCAGGCGTGGCCATGTTCATCGCGCTGGTCTCGCTGCTCACCGGGCGCACGGTCAAAAGCGATACAGCCATGACCGGCGAAATCTCGCTGCGCGGCCTCGTGCTGCCCATCGGCGGCGTCAAGAACAAGGTTTTGGCGGCGGTGCGCGCCGGTATCACCACGGTGATGCTGCCCGAACGCAACCGGAAGGACTATGAGGACGTGCCCGAAGCAGCGCGTGGTGCCGTCAAGTTCGTGTGGATGTCGACGGTCGACGACGCGATTCAAGCGGCGCTTGAGTCCGCCGCCGAGACGGCGAGCACCGCTCCCGTCGGCTGATTGGCTGTGCCCTCCGCCCCCGCCAAGTCACGCCATCCCAACATAGGTCTGGCCCTCGGTAGCGGTGCGGCACGCGGTTGGGCGCATATCGGGATCATCGATGCGCTCGTGGAGGCCGGCCTCAAGCCGAGCGTGATCTGTGGGGCCTCCATGGGTGCGCTGGTCGGCGCCGCATATGTTGCTGGCCGGCTTCCCGCTTTGCGGGACTGGGCCGAGAGTGTCAGCTGGCGCGAGATCATGCGCCTCGTGGACATCCGGCTATCGGGCGGCGGCGTGGTCGACGGCAAGCAGATCGTGACGTTCTTGCAAGGCCTGGAGATCTCCGCGCCCATCGAGAGCTATCCGAAAAAATTTGCCGCGATCGCCACGGATCTCGTGACCGGGCGGGAGATCTGGCTGCAGACGGGGCCTATCGAGAACGCGGTGCGCGCCTCGATCACCCTGCCCGGCATCTTCCGGCCCTACAAAATCGACGGCAAATGGCTGCTGGACGGCGGCTTGGTCAATCCCGTGCCGGTGTCGACCTGCCGCGCTCTGGGGGCCGAAATCATCATTGCCGTGAACCTCAACGGCGACCTCTTAGGCCGAAGATTCAAGGACAAGACGCGCGGGGCCGACAGCAAATCCAAACGCCCCTCCAATGACTGGCTTGCCCAGCTTCACAGTCAGATGCCGGCCTCGATCAGGCAGCAAATCGACCTTCTTGCGCCAAAATTGCTGCAGCCGGAGGATCGCACCCCGGGCTATTTCCAGGTCATCGCCACAGCCATCAACATCATGCAGGACCACATCACGCGCACCCGCCTCGCGGGCGAACCGCCGCACGTCCTGCTCGTGCCGCGCCTGGCCCATGTCGGGCTACTGGAGTTCAACCGCGCCAAAGAGGCGATCGACGAAGGCCGCGCCTGCGTCGAGCGCGCGCTGCCGCTCCTGCGCGAATATCTCTAGCCTTCCGTAACAACAGCCCCCGGGGGAACAGCGGACATCGGAATTGAGGGGCATGCAAAAGAGGATCATAGTCCTCCCCCAAGGCGGGCCTTGAGCCAAACGTCGGAGGCAAACCATGAAAAGCATTTTCTACGCATCTTTATCGATCCTGCTGATGCCGAGCGCTTATGCGGCCTCACTGCCGGGCGACAGCGCCGAGGGGAAGCGCTTGCTCGACGCGAACTGCATGGAATGCCACCAGACCGACATCTACACCCGCAAGGATCGAAGCGTTCAGTCGTTGGACGGGCTGAAAGAGCAGGTGGCCGGCTGCGCTCATATGGCAAAGAAAGAATTCTCCGCGAGCGAAGTGCAGGACCTCCTCAAATATTTGAACGATCAGTTTTATCATTTCGACTAGGCGCGGCACTGGTCGCGCCTGGGGTGGCGGCTTACCGCAGCAACAGCCCCGGGAAGTGCGAATTGCACGCCATGACATGGGTGATGGCGGCGCGGTCATACTCATCCCCTGAGCGGTATCGCGCGAAATAGGCGTTGAGCTGCGCCACGCGATCCGGCATCGCGTCCACCGCCTGCAAACCCACCGACACCCCGTAATTGGCAAACGCGATCCGCACATGCGGTAGAGACGGCTCGCGGGCGAAATAGCCTTCCTGCATCCACGCTTGGTCGAGCATGGCGAGCGAGCGCCGCCGCTGGATCACGGCCCAGTCCTCTTCGGGGAAAAACTGCGTCATCCACAGCATCATGCCGAGCCCGAGATCCTGGGTGATGACGAGATCGTCCGCGATCGCATCAATGATCGCTTTCATCTCGGCGATCTCCGGCGCCAGCGCCTGTTCATCGAGCAGCCGGTAGGACACGTAGCCGTCGAAGGCGTCGAGCGCACCGAATCCGTAGCCGGGATAGGGGCCACTTAAGTCCTCCTGCATCTTCCAGAGGACGCCGCGGCCGGGGATCACGAACGGCCCATGGATGTCGCGGGCCAGCGCTACCCCCTCCTCCCGGAATTTCGGATCGAAGCGCCCGAGCACGTGGAGCGCGTAGAGCCACATCGACAGGTAATGGAAATATTGGCCGTCGCGGTCCGGCTCCTCGCCGATGCGGATCCCTCGCTTGCGCCCGAGCACGCGGTTGACCTCGGATACGACCCAGAGGGCCTCATCGAGAAATTTCTGGTCCTTCGACGGTTCATAAAGCGAGGCCAGAAGGACGACGCCGAAGGCATCCGTCCACAGATAGCGCAAACCGTTCGGCCAGATGCGCTCCTCGCGCATCCATGCGAGCTTCTGCAGGACATAGTCGATATCCTGAAGCCCCCGCATCAGGTGATCTCCTCGTCTGGGGGATCGTCCTCGAGCGCGCGATAGGCCGCGCCCTCCATATCGTCGAACTGGCCCGAGCGCAGCGCCCACAGAAACGCGCCGAGGCCGAGCGCGCCGAGCACAAGCGCCGCGGGGATCAGCCAAGCTAGCGCCGTCATGACCGCCCCCTCCCCGCCAGCCGCGCTGCGTTGAGCGTCACCAGGATCGAGGAGCTCGACATGACGATGGCGGCGATGAGCGGCGTGACGAAGCCCGCCATGGCGAGCGGCACGCAGATAATGTTGTAGAGGCCCGCCACGCCGAAATTTTGTATCGCCATGGCGTGCGCCCGCTTACCCGTAGCGATGGCCTCGCCCACAGGCGCGAGCTTGGCGCCTTGGAACACGAAATCGGCGGCGCGCTGGCTCAGATCGGCGGCCGTGGCCGGCGAGATCGAGGCATGCGCGGTGGCCAAGGCGGGCGCGTCGTTGAGCCCGTCCCCGGCCATCAGGACTTTGCGGCCCTCTTTCGCGCGAGCCTCGAGCCAAGCGATTTTGTCGGCGGGTTTGAGTTCCGCACCCCACGTCTCGATGCCGGCCTCGCGCGCGGCCCGTTCGACCGCAGCCGTCCGGTCGCCGGACAGCAGCGCCACGTCAAAGCCGCGTCGTTTCAGTGTCGCGACCGTCTCGGCGGTATCGGAGCGCATGGCATCGGCGAAGCGGAACCGCACGGGCTGGCCGTCGCCATGCCGGTACCACACCTCGCCACCGTCACTCGCCTCGCCCTCGACGCCACACCACGCAGCCGAGCCGAGCCGTTCTTCTCCTTGCGGCGTCGTCCGTGCCAATCCCTCGCCCGGCGTTTCCTCGACGCAAGGCACCGGCGCCACGGCGCCGAGCCGCTGCTCCGCCACGGCAACCAGGGCACGGGCGTAAGGATGCCGGCTGGCCGTGGCCAGCGCCGCCGCAGCGGCCAAGACGGCATCAGAAACCTCCGCATCTTCAATGAGTTGTGGCTTGCCCAACGTAAGCGTACCGGTCTTGTCGAACACCACCATGTCGATCTCGGCGATGCGCTCCAACCCATCCGGCGCCTTGACCATGATGCCGCGCCGAAACAGACGGCTCGCCGCGGCGATCTGCACAGCCGGTACGGCCAGCGCCAACGCGCAAGGACAGGTGATGATCAGCACGGCGATGGCGTAAGTCAGTGCTGTCTGCCAGCCGGCGCCGGCCACGAGCCAGCCGAGAAACGTTGCCAGTCCTAAGATATGCACCGCCGGCGCATAGATTTGCGCCGCCCGGTCGGCCAGCCGCCGGTAGCGTGCCTTGCCCTGCTCGGCCGCCATCATCAGCCGGCCGATCTCGGCTAGCAGCGTCGCGCTGTCGGCGGCAGTGACGTCGATCTGCAGGCCTTGCGTCAGGTTGAGGGTGCCCGCGTAAACCTGCTTACCGGCGGACACCGTGGCGGGCGCCGTCTCGCCTGTGATCAGGCTCTGATCGACCTCTCCCTTGCCCGCCCACACCACGCCGTCGGCGGCGACCCGCTCGCCGGCCGCGACCAGCAGACGGTCGCCGGGCCTGAGTGCATGGGCAGCGACTTTGCGCTGCGTGCCGTCCGTATTGATGACGGTGGCCACACCACTCTGAAGGCTCAGCAGATTCTGCGCCTCGCCGCGCACGCGGACTCGCAAGGACTCGTCGAGATACCGCCCCACCAGCAGGAAGAACAGCAGCGTGACGGCGGCATCGAAATAGACCTGCTCATTGCCGAGCATGGTCTGATAGAGGCTCATGCCCGTCGCCAGAAGGATGGCGAGCGAGATCGGCACATCCATGTTGAGACGCCGGCCCTTGAGCGCGGCGAAGGCGGAGACGAAGAAAGGCTGTCCGGCATAGGCCACGGTCGGCAGGGCGATCAGCGCCGACAGCCAGCGGAAGAGCCCGGCCAGCGCCGGGTCCATGTCGCCGCCCTCCCCGGACCAGACGGCGATGGACAGGAGCATGATATTCATGGCGGCGAAGCCCGCCACCGCCACGCGCCGCAGCAGATATTTCTGCCGCGCATCGCCGCGATCTTGCTTTGCCGTCTCGATCGGGGCTGCGGTAAACCCGATACGGTCGAGCGCGGCGATCACATCGACTTCGCCGGCTTTCGACGGATCGTAGGTGACGGTGACCCTCTTGGCCGCCAGAGATGCCCGCGCGCTGTCGACGCCAGCAACCCGCAGCGCCGCCCGCTCCACCGAGCGCAGGCAGGCGCCGCAATGCATTTCCTCGACGGCAAGAACGAGTGTGGTGGGTGCGCCGTCCGTAGCCTGCGGGGCGAGCGCCGCTGCAGGCACATGCGCCGTCATGGCCGGTCGGCGACGAACAGGCGCCGCTTGAGACGGTAGCGCGGATCGGCCCCCTCCTCGCGCGAGGCCAGCGAAATCACCCAAAGCCCCGGCGCGAGCCCGATGTCCGTCCCGTAGACGCCGGGGGACACTTCGTTGAATTCGACCGCCTGGTCCTCCCGGTCGGTCGCGGCGCGGCTGACCGTGGCGGCGAGTTTGAGACCGGTGACCGGCGATTCGGCCTTGTCGACCACGCTCAGCGTCAGCTGGCCCTGGCGGTCGTCATAGGCGATGTCGCCCTGCCAACCGAGCGCCGCCTGGCGCTTAGCCGCTTCGATCGTGTCGTTGTAATTCAGGCCACTACGGTACGGATCGGGCCGGTCCCCGCCGCTGAAGGTTTCGAGCGCGTAGTAGACGAGAGCGCTATTGGCCGCGAGCATCACCCCAAAAAACACGATGAGCCCGAGAAGCACATGGCGCCCCTCGATACCGTTGGCGAACCAGCCTTGCGTCAACCGTCCTTGCGGCCTCATCGCGGTGGCCCCTGGAACATTGCCTCGTGCTCGGTCCGCGCACCGCTGGCGATGTCGGTGATGACGAAGGAGAATGGGGTCGCTACGGCAGTCAAAGCTTTCACGCCCGGCTTGTCGAGGGTCACATAGATTCGCACCGACTGGAGATTGTCCGGCGGCACCGGCACCACGGCGCCGCCCTCATGGCCGATCAGGTCGAGCGTGGCGCCGGGCAGTCCTTCCACGCCGATGGTGAACGCCCGCGGCAGATAGAGTTTATTGAGCAGCTTGATGGTGTAACCGTTGCGCGCGCCGCCATCCGACAGCCGCACATAGAACGGATTGCGGTCGTGCAGCACGTTGACATCGAGCTCGGGCCTGAGCACCAAGGCCGTCACCATGATGATCCCAACCACAACCATGGCGACCGCGTAAAGGATGACACGGGGCCGGAAGAGATTGATGGGCTCCGCCCCTACATCGCCCGCCTCCAGATTTCGCACCGTGTCATAGGCGATCAGCCCGCGCGGACGATCGACCTTGTCCATGATCTCGTCGCAGGCATCGATGCACAGCGCGCATTGAATGCATTCGAGTTGCGGCCCGTCGCGAATATCGATCCCGGCGGGACATACGGCGACGCATTGCCGACAGTCGACGCAATCGCCCCGCCCCTCCCAGGACTGGCCCTTCCTATGGGGACCGTGCGGCTCCCCCCGCCAGGTGCGGTAGGAGATGAGCAGGGAATCCCTGTCGAACATGGCACCCTGGATGCGCGGCCAAGGACACATATAGATGCAGACCTGCTCGCGGGCGATGCCGCCAAGCAGATAGGTTGTTGCCGTGAAGACGCCGATGAAGAGATAGGCCGTCGTCGGCGCTTCGAGCGTGAAGAGCTGCCGGGCCAGCGTCGGCGCGTCGGCGAAGTAGAACACCCAGGCGCCGCCCGTGGCGATCGCGATCAGCAGCCACGTGACATGCGTTGCCGTCTTCTTCCACACGGTTTCGCCAGCCCAGGGATGCTTGTCGAGCCTAAGCCGGGAATTGCGATCACCCTGCCAGAAGCGCTCCACCGCGATCATCAGATCGGTCCACACCGTCTGCGGGCAGGTATAGCCGCACCACACACGCCCGGCCACGGACGTGACGAGAAACAGCGCCAGCGCGGCCAGCACGAGCAGACCGGTGACGTAGTAGAATTCTTGCGGCCAAATCTCGACGAAGAAGAAATAGAAGCGCCGGGCCGGTAGGTCGATCAGCACGGCCTGATCGGGAAGATACGGACCGCGGTCCCAGCGCAGCCACGGCACGATGTAGTAGATGCCGAGCGTCACGGCCATAACGATCCATTTGACCGTGCGAAACGTCCCGTGGGCCTCCTTCGGGTAGACCTTCACGCGGGACGCATAAAGCGTCCTGCCCTCGCCCGAGACGGTGGGCACGTCGCTGCGCATCACGCCGGGCGCGGCCTCGACGGGCGCGGAATCGCCGTTCACGCGCCCAACAGGCGCGCTGGCTCCTTCGTGTAGATCAGTCATGGCCATCACTAAAACGATAGGCTACTGACCGCCGCCAAGCGAGTGGACATAGATGGCGAGTTCCTTGATCGTCGCAGGATCGAGGCGCCCGGTCCAGGCAGGCATCATGCCGCCGCGGCTATTGGTAACCGTCTCGACAACGGTTGCCTTGTCTCCACCATAGAGCCAAAGCTCGTCAGCCAGATTAGGCGCACCGAGCGCCTGATTGCCTTTGCCTTCCGCGCCATGGCATGCGGCGCAATTCGTGGCGAAAATCGGCGCGCCACGTTCTGCGGCAGCCGCGTCATCGGCATTGCCGGAAAGCGAGAGGACATATTCGGCGACATCGTCGACCTGATCGGCCTTCAACATCCCCAGCCGGCCGAAAGCCGGCATTTGCGTATTGCGTGTCTTGGGATCGTCGGAGCGAACGCCGTGGCTGATCGTCTGATGGATCGCGTCGAGCGAACCGCCCCACAGCCACGCGTCGTCGCGCAAGTTCGGATAGCCAGTGAAGCCTTGAGCGCCGCGACCGTGACAGGGCGCGCAGTTATCGCCGAACGCCGCAGCGCCGCCGGCCATGGCGAAATTCATCAGCTCGGGATCGGCATTGATTGTCGCCAGATCGCTCGCCGCGATCCTGTCCCGAAACCCAGCCTTCGCGGCCTGCGCTTTGACCAGATCTTCGGCCAGGATCTCGCGCTGGCTATAGCCGAGCGTGCCGGTGGTATAGCTCGACACCAGCGGCCAAGCCGGCATCAAGATCCAATAACCGATCGCCCAAACGATGCAGGCATAGAACGTATAGAGCCACCATTTCGGCAGCGGCTTGTTCAGTTCCTGGATGCCGTCCCATTCATGGCCGGTTGTCTCGTCGTCCGTAGACGTGTCGCCTTGTTTCTTGGCCATGACTCAGTCGTCTTTCTTCTTAGACTTAGGCTTGGGCTCGCGGTCCTTCTCCAGAGGCAATTTCGCCGCCTCCTCGAAGCGCTTCTTGTTGCCGGGCCAGAACGCGTAGATCACGACTCCGACGAACAAGGCGATGAAGAACAGAAGCGCCGCCACCTGGCTGACCGATGCCACCTGCTCGTAGGTCATCGTTCCATCCTCACCTTAGATTGGGTCCGGCGGCGTCGAACGTCGCAAAGTCGACCAGCGTGCCCAGCATCTGCAGATAGGCGATCAGCGCATCGAGCTCGGACACGTAGCCCGGGTCGCCGTCGAACTCCCGAACCTGCGCCTTGGGATAGCGCGCCAGGAATTCTTTGAGCCCCTCGGCATTGGCGCCGGCCTGCAGCTCGACATCGGCCTTCGCGCTCTCGATCATCTCGTCGGTATAGGGCACGCCGACAATGGCGCTCACCTTCAAGTTCTCGGCGATGTTGTCATAGTCGAGCTCCCGCTTGGCGAGAAACGGATAGCCGGGCATCACCGATTCTGGCACCACGGCGCGCGGATCGCCCATATGCGCCCGATGCCACTCGTCGGAATATTTGCCGCCGACCCGCGCCAGATCGGGACCGGTGCGCTTCGACCCCCATTGGAAGGGATGGTCGTACATGCTCTCGGCGGCGAGACTGTAATGCCCGTAGCGCTCGACTTCGTCTTTCAGCGAGCGGATCATTTGGCTGTGACAGAGATAGCAGCCCTCGCGTACATAGATGTCGCGACCGGCAAGCTCAAGCGGCGTGTAAGGCCGCATGCCTTGCACTTTCTCGATGGTCGAACTCAGCCAGAACAACGGCGCGATCTCGATAAGGCCGCCGATGGCGACGACAATGAGGATCAAGACCAGCAGAAGGATCGAACTCTTCTCGACGATTTGATGTTTTGCCCAGTCCATGCCGCCCCCCTATTCCGCCGGTGCCGTATATTCGCCGGGGCGGAATTCGGGCGCCGCGGCGATGCGCGGCTGATCCGTCGCATCGACCGGCTCGTCGCCGCGCGCCGTGCGCCACAGATTGTAGGTCATCAGCAGCGCGCCGATGAAGAACAAGAGGCCGCCGGTCGCCCGGATCACGTAGAAGGGATGCATCGCCTCGACGGTCTCCACGAAGGAGTATTCGAGGAAGCCAAGGCTATCGTAGGCCCGCCACATCAGCCCTTGCAGGATACCCGACACCCACATGGAGGTGATGTAGAGCACGATGCCCAGCGTCGAGATCCAGAAATGCCACTCCACCAGACGCTGGGAATAAAGCGCCTTGCGATGCCACAGCCACGGCACGAGGCAGTACAGCGCCCCGAAGGTGATGTAGGCGACCCAGCCCAATGCGCCGGAATGCACGTGTCCGATGGTCCAGTCGGTGTAATGCGACAGGGCGTTCACCGACTTGATGCTCATCAGCGGTCCCTCGAAGGTGGACATGCCGTAGAAGGCGACCGAGACGATCAGCATGCGAATAACGGGATCGGTTCTGAGCTTGTCCCAGGCGCCGGACAGCGTCATCAGGCCGTTGATCATGCCGCCCCAGGACGGCATCCACAGGATGATGGAGAAGGTCATGCCGAGCGTCTGCGCCCAGTCCGGCAGCGCCGTGTAATGCAGATGATGCGGGCCGGCCCAGATGTAGATGAAGATAAGTGACCAGAAATGCACCACTGAGAGCCGGTAGGAATAGATCGGCCGCTCGGCGCGCTTCGGCACGAAGTAGTACATCATGCCGAGGAAGCCGGCGGTGAGGAAGAAGCCGACCGCGTTATGCCCGTACCACCACTGGGTCATGGCGTCCTGGACGCCGGAATAGATGATGTAGCTTTTCGAGCCGAGCATCGAGACCGGCACCGCCAGATTGTTGACGATGTGCAACATGGCGACGGTGACGATGAAGGCCAGATAGAACCAGTTGGCCACATAGATATGCGGCTCGCGGCGCTTGGCGATCGTGGCGAGGAAGACCAGGAGATAGACCACCCAGACGGCGGTGAGCCACAGATCGACATACCATTCGGGTTCAGCATATTCCTTCGACTGCGTGACGCCAAGCACATAGCCGGTGGCCGCCATCACGAGGAAGAGCTGGTAGCCCCAGAACACGAACCACGGCGACCATTTGCCAGCAAGCCTGGCCCGGCAGGTGCGCTGCACGACGTAAAGTGATGTGGCGATCAGGGCGTTGCCGCCAAAGGCGAAGATGACGGCTGAGGTATGCACCGGCCGCAACCGGCCGAAATTGGTCCACGGTAGATCGAGATTGAGAACCGGAAAGGCCAGTTGCCAGGCAATCACGTCGCCGATCAGGAAGCCGGCGAGGCCCCAGAAGACCGTGGCGATGACGCCGGCGCGGACGACACCGTCCGCATAGCTCGTGGCGTCATGCGACTCCGTCTTCTCGATGATCTGCGTGAGCATAAAGAGGAAGGCAAGGCCCGCGGCACCGAGCAGGACGCAGCCATGAAACTGGATGACCCGGTCTTCGCCGGCGATGGCCAGGATGAGGCCCACGACGACCAGAAGTCCCGCCGCCCCGAGCGCCAGGAAATCCGAAAACGCCTTCCACTCGTCACGCTGAAGCAGTGCAGCCATTAGCCCATCCCCTCATCTTGGTGAGGATTGCTCTAGGCTGAAGCCCAGAACCTTGACCAAGATCAAACTCTCGGCAGAGAGCCTGCGACAGAGACTACCGGTCTGTGGATTGGCGGCAAGCCATTCGGCTCTGAGGCGCAAGGCACGCCAAGGACAACCGCAGCGTCGCCGCCGTGCGATCTAACTTCCTCTTGTCATCGCAACCCACTATGATTGCGGCACTGTTCAGTGGGGCCCTATGCGACTTTTTTCTGGAATTCTGATCGGGGCGTTGCTCGTGATCATCGGCGTCTACATCGTGGATCTGGGAGCCGACGGGGTGAAGCAACGGCACATGGTCAATTGGGACGTGGTCGGCGAGCGGGTCAGCGACATGACCTCGGGCCTCCAGGCGATCTGGGCCGATTTCACCCGTGAGATGACCGGCCCCACCTAAGCCACTAAAAGCGCCAAGATCTCTTGAAATCCCAGCGCGCGGCTGGCGGAGACGGGGGGATTCGAACCCCCGATACGGCTTTTGACCGTATAACGGTTTAGCAAACCGCCGCCTTCAGCCTCTCGGCCACGTCTCCGTCGTTCTAAATCAAGTGCCTAGCCTATCGGTTAGCACTTGAAAATCATCAAATTGGCACCCGATCTTTTAGAGGCCGGAGCCCTGGAACTAAGGTAGGTGCCGTACCTGTCAGACAGATCAGCCAAAATTGATGTATCGCCGGGCTTTACGATCACTGACGCCATTAGAGTAAGCGATCTCCATTAGCTCACGTCGCAGGGCGGTTTCCAGTTCTTCGTCACTCTCAGGTTCGACAGACGTCGTGTCGTCTGTGGTCGCGTCAGAGACACCATCGAAAGCCCGTTCGATGATGTCTAGATCGAGTGGGTCGAGATCGCGTCTAAATCTTGAGAGCATTGGCTCACCTAGTTTCCTCTTTCGATGCACGACGTCTAAATTAGCGACATGACAACGGCGCTAACGCGCCTCTGCGACATTTGCGCCCGCGAGTGCGCGTCACGAGCGCGCTTTGCTCAGAAGTTGCATATTAGAACTCATGCCACTTCAGCTTTAGTGCCCTCGCGTAGGCACTGCTAAGATAAATATTGGGGGTCAGTAGATAAGCCGGGGGCGTGTGGTGTCGGGGCGCAGTGAGCCCCGCGCCTGGTTGGCGCTGTTGGGCGCCAATGTGTATCCGCCTCGACGGCACCCGGAAACGAGAAAGCGGGCGGCACGGAATTGAAGCACCCGCGCCGCCCTGCCATGTAACGGCCGCTAGTCGTTGCGGCCCATCATGTGGTCGATCAGTCCGTGGTGCCGGGAAGCACCTCGGTGTAGATCTGAGTGTGCACCAGTTCGATCACCTCGAGCGAATCATCCGCCGCGGCTGCAAACAGGGCAGCGGATCCATCCGGAAGGGTCCCGTTCACCACGTCGAGATAGGCGTTGATGTCAAGGGTCCGCGAAACCGGATCAGCCCCGTCGATTGACACCCAGTAAGAGTAGTCTGTCGGGTAGTCTCGGGTATAGTCGAACCCCGAGTAGTCATAGTATGTATCGGCTGTGCCGGCGATAAGGTTCTGATAGTAGACGTAGTCGATGGTGATGTCGCCGGTCTTGTCGGCGACACCGGCGAACAGCGCTGCAGCCGTGTCCAGCGTGGCAAGATCACCCAGCGCCGTTTCGGTTGCCGTGGCGTCGGTGGCGGAGGCCAAACCCTTTAACAGGTCTACGTAGAGGGCGAGGTTCTCCAGGGGCGAGTCGATGGTGCTTGTCTCGCCGTCGACGGTATAAGTGATCCGGCCAGAGGTGTCTGTGTCGAGAATGACGCCATCCGCGGTCAGTTTGGCCAGCGCGTCGGTGAGAGCCTTCTCGGTCACTTTGTCCGGTGCGCGCGCCACGGAGCTTCGACCGAATTCGACCTCGATCGCGGTCACGCCTTCAGGCACTTCGAGTCCGACCGTCGGCGTCGTCTCGGTGCAGGCGACATTAAGACAGATCAAATATTCACCGTCGACTTGCACGGCCACACCGGTTTCTGGATCGCGCTTCAGCATGATCAGGTCGCCATAGAGGTCACCCTTTTTGCTACCCGCGCCCTCGGGTTTGCCGCCGCCGCCACCCGAGTGCGGGTTCAGCTCAGGGTTGCCGCCAGCCCAGACCGGCCGGTCGCTGTCGTCATCCTCGCCAACCACTTCATCGGATGTCTTTTCGTCCGTTGAACTCGGCCCTTTGGCCTTGGCCGCTGATGAACCCTTGCCTTCCGGCGGCCCCTTCTTTCCACCACCGCTTGTCACCGATGGACCCTTGCCCTCTGGCGTCCCCTTCTTTCCGCCAGGCTGAGCGTCGGAAGCGGCCTCGTCTTCCATGTCGCGGAAAACATCACTCAGAGAACTCGGTGCCCGGCCTTTGCCGCGGGTCGAATCGTCCCCGCCTTTTTTACCGGAATGCCCATCGTCACCGCTTGTATGACTGCCACCAGAAGCACCTCCGCCGGGCCCGCCAGGCCCGCCACCGCCCCCACCGCCGCTGTGTCCCTGAGCCACAACAGCTACTGGCATCAAGATTACGGCTGCCAAAGCGATAACGGCTACAAGTGCCGAATGTGACCCGTTAGTTTCTTTTCTTTTTCTGCCTACCAGCACGGAGTGCCTCCAAGAGTTTGAATTTCGAGAAATTGCGTCGATCTAAGCAACTGAGCCGTATAGCTCATTGATGTGGATCAGATCCGCTATGATGATCGTCCGAAGCCGCCTCGTCTTCCATGTCGCGGAAGACATCACGTAGAGACGCAGGCCCGCGGCCCTTGCCGCGCGTAGTGTCGTAGCCGCCCTTTTTACCGGCGCCTTTCTTTTTGCCCGAAGACCCATCTGTGTGGCTGGAAGACCCGTCTGTATGACTGGAATGCCCATCGTCATGGGTTGTGTGACTGCCACCAGAAGCACCGCCGCCGGGCCCGCCAGGCCCGCCACCGCCCCCACCGCCGCTGTGTCCCTGAGCCACAACAGCTACTGGCATCAAGATCACGGCTGCCAAAGCAATAACGGCTACAAGTGCCGAATGTGACCCGTTAGTTTCTTTTCTTTTTCTGCCTACCAGCACGGAGTGCCTCCGAGAGTTTGAGCCTCGAGAAATTGCGTCGAGGTCGTTCTGAGCGACTGAGCCGCATAGCTCACTGATGCGGATCAAATCCA
>Ga0307380_10004562_pt1 | contig 18657 bp, 12 predicted proteins | sample UN3MG_FD_202239 | JGI IMG/M metagenome (GOLD analysis project Ga0307380, IMG submission 202239) | Soil microbial communities from Risofladan, Vaasa, Finland - UN-3 | ecosystem: Environmental > Terrestrial > Soil > Coastal area > Acid sulfate soil | place: Finland: Risofladan, Vaasa | collected...
GGCGCTCGCCTTGCCGCTGTTCGCGGTCGGCGAAGCCACGGCCCGGGAGGCCCGGCAGCTGGGCTTCGCCGAAGTCGTCATCGGTCCCGGCACCGGCGCCGGTCTGCTGCCGCTGATCCGCCGGGAGCTGCATCCCGAGAAGGGCGCGTTGGTGCATGTCGCCGCCGAGGCGGTGGCGTTCGACCTCAAGCCACCGCTCGAAGAGGAAGGCTTCACTTTCCGCCGGCCCGTGCTCTACCGCTCACATCCGGCCGAAACGCTTTCCGCCGAGATTGTGGCCGGGCTCGCATCCGGCGACATCTCCGGCGTCATCCTCCTGTCGCCGCGCACCGCCAAGACCTTTGCCGCGCTGGCCGAGCGACACGGAGTGGTAACGCAAGCAACTGGCCTTGTTTGCTATTGCCTGTCGCAGGCGGTAGCAGAGGCGGTGGCACCCCTGGGTCTTGAAGTGCGCGTGCCCGCGCATCCGCGCGAGGAAGATGTCCTTGCGCTCTTGGACTCCGGCGCGTCATCTTTGTGAGTGACGCGAATCTCTCAGGGCGTAAAGGTAACGACGTGATGGCGGGCTCCTTCGGCAAAACGGACAACGGTCAGGACCAGGCGGCGCCCCGCCCGGTGCCGACCATTGAAGGCACGGCCACCGAAGTCGTCGAGACGGACGTGGCTGCGAAGGATGCGGAGTCCAAGGACGGCGTCACCGCCGCGACGGCAGCGCGCGCGTCCCCGCTTGGGGAGAGCGGCGACGAGACCGAAGCCGAAAAGACAAGCGCCGAAGAGACAACCTCCGAAGACACTGCTTCCGAAGACACTGCCGCGCTTGAGCCGCCAGAGACGGAGACGCAAGGCATGGCAGTGCCGCCGCCACGCCGTGGCTCAGGGGGCAGAATTCTCGGCAATCTCAGCGCGGGGCTGCTCGGCGGCCTTGTCGGCGCCGGCGCGCTCGCGCTGGCCTGGGACTACCTGCCCCTGAACCAGCAAGCGGACGCACCCGATCTTTTTCCGCTCGAAACGCGCCTCGCCAAGCTCGAGAGTGCACCGGCACCGGACCCCGACGTGGCCCTTTCCGACCAAGTGGCCAAACTCGAAGCGAAACTCGCCAGCCTCGAAGGTCAGGAAGCGCCGATCCCGCCGGAAGTGTCGGCCGTCACCGACCGTGTGGCCCAGCTTGAAACCAGCTTCAAGGCCATGGCCGAGGCGGCAAAGGATGGCGGCTCTGTGGGCGACGCCGCGGCGATCAGCCAGCAGATCGGCGCCGCCGAGCAGCGGCTCGATGGCAAGATCGAGACCGCGCTTGCGGACGCCAAATCGGCCAATACCGCGGCGCTCGAGACCTTGCGGAAGGAGATCGCCGGGCTCGAGGCCAAGCTGCGGGCGCTGGCCAACGCCGAGCTCAGCTCAGGCGAGGCGGCGCGCCTCGTGCCGGAGATCGCCGTCCTGGCCGAGCGGCTGTCGAAGCTCGAGACCTCGCTTCCGGCGTTGCTCGATGCTGTCGATGAAGAGGCCGAGGACACGAAGGCAGCCACGCAGGCGATCGCCTTCGCCAATCTGCGGGCCGCGGTCAGCGAGGGGCGCCCCTATGCCGCTGAGCTTGGCACCCTGGCGGCGCTGTCGCCCGGCGCGGGCGATCTCGGTCGCCTGCTCGACTATGAAGACAAGGGCATTCCCACGGTTGCCGAACTGACCCGTTCGTTCAAGGACGCCCGGACCGCGGCGCTGTCGTCGCCGGCAACCGACGCCGACGGTTCGATCATCGACCGCTTCGTGGCGAGTGCCGAATCCCTTGTGAAGGTCAGGCGGGTCGATGCGGACGCCAAGGGCGATGGACCCGGTGCCGTGCTGGCGCGCGCCGAGGCGCAACTCGAACAAGGCAACCTCGCGGCCTGCGTGTCCGAGGTCGAGACGCTGCAAGGGGCTCAGCGCGCGGCGTTCGCCGACTGGCTCGATCAGGCGCAAGCCCGGCTGGGCGCCGACAAGACCCTGCAAAGGCTGGAGAGTATCTTGCTCGTTTCCCTCGGTGGGGGCGGCGCGCGTGGCGCAGACCAAACAGACGAGCAACAGTAGACGATGACGCGCATTCTGTTTTTCATTCTCTTCGTCGTGGCGGCGGCTTTGGGGCTCGGCTGGCTGGCCGACCGGCCGGGCACCGTCAACATCACGTGGCTCGGCTATCAGATCGAGGCCAGCGCTTTTGTCGCCGCCCTCGCGGTGGTGGCGTTCGTCGCCTTCGCTGTCGTGGTCTTTGCCGTGCTGCGCTACGTGTGGACCCGGCCCGCGGCCATGGCGGATTACGTCAAGGAGAAGCGGCGGCAGCAAGGCTACGAGGCGCTGTCGCGCGGTCTTCTGGCGATCGGCGTCGGCGACCGGGCGCTCGCCCAGCGCTACGCCGGAATCGCCGGGCGCAATCTGCCACGCGAACCGCTGACCGCGCTGCTCAAGGCGCAAGCCGCTCAGCTCAAGGGCGACAAGGCGGCGGCCCGGCGCGCGTTCGAGAAAATGCTCGATCAGCCGGAGACCCAGCTTCTCGGTGTGCGCGGCCTGTTTCTTGAAGCGCAGCGCAGCAACGATGTCGACGCCGCCCGGACGCTCGCCGAGCAGGCGGTGCAGCGCGATCCCAAGCTCGCTTGGGGCGTGAACGCGCTGTTCGACATTCAAGCCCGCGAAGGCGATTGGGACGGCGCGCTGAACACGCTGGCCATTGCCCGCCAAAACGGCCATGTGCAGACCGATATCGCCAACCGCCGCCGCGCCGTGCTGCTGACGGCCGAGGCCCGCGAGGCGGAAGCCTTCAATCCCGACAAGGCGCTGACGCTGGCCAACGAGGCGTTGCGGCTGGCGCCGTCGCTGGTGCCGGCGGCCGAGCTCGCCGGCCGCATCTTTGCCTCCAAGGGCGAGAGCCGCGCCGCGTCGCGTCAGATCACCCGCACCTGGAAGCTGTCGCCCCAGCCCGATCTGGCGGTCGCCTATGCCTTCGCTAAGCCCGGCCTGTCCCCGCGCGACCGGCTGAAGCGCGTCGAATATCTCGTAAGCCTCACGCCCGACGACATCGAGGGGCCCATCGCCGTAGCAAACGCTGCCGTGGAAGCGCATGACTGGCAAGTGGCCCGCGATGCGCTGGCGCCGTATCTCGAAGATCGCCCGTCGGCGCGCATTTGCACGCTGATGGCGCGGATCGAAGGCGGTGAGGGCGACAAGGGACGCGAGCGGGAATGGCTCGGTCGCGCCGTGCGCGCCCCCCGCGACCGCGCCTGGATCGCCGACGGCTATGTGTCCGACCGCTGGCTGCCCGTGTCGCCGGTCACCGGCGCCGTCGATGCCTTCGAGTGGAAGGCGCCGGTCGACGCCATCGGCCGCGGCGACGAGACGCTGCTGATCGAGGAGCATATGGAGCTGCCGCGCGACGCGAGCGCCATGGCGCCGGGGCCCGACCGAGAGATCGCGGCGCCGGCCGTGGTGGTCGACGTGAACTCCGTGGTCACCGAGGCGCCGCGCCAGGAGCCTCAATCGCCTAAGGACGAAGCGCCCGCCAAGGACGCGGTTAAAGACGCCGCCAAAGATGTAGACACCGCCCCGAAGACGGCGCCAGAGCCCGCGCCGAAGCCAAAGCCCACGGACTTCATCCCGATCCGGCCCCCCGACGATCCGGGGGTGGACCAGGGGGAAGCCGACGAAAGCCCGACCTCGCTGGAGCGCCTGCGCGCGGCGCAAATTCGCTGACGTCGGAAGACGATGCGGGATGGGCGGCGCAGTGTCCCGCGACCAGCTTGCGCCGGCTGAATATTGGCATTAAGCACGGGGCCAAGGCCTGACGCCGAAGGCTTCCTTTACCCCGCGCCGCCTATGGTTTCCCGGCGCGCCGGAGCCGCAGTAGCTCAGTCGGTAGAGCATCGCATTCGTAATGCGGGGGTCGGGGGTTCGAATCCCTCCTGCGGCACCACTTCCCTGACAGAGCAGAGTGGCGGCTGCGCCTAGCGCGGCAGGTTGAAGCGATAGGCCAGGCCGAGCACGCCGGAGAGTTGGTTCTCCGACTCGACGACGGGGCTGTCGGCCGCTTCTCCGACCAGGCGCCCATAGCGCCCACCGGCTTTCAGCAGCCACCGATCGGTGAGGTCCACCGTGCCGCCGATCGCTAGGAAGACGTCTTTGATGCCGGCGTCGGCAGAATACACTGGCACATCAGCTTTCGAGCGCGCGGACTGCTGCGGCGTGATGCCAAAATAGGTCTGCATGTAGTCTTCGCTGCCGAATGTCGTGCCGACGCGGGCGACGATCGTCGTGCGCTCTGTGAGTTGTTGCGTCGTCTCGGCACCGAATCTTAGCTCGAATCCGGATTCGTCACCGGTGACTTTATCGAGGATCGCCGCGTCGAACTGGATCGCGCCGACGCTGAACCCGGCATAGCCACCGAGTACCAATCCGCCTTCGACGTCTCCCCATCCGCGCAACTTGTCACCATCGTTTTGCTCTCGGTTGGTAATGTAGCCGGTGACGGCGCCGAGCTGCAGTCTCTCGCTGCCGAGCGCCCTTATGCGAATGTCATCGAGACCGCGAAAGTTTACCCGCTTGCGGAATTTCTTGAATGTTGACGGGTCTTCGTCAGGCGTCTCGGAGAACCGGGGAATGATAATTGGGATAGGGATATACTCAAACTCGTCCGAGCCTTCGTACTTTGGTTTGACGATTACCGAGCCGCCGAGCGCGATCGTTCTGCCGGCTTCCGGCTCCGCGACGGCAGGCGACGCCGAGACAACGGCGGCCGCCATGCCGGCCAACACCACGCCGGCGGTTTGCCGAACCGCCCAATCACGCCACATGAACATTCGAAATTTCCCTGCCATTATCGCGTGAATGCCGGCCGCCCCGTGGCCTTGCGCATCACGACTCTTGTGGCGAGTGTTGCATGGCCAGCAGTGCGGCGATAGTCGGTTTCAGGCACGAAATCGGCGTATTTTTATAGGTTTAGGCGATGAGGAATGCGCGCATCGCGGGAGGCTGAGGGCCGACGCCGACGAGTCTAGCCGACGATGTGATAGCCGCCGTCGATATAGTCGCCGCCGCCGGTGACGTTGGTCGCCTCGCTGCTCGCCAGGAACGCCGCATAGGCGCCCACAGCGCCGTTGGTCGCCAGATGATGGGTCGGCGCGCGCGCGGAGGTCTGGGCCATCAGCTCATCGAAATGCTCGATGCCCGACGCGGCGCGGGTCTTGAGCGGTCCCGGCGACAGGGCATGCACGTTGATGCCCTTGGGCCCGAGTTCCGCCGCCATGTAGCGGGTCGCGGATTCGAGTGCCGCCTTGACCGGTCCCATGATGTTGTAGTGCTCGACGACTCTGTCGGCGCCCAGATACGAGATGGTCATGCAGGTCCCGCCGTGCAGGCAAATGTCCACCTGGCCCCAGTCCGCGCCGATGCGGTCGAACAGCTGGGCGTATTGCGCATCTTCGCGCACGTCCAACGGCAGGATGATGTCGGCCCCGAGGCCTTCGGCGATGGGCCGCACGAAACGCTCAGCCTTCTCGCTTGGATAGGTGATGGCGAGGTCGGCGCCTTGCTCGCGAAACGCCTTGGCGCAGCCAAAGGCGATGGAGTCCTCGTTGGCGATGCCAATGATGAGCGCCTTCTTGCCGGCGAGAGAAAACAAATGGACCTCTGACAGTTGAGATGCAATGCAGCAATAACCGGCAAATGTGACGGTTCGAATGCGCATGACTGCGTCAAAATGGAGAGGACGTCAGGGCTGATCGATCCGCCGGCACGATCACGGCGGCGCCGATGGCGATCATGCCGAGAATTGCGGATTGGCCGATATGGTCTATCACCAGGGCTGGTTATCACCGCCGCGCCGGGAGCGCAGGCGATCGCGGTGGGCAACTATCGCAAGGCGCGAACGTTCTTGAAGGGCGAGAGCGTTACAGGACGTTGCCGGCATCGAGAGGAATAAGCGGTGAAACAGGGCAATTCCCACAAGGTCATCTACGCGGCGCTTGCCGCGAACACGCTCATCGCCATCAGCAAATTCGTCGCCGCCTATCTCACCGGCTCGTCGGCGATGATGTCGGAAGGCGTCCATTCCGTCGTCGACACGGGAAATCAGGGCCTGCTGCTATTCGGCATGCGGCGCGCCAAGCGGCCGGCCGACGCCGCACACCCCTTCGGCTATGGCGCGGAGATCTTCTTCTGGGCCTTTGTCGTCGCCATTCTGATCTTTTCCGTGGGTGCCGGCATCTCTTTCTACGAGGGTGTCGCCAAGCTGCTCAATCCGCATCCGATGACGGACCCCTATATCAACTACATCGTGCTCGCCGGCGCGTTCGTGTTTGAAGGGATCGCCTGCGCCATCGCCTATAAGGAATTCCGCAAGGCGCAAGGGACGGAGCGGCCGTTCCATCTGCTGACAGCCGTGCGCCAATCCAAGGACCCGGCGACCTTCACTGTGCTGTTCGAGGACAGCGCCGCCATGCTCGGGCTCATCGTCGCCGCCGCGGGCGTGTTCGCCGCCCATTCGCTGGACGTCGAATGGGCCGATGGCGCCGCGTCCATTGCGATCGGCTGCATCCTGGCGGGCGCCGCGGTCATGCTGGCGCGCGAGACGAAGGGTCTATTGATTGGCGAGGCCGCCAGCGGCGATGTGGTCCGGGGCATCCGGCGGATCATCGCCGAGGCGCCGGACGTTCTCCACATCAACGAGTTGCGCACCATGCATCTTGCGCCGCACGAGATCCTGCTGGCGCTCAGCGTCGACTTTGCCGACGGCATGTCTTCGCAAAGCGTCGAGAAGGCGGTCAGCCAGCTCGAGGGGCAGATCAAGAAGACCTATCCCGAAGTCAGGCGGGTGTTCATCGAGGTTCAAGCCAACCACGATGGCGCCGTGCGGATGTCGCGCTAGGCGAGACGAGGCTATTAGTCGTCGATTTGCACGTCGGACGTCAGTTCCTGCTTTGCCTTCTTCGTCGGCTGGTGTGTGAAGTCCTTGAGCGTACCGGTCTCCTGCACGTCGCGGGTGAAGGCCACCCCGCTCAACAGATAAGCGGTGATGAGTTCGGCTAGCGAGCGCAGGGCGTGAATATGAATGCGCTCCCAGCCGTGGCTGGCATCGATGCCAAAACATATCAGCGCCGTGCGCACATCATGGCCGGCTTCCACCGCTGAGGCCACGTCCGACCGGTAGTGGCGGAACACGTCGCGTTGATGAATGATCTCGTTCTCCACGCAGAGCTTCACCAGTTTGCGCGTCAAATGGTAGTCGAACGGGCCGTTCTGGTCGGCCATGGAAATCGTGACGCCGAACTCAGCGCTGTTCTGGCCCGGCGCCGTCGTGCCGTTATCGACGGCGATGAGGGAGGCCACGTCCTCGGTCAGAATGTTCGAGGCGCCGACTCCCACCTCTTCCTCGATGGTGAACAGGAAATAAACGTCGACGGGGAGCTTCTGCTTGGAGGAGATCAGCGCCTGGAGCGCGGCCAGCATGACGGCCACGCCGGCCTTGTCGTCGAGATGGCGGGAGCAGATGAAACCGTTTTCGAGGAACTCAGGCTGCGGATCGATGGCGACGATATCGCCGACGTCGATGCCGAGCTTCTGCGCCTCCTCGATATTGGACGACCGCGCATCCACGCGAATCTCGACATGCTCCCAGCCGCAAGGCTGGTCGTCGACGTCATCGCCATAGGTGTGGCCCGAGGCCTTGAGCGGCAGGATCGTGCCGCGGTAGCTGCCGGCTTCCGCAAAGATCGTGCAGCGCGCCCCTTCGGCGAAGCGCGCGCTCCAATGACCGATCGGCACCACGGCGAGCCGGCCATTTTCCTTGATCCTCTTGACCTGGGCGCCGAGCGTATCGAGATGGGCGGCAACCGCCCGGGCCGGGCGCCGCTCCGTGCCCCGCAGAATCGCGCGAATGGCGCCGCGCCGCGTCACCTCGAAGGGCACGCCGAGCCGATCCAGCTCGGCTCCGCAATACCGCACGATATTGTCGGTGTAACTCGTGGGGCTCGGGATCGCGAGAAGCGCCTCCAGCTGGCCGGCAAGGTAATCGAGGTCGATATGCAGCATCGTCATAGGAGCACCTTCCCGGAGGAAACATGGACACTACAAGAGCCCCCCGAGGGGGCGTCGTAGAGATGGGTAATATGATGCGCGCTAGATTTGAAGCGCTTCGCGCACGGCGGCGGGCATTGACTGGGGAAATAGCAGGTCGACGAAGCGCTCGGCCGTCGGCTGCGGCTCGTGGTTAGCCAGCCCGGGCCGTTCATTCGCCTCGATAAACCAGTAGTCCGGCTCCGTCGGCGCCTTCACGATGAAGTCGATTCCGGTGACCGGAATTTCGATCGCCCGCGCCGCCTGCACGGCGGCCTCGATCAAGGTCCGGTGCAGAATGCCGGTGACGTCGTGGATCGTCCCCCCGGTGTGGAGATTGGCAGTCTTGCGTACCACCATGTATTTGTCGGGCGGCGGCACGTCCTCGAGGCCAAAGCCGGCCTCGGCCACGCAGCGTTCGGTCTCGGCATCGAGCGGAATTTGGGACTCGCCGCCCGTGGCGGCCGCGCGGCGGCGCGATTGGTGCTCGATCAGATCGCGCACGGTCGAACGGCCATTGCCGATGACAGCGGCCGGCTTGCGGACGGCGGCGGCGACCACGCGATAGTCGATGACGATGACGCGCAGATCGGAGCCTTTGACGAACTCCTCGACCACCACCTCGTTGCAGAGCTTGCGCGCCGTCTCGATCGCCGCGCGCGTCTCATCCCAGTCCTTGAGGTCGACGGCGACGCCCTTGCCTTGCTCGCCGCGGGCCGGCTTCACCACCACGGAGCCGTGAGTTTCGACAAAGGCGCGCACCTTCTCTTCGTCAGCGGCGCTGACCTGTAGCGGCACATTCACGTTCGCCGCTTGGACGATGCGGCGCGTTACCCGCTTGTCGTCGCAAATGCTCATGGCGATCGCCGTGGTGAGCGCGGTTAGGCTTTCGCGGCAGACGATGGAGCGTCCGCCATAGGTCAAGCGGAAGAAACCGCCCTCCGCGTCGATAATGTCGACGCCGATGCCGCGCCGGCGCGCCTCGGCGATGATGATCCGCGCGTAAGGATTGAGAGCCTCGCCGTCGAACGCTTCTTCGGTGAACAGCGACTCGTTGATGACGTTCTTGCGCTTGATGGTGAAGGTCGGCAGCCGCACGAAGCCGAGCTTCTCATACAGGCCGATGGCCTGCTCGTTGTCATGAATGACGGAGAGGTCGAGAAAGGCCGCGCCGCGCTCCCGAAAATGTTCCGCCAGCCGCTGCACGAGAGCCACGCCGACGCCGGGCTGCGTTGCCTGCGGATCGACCGCCAGGCACCATAGCGAGGATCCCTGCTCATGGTCGCCAAACGCGGCGCTGTGGTCGATGCCGGTGATCGTGCCGACGATGCCACCGGTGGCCTCGTCCTCGGCGACGAAATAGGTGATCGCCCGGCTGTCGCGCCGTGACCAGAAGAAGTCCGGCGCCACCGTGACCATGCCGCGCGAGGCGTAGATGCGGTTCACCTCCTCGGCATCCTGAACCGAGCTGAGGCGGCGAACATAAAAGCCGCGAGGGCCGTCCTTGGCGGGTTTGTACGTGGCGAGGTTCAGCCGGTAGGTGTGCGACGGATCGAGAAACAGCTCCTGCGGCGCCGCGGCCAGCACCACATGCGGGTCGCTGATATAAAACGCGATGTCACGGCGGCCTGGGCCCTCGGCGCGGATGCATTTCGCCAGCTCCGGCGCCCTCTCGAAGGTCTGGCCGAACAGCAGCCGGCCCCAGCCGCAATCGAGCGCCACGTTCTTCTTCTCGGCCAACGCTTCCGTGCCGGGCATGAGAGACTCCGATCTGGCCGCAAGCACATGGGGTGCAGGCTTGGCGGCGTCGTCGGACCGCGTCTTGCTATGCTTTTCCATGCTCACCGCCATGCCTAGATGTTGTGGGCCTGAAGCCACAGTTCCAGTAACGCGCACTGCCACAGCTCGGATCCGCGCAACGGCGTGATGTGCGATTTCGGATCGTCGAACAGAGCCCCGAGATAGTCCGGCTTGAACAATTCGCGGTCGCGGGCCGCCTGCGAGGTGAGCGCGTCGCGCGTCATCTCGAGCACCGGTCCGTCGATATATTTCAGGGCCGGCACCGGGAAATAGCCTTTGGGCCGGTCGATCACTTCCGAGGGGATGACGTCGCGAGCCACGTCCTTGAGCACGCCCTTGCCGTCATATTTGAGTTTGAGTTCCGGTGGCACGCGAGCGGCAAGCTCGACGAGCTCATGGTCGAGAAATGGCACGCGGGCTTCCAGCCCCCACGCCATAGTCATGTTGTCGACGCGCTTCACGGGATCGTCGACCAGCATCACCGTGGTGTCGATGCGCAGCGCGCGGTCGAGCGGCGTCTCCGCGCCGGCGCGTTTGATATGCGCCTCGACGAACCGCGCCGGCTCGTCGTCTTCCGCCATCCAGCGGTTGGACAGGTGCCGGCCGAGCTTGTCGCGGTCGCGGTCGAAGAACAGCGCCTTGTAGTCGCCGACGATGTCGTTGGAGTTCTCGAGTTTCGGATACCAATGATACCCGGCGAACACCTCGTCGGCGCCTTGGCCGCTCTGCACCACCTTGACGTGCTTCGCCACCTCTCGCGACAGAAGATAGAAGCCGACATTGTCGTAGGACACCATGGGCTCCGACATGGCGGCGATGGTCTCCGGCAGGGCGCCCAGCATGTTCGTCGTCGGGATCATGATCTTGGTGTGGTCGGTGTCGAAATGCTTGGCGATGATGTCGGAATATTTGAACTCGTCGCCCGCCTCGCCATGCGCCGCCTCGAAGCCGATGGAGAACGTCTTGAGGTGTTTCTGCCCGGCCTCGGCCAAGAGCCCGACGATGAGGCTCGAATCGACGCCACCCGAGAGCAGCACGCCCACGGGCACGTCGGCGATCATGCGCCGATCGACGGCCTGACGCAGGGCTACGCCGACGCGGTCTTTCCACACCTCATGGTCCAGCGTCAGATCTTCGCTCGACCGTTCGAATGTGAGTTCCCAGTAGACGCTGTCCTTGCTGCGCCCGTCCGGCTCGATAATGCGCAAGGTCGCCGGCGGCAGTTTGCGCACGCCGCGCAAGATCGTATGCGGCGGCGGCACGACCGCGTGGAAGGTCATGTAGTGCGCGAGGCCCACCGGATCGAGCGCGGTGTCCACGTCGCCGGCGGCGACCAGCGCCGGCAAGGTCGAGGCGAAGCGCAGGCGGGCGCCCTTCTGGCTGTAATAGAGCGGCTTGATGCCGAGCCGGTCGCGGCACATGGCGACCCGGCCGGTGTCGCGCTCGTGGATCACGAAGGCGAACATGCCGTTGAACCACTTGGGTGCTTCGGCCCCCCAGGCGTGCCAGGCCTTGAGGATCACTTCGGTGTCGCTGGTCGAGAAGAAGCGGTAGCCCTTTCCCTCCAGCTCGGCCCGCAGCTCCTTGTGATTGTAGATGCAGCCGTTGAAAACCAGGGTCAGTCCGAGCTCGGAATCGACCATCGGCTGTTGGCCGCGGGCCGACAGGTCGATGATCTGGAGGCGCCGGTGGCCGAGCGCCACGCGGCCCCGGGCCACAATGCCCTCGGCGTCAGGTCCACGGGGCGCCATGGAGCAGGTCATGGCGCTCACGGCCTCTACCGACGCTGGCGAGCCGTCAAAAGTAATCTCGCCGCACAAACCGCACATATAAAAAGCCTCTGGTGAGTTGTTCAGGCCACTCGCGCGTGCAAACGCTAAGTTGCGAGCAAGATTGGGGCCGATTTTCGCCGGGTGTCACGCAGACCCGCGTCACGGTGCCAACGCCTTAGATTCGAGCTGATGTGTGATGTTATTGCATCGATGACAGCATCAATCAAATTCGGGGCATCAGTAAGACTGCGGGAAATCCGCGCATATGCCTAGGTTGGTGGCAACCTTGCGACGAAAACTCCCCCATCACGGCCTTTGTTCCGGCTGACTGTGTGTCGCCCGGGCCGCGCTCTGTGGCTAAACGTGCCGCGGGCCCTGGAAGCGCCCCGATTTTACGATACATGTCAGGCCGCTCGCGAAATCGTCAGGGATTTCAGAGTGGCTGTTGGGAGCCCCAAGCACTACTCTTGGGGATCGAGGGGACCAGGGGATGCGCGGACGACCCCCAGTTGCAGGCCTGCGTGCTGTGGTTGTGGTGATGATGCTGGCGGCGCTGCCTTCCGGGGCGGTGCTGGCTGAGCAGATCAGCCCGACTCTGCCTGGGGTGGGTGCAAAGCCCAAAGCGGTGAAGCGCGCCAGGCAGCCCTTCCGGCCGACCTTGCCGCAACGCAATCCGACCCGCGTGTCGGCGGACATCACCGCAAGCATCAAGGTCGATGGGACCTCGTCACCGCTTTCGGCGAGTGGGTCGGCGGCGGCCGGCATGGCCGGCGCGTCTTCGTCGCTCAGCGTCGCGGTCGCGGGCGCCAGCATCCCGCCGCAGGCACCGCTCGAGGTGGCCGCCGCGGACCCGGCAAGCGAACCTGAAACCACCGCCGCCCTGTCGGACGCCGCGGACACCAAGGACACCGCGTCGACTTCCGAGGCGGCCAGCCCCGATCAGCAGGCTGATAGTGCAGCGGCGCTGGCAGCCGAGGACGCCGCCGCTGACGAAGAAACGTCATCGGAGATCGCGGATGCCGAAACCTCGGACACAGATGAAACGTCATCGAACGATGCGTCTTTGGACGAGGTGACTGCCGCCGAGGCTGAGGAACAGACCTCCGCTGCGGAGGACTCGTCATCCTCCGACGGCCCGGCGCCAGAGCCGAATGCGGTCAAAGAAGAACCGAAAGAGTTGGTGGCGGCCGGGCAACCCGAACCGGTCTACCCATCGGATGACGCTGAGACGCCCCAAGCCACCGATGCGGAAACCGACGATGCCGCGACAGTCGAGGCGGCCGCGGACGATGTTCCGGCGGAAGAACCTGCGGAACAGGCCGCAGCCGTCACCGAATCGTCGCCGCCCAAGGAGGCTGCCCGTTTGGAGGCGGAGCCGGTCGTCGAGCCCGACGCGGACCAGCCAAAGGAGACCGCGCGCCTGCAAGCCGAGGCCGCGCCTGAGTCGGAGGAGACGAAGCCGGTCAAGGCCGCCGTGCCGTCGCACGACGCGACGGTGGTGATCGACGTCCGGCCGCCGCCCACGCAAGCCGAACCGCAAGCCGACACCAAACCGACGGAGCTGGCGGCGGTCACGCCCCCGAGCGAGCCCGCGCCCACGCCCACGCCCGCCATCCCATCTGTGGACCGGACCCCGGACGCCGCAGACGACGACACGCAAGCAGCCGCCGAGGCCGCGCCGGACAGCGCGGCGGACCCCGGTGAGGCGGCCGAGACGAAACCCGTCGAGACCCCTTCGGGCGATGATGCCGAGACACCGGCAAGCGCCGAAGACACCCAGGCGGAAGACACCCAGGCGGAAGACGCACATGTTGATGACGCACAAGTGGAAAGCGCCCGGTCGGAAGACGCCGAGGAACCAGAGCCGGCCGTCGTCGAGGTCGCGCCCCCGCCGCCAGCCCATCCGGTCGTCGCCGCGATCCGCGCCAAGCTGGCCGAGCCCGGCTTCCGCAAAGGCTTCAACGCGGCCACGCTCAAGGGGTTAGAGGATTTCTACGGCGCCCGTGAGGGGCCGCCTTTGTGGGTCACCGATGATGGTTACTCGCCCAAAGCGAAGGCGCTCATCGCCGAGATCGGCAACGCCGACGATTGGGGGCTCAATGCCCGCGACTTCGATGTGCCCAAGGCCGATGCGCGCACCTCGACGGACGACGAGCAAGCCGTCGCCGAGCTCGACCTCGTCATGGCCGTACTGAAATACGCGCGTTATGCTCAAGGCGGCGCCCGCTCGCCATCGAGCTTCAGCCCGCTATTCGACCAAAAGCCCGAGCAGCGCGGCACCAACACGCTCCTCACCGAGATCGCCGCTGCGTCTGACCCGGCGACCTATCTGACCTCGCTCCATCCCCAGCACGAGCAGTTCAAACGGCTGCGCGCCGCGCTGGTGAAGGCCCGCGCCCGCGCCGCCGCCAACGGCAGGAACCCCCGCAATGACGTCGAGGTGCAGCTGCTCGTGGTCAACATGGAGCGTTGGCGCTGGCTGCCGCGCAATCTCGGCAGCTACCACATCTGGAACAATGTTCCGGAGTTCAACGTCCGCGTTATGAAGGGCGGCAAGCCGATCTATCTGGAGAAGACCATTGTCGGTAAGGACAAATACGCCACGCCGTTCTTTTCCGCGCCGATGCGCAACATCGTCGTCCATCCGAACTGGACCGTGCCGCCGACGATCGTGAAGGAGGACCTCGCGCCGAAGCTCCAGGCCCAGCGCGGCGGCCTATTCAGTAAGTCGAAGACGGATATGTTGCGGGGTTATGGCTTGAGCGTGAGCTACAAGGGCGAGCCGGTCGATGCCGACAGCGTCGATTGGGCGAATGTCAATATTCACACCTACACCTTCACCCAGGACCCGGGCCCGACCAATGTCCTCGGCAAGTTCAAGTTCAACTTCCCCAACCGCCACGCCATCTACATGCACGACACGGTGCAGCCCGAGCTGTTCTCCGAGAGGATCCGCACGCTGAGCCATGGCTGCATCCGCGTGCATGAGCCTGACCGCTTCGCCGCACTGCTCCTCGCCCAGGACAAGGGTTGGTCCTACGGGCAAATACAGCGCCTCGTGGCCAAGAACGAGAGCACGGTGATCGGGCTAAATCGGAAAGTGCCGGTGCATCTGACCTATTTCACCGCGACCATCGACGAGAATGGCGGGCTGAATAGGTTCGGCGACATTTACGGCATCGACAACCGCATGGCGGCGAAGCTATTCGAGAACCCGGCAAGGTTCCCGGTGCCGGCCACGGCGGTCATCGCCGAAGACTCCAGATCGCGCGATCAGGGCCGGTCGGCCCGGCGCCGTGGTGGCGGCGGCGGTCTGGACGATTTGATCTCGGGGCTGTTCGGCAACTGACGGGTGGTGTGCCGCTCAGTCGCTGTTCGCTTCGAGCGCGTCGAGAATGGAGCGCGCCAATGCCGTGAGCGATGGATCACGCGCGCCCATCACCAGCACGAGGTCACCGTCTTGCGCCACCTCGGCGATGCGGCGGATCAGCCAGTCTCGTGAGGGCGCGAATTCGGCATTTGTGCCGTGCATCTTGATCTCGTCGACGATGTCGGCCGCCGAGAAGTCGCGCGTGGCCGTGCCGCCCGCATAAAAGATTTCGAGCATCCACAAACGGTCATCGCCGCTGAGCTCGTGGGCGAAGGTCGTGATGAAATCCTGGCGCAAGAAACGTGTCGGCCCATAGCCGTGTGGCTGATAGACCGCCAGCACGCGCTTGGCGCGCAGTTTCGCGGTCTTGATCGCCGCGGCGATTTTCTCCGCATTATGGGCGAAGTCGTCCACAACCTCGACGCCGCGCGCGCTGCCGATCGTCTGGAATCGCCGTCCGATACCCGAAAACCGCGTGAGAGGCTCCGCCATGTCAGCGAAGGGCACGCCCACCGCGTGCGCCGCGGCAATCGCCGCCAGCGCGTTGGCCACATTGTGCTCGCCGGGAACAGGAAGATCAAAGACCGTACCGCCGACGCGGAAGCGGCTCGACTCCGGACCCAGCTCAACGTCCTCGCCGCGCACATCGGCGCGTGCCGAGAGGCCGAAGCGCAGCGCGCCACCGGCGAATTGATCGAGATTTTCCTGATCGCCGACGACCAGCATCTCGCGCGTGCGCGCCCGCAAGGTTGCAAACATCGCCGCCACCTCGTCCATCTCCTTGTGGTCGCGCTGGAGATTCAAAATCACGCCGATGGCAGGAGCATAGCGCACCAGCGACCCGTCACTCTCGTCCGCCTCGACCACGAGCAGGTCGGAGGAGCCGGCAAAGGCGTTGCCCGGCAGGCCCTCCGCCTGCAGCAGCGGCAGGTCGCCGCCGGTGATCACGGAAGGATCGCGGCCCGCACCCCGCAAAATTTCGAAGATCATGCCGGTCACCGTCGACTTGCCGCTCGTGCCCGTTACGGCGATGGAGCGGTGCGCGGCGACGAAATGGGCCAGCATCTCCGAGCGGTGGATGATCGGGACTCCTTTCGCCTTAGCCGCGGCGAAGTCCGGCACTTTCTCTTCGACCGCGGTCGACACCACAAGTGCCGCGCAGTCCGCGCCGATCCCGCTGCCGTCCTGGGGGTTGACCGCGATGCCGAGCGCCTCGAATTGCGCGCGCAAGGCGCCGCGTTCGCCGTGATCGAAGGCGCGGTCGCTACCGCTCACCTTCCCGCCGGTCATCGCCTGGAACTGGGCAATGGCGCTCATGCCGGAGCCGCCGAGCCCCGCATAATGGAAGCGGCCAGTTTTCGGGTCGGGGATCGCGCACGTCTCGGGCGAGGCAATCAGCACAATGTCTCCTTCGCGGACGGCGGCAAACAGCGCGCAGACATCCGCATTTGCAAGGCGCACGCAACCGCACGACGCCGCCCGGCCGAGCAGGTCCTCGTGATTGGTGCCGTGAAGATAGATGTAGCGTTCAAGCGAGTCGTGACCGGAGCCGCGATTGATCCCGTCCTCGAGTCCGTCGAGGGTGAGGATACGCGTCAGGATGAGATCGTCGGTGCACGTCTCTCCATGCAAAGGCGCGCCGCGCCAAATCTCGCCGTTCGGCTCGCGCGACACGAACACCGTGCCGGGTTGTGCGTCCTCGCCGATCTTCGCGTGAATGCGGAGCCATCCCGGCGGCGTCTTGAACGAGTTCTCCGCGCCACCGATGCCGTTGCGCGCCGTCGAGACAGGCCAGGCGGCGACGGCGCGGCCGGCGTCGAGCCACGTGGCGGTCTGGCGCTCCACATCGACCACGAGCAGGCGATCCGGCAAGGCCGGTGGCGCGCCGGGACGGGCGAGAGCGGCTTTAGCGAGATCGAGCGCGCGGAGGGATATGAGATCGGAGGGCTGGGTCACGGCGCGCACTCTGCCACAAGGAGCAGGCGCACCGTCACCCCCTTGTTCGCCCATTGCCTAAGAAGCGGAGGAGTGGTGGAGCTACCGGCGGTAGCAAACCCGCCGCCGGTGCTAAATGTGCTCTGCGCCGCCTAGCGCCAGTAACGGCCCCCGTAATTGGGCCGGTTCCAATAGCCGTAATTGCGGTAATAGGGCCGATAGCCGTAGCCGTAGCCATAGCCGTAATTGCGGTAATAGGGCCGGGGCGTGTAGTAGCCCGGGTAAGGCCGGCGATAGCGATAGGGACGATAGCCGCGGCGGTAATAGCGGACCGCTTCGACCCGCGATGCGGCCTGGCTGGTGACGCTATCGAGTTTGGGCAGAGACGCCGCGCTGGCCGGTGTTGCGCCGAGCGCGAGCCCGGCCAAGACCGCCGAGGCGGCAAGTGTGATGAGGGAGTGACGCATCGTAAGCTCCTAAAACGCCAACCGCCCCCCGGCCACACCAAGCCTATTCGCGCGCCCCGGGCACGGCAACGCGATCGGCGGTCACAACACCGTGAGTGTCGTTCAGAAAGCGGGCGAGCAATGAGCGCCGGCTAGAACAGCGGCCCGCCATAGGGGTAGTAGTACTGCCAGTACCGATACTGATAGGGGCGCCAATAGGCTTGGTCCATCCAGTCGTCGTCACGGCGCTTGCGGACCTGCCGGCGGGTCCTGTCCGCGCGGCGGGCAACCTGCTCGACACCCGTGTTGCCAAGCGTTTGGGTGACAGCCGCATGATCGGACAAGGCCAGCGGGGCCGCCGAAGCCATGGCGGGGGCGAGGAGGATCGCGCCAGTCGCGAGGACGAGGGCAATGGCGATACGCATGGGGTAACTCCCTGTATTCCGGCCTCTTGAGGTTGTTATTGGGGCCAAGCTAGCATGTGGCGAGTTTCCGCCCCGTTAGCGCTCCCTTAGCCTTTCGGTCACCATAGCGGCGCAGCCTCTACAGCAGCGCCGAGGCGGCAAGCAGGATAACGATCTCGCTGACTTGCTCCACCGCGCCCAGCACGTCACCGGTCTGGCCGCCGATCTGCCGCATAGCTAGCCATGCCATGAAGCCGAACACCGCGGCGAGGAGCAGCGCCGCGATCAACGCACCGCCCGCGCCGAGACAGAGCGCCAACGCGAGCAGCCCGAGCATCAGGCCGATGGTCACCCGGCCTCCGGGCGGCGTTCCCACCGATGCCGCGAGTCCGTCTTGCCGCGCCTGGGGCAGCGCCGCCATGAACAGCGGCAGGATTGCCCGCGACCCGGCGTGGGCCGCGATGAGCGCCGCGGCCACCAGGCCCGGCTCCACCAGGCTGGCGATCGCAGCGATCCGCAGGATGAAGGACAGGATCAGCGCTGTCACGCCATAGGTGCCGATGCAGCTGTCACGCATGATGTCCAGCTTGCGCGCCTTGGTCGCGCCGCCGCCGAAGCCGTCCGCCGTGTCGGCGAGCCCGTCTTCATGCAGGCAGCCGGTGACGAGCATGGTGGTGGCAACCGCAAGCGTGGCGGATATGTAAGGGTACAGCCACACCCAGTCGGCGAACCAGTAGACGAGCGCCCCGACGCTGCCGACCAGCGCACCGATCACCGGGAAGCTCCAAGCGGCTTGCGCCAGCTTGGACTCCGGCGGCGGCGTCACCGGCAGCCTGGTGCAAAAGGCTAGGCCGGTCCGA
>Ga0307380_10004568_pt1 | contig 18646 bp, 14 predicted proteins | sample UN3MG_FD_202239 | JGI IMG/M metagenome (GOLD analysis project Ga0307380, IMG submission 202239) | Soil microbial communities from Risofladan, Vaasa, Finland - UN-3 | ecosystem: Environmental > Terrestrial > Soil > Coastal area > Acid sulfate soil | place: Finland: Risofladan, Vaasa | collected...
GCCAGGCCAGGGGAAGCCGGATTATCATTAATGCTCACAGAATTAATAGAGGAATTATTCCGGATATTAATACGCAAGATTCATCTGCATCAATGAAAGATTTTTATTTTATCCAGCAGGAAGATCCTGAAAAGGTTCTTGAAATTATTATCGAGCTTGTCAAGGAACGTATTCCCCGCCGGTTCGGCTTTAATCCAATTGAAGACATTCAGGTTTTAACACCTATGCATAAAGGCGTTATAGGAGCCGAAAATCTCAATGCAAAATTGCAAACAGCTCTAAATCCAGGCAAAGATACGGTAATAAGCGGCAACAGGAACTTTAAAGTTAACGACAAGGTAATGCAGATTAAAAATAACTATGAAAAGGATGTTTTTAACGGGGATATCGGCAGAATAATCAGTATCTCCACTATAGACAGGGAAGCAATTATATCCTTTGACGGCCGCAGAGTGACATACAGGTTTACAGATCTTGATGAAATTATTTTAGCTTATGCTGTTTCAATTCATAAGTCACAGGGCTCCGAATATCCGGCCGTAGTAATCCCTATCCTTACACAGCATTATATTCTCTTGCAGCGCAATCTCATTTATACCGCAGTAACCCGCGGTATAAATCTGGTGGTAATGGTTGGCACAAGCAAAGCTCTAACTATCGGGGTAACTAACGATAAAACACAAAAAAGATTTACATATTTAAGATATCGACTATTATAATAAGGAAGGATCATAGTAAAGAAAAGGTAACTATTCAGCCACAGATTCACACAGATGAACGCAGATAGGTTTAAATACAAGTAACCGTTCACGGTTCAAAGGTTCAAAGTTCAAGGTTAAATTTCAGCGGGAATGACAGGAAGAGAGTATTTTTTTCAAAGGTCTCTTTGTGAACTATTACAATAAAAAATATCAGTGATGATCAGCGTAAATCTGTGGCTGATTAATTACAAGAAAAGAACCTAAAAGAATAATTTTTATGTCAATTAAACTACCAAACAAGAACAATTATCTTGTCGGCGTTATCTCCGACACTCACGGTTTCCTGCATTCATCGGCGATCAAGCTCTTTACAGATACGGATCTGATAATTCATGCAGGAGACATTGATAAACCTGAGCTGCTTTCCTCTTTGCAGTCAATCGCGCCTGTTGTTGCAGTTCGAGGAAACATGGACAAAGGAACATGGACTGAAGATCTGGATGAAACAGAGGTGGTTAAAGTCGGCGAAATCTTGGTGTATGTACTTCACAATCTATATGTGCTTGATATAGATCCTGCGGCTGCCGGTTTTAATGTTGTTATAAGCGGCCATACTCACAAGCCTTTAGTAGTCAATCAAAAAGGGGTACTTTTTTTAAATCCTGGGAGCGCGACTCTGCCGAAGTCGCCTTGTATGGGCTCAGCAGCATTGCTGCATATTCATAAAAACTTTCTGAATGCCGAGATTATCGATCTGGCTTAAAACTGCGAGGCATCTTTGATACCAAGTGATTTAAAGATTTTAAAAATTGCTCTGGAACTATTAAGGGTATACAGGTGAATTCCCCGAACATCATTGGATATAAGATTACGCAGCTGCTCTGCTGCCCAGCGAATACCCACTTCTTCAAAATATTCATCATTTTTGGCTCGTGCAACAGATCTTAAAAGGCCTGCAGGAAAACGGGCGCCTTCGGCCAGTTGTGCCATGCGAATCATTCCTTTGCGGGTTGTTATGGGAATAATACCTGCAATAACAGGGACATGAATGCCGGCCAATTCACATCGCTCACAAAAATCATAGAAATCCCGATTGTCAAAAAACAGTTGGGTGACTATATAATCGGCTCCTGCATCGACTTTCGCTTTGAGATATTCCATCTCCTTGAGCCTGTTTGGAGTTAATGGATGGCCTTCCGGAAAACCTGCAACACCGATACAAATATGCGGATAATTCTTCTTTATAAACGATACGAGATCTGCGGCATAATCAAAACCATTTTCAGGACGTTTCCAGACAGTTTCACCTTTTGGAGGATCTCCTCGAAGTGCCAGGATGTTTTCAATACCGCTTTCAGCATTTTTCTCAAGAATCGACTTTATCTCATCTCTTGTCGAGCCCACACATGTTAGATGAGAAATCACGGTTAAACCCATCTCTTTCTGAATCCGGACAACCAGATTGGTTGTATAATCACGTGTTGATCCGCCGGCCCCGTAAGTAACGCTTGCATAAGAAGGTTTAAGCTGCATTAAATCTGAAACAGCCTGAAAAAGATTATTAAATCCAACCTTTGTTTTAGGAGGAAAGAATTCAAAGCTCAAAGCCGGTCTAACTGAATTAAGTATTTGTTTTACGAGCATTATATGTCCTTTTTTGTTTTATGGTTCAAGCGGTCTAAGCAATTTAGTTAAATATAGATGATATAAAACCTGCCATCGCCTTTAATATAGCGGCTTTCTGTTCGTTGTGCGGCGAATGCCCACAATCCGGGAGCACCATTACCTCTGCTCTTGCTCCGGCCTGGCGAGCTATGGCATCTACCTGCGCCAAAGTTCCATATTTGTCATTCTCTCCCTGAATGACAAGCATCGGTTTTTTGATTGCCGGCAGATACTCCTCTATATTCCAGTTGACAAAATCCGGATGCAGCCAGGTATTGTTCCATCCCCAAAAAGCACAGTCCGTGTTGGTTCCATGATATTTTTCCAGCTTTTGACGCAAACCACCCTTTTGATAAGACTTCCTGGCCTGTTGGATCGAATGTATAGTTATTTCCTCGCAAAACACATGTGCTGCCTCAGTAATTAACCCTCGCAAGGGACCTGCCGGCGTGCCACCGGAATAGATAATAGCGATTGAACCGCCATCGGAGTGCCCAATCAAAATGCAATCGCGAATACCAGTGGTTTTAATCAATTCAGGCAAAACTTTTAGCCCTTCATCGTGTACATAGCGAATGGAACGAGGCAGAAAGCAAGGATCAGACCGCCCGTACCCGAGTCGACTGTATATCAGCGCTCTGCATCCGGTGGTCTCTGACAGTTCTGCCGGAAAGTCATGCCACATGTCAACACAACCCAGGCCCTCATGCAAAAAAATAAGTGTCGGCGCATCTTTTGGCGCAGGACCCAGCCATGCGATTTCCATGCGCTTCCCGCCCACTCTGATATAATCCCTGTATCCGTTCATATATGGATTTTTCTTTTTTTATTGTAGAATTAAGAAAAACAGTATAGATATTAAATAGAAATTTTTGCTATAATTCATACTTCATATTTATTTGAAAATCAAATTATTACCTAAGTTGAGCGATTTTTTGCGAAGAGATGTGCCGGGATCTTGATGCAGCAATATTTGCGAAAATCGTAGGCATACCAAATGGATATAAAAGAAATCCCATATCTTCCTGAACGTTTATCAGGCTTGGAAGAACTGGCTTCAAACCTCTGGTGGAGCTGGCATCCTGGAGCCAGAATGCTCTTCAAGTTGCTGGACCGGCAGGTGTGGAAAGAAAGCCGTCACAATCCTGTCAAGGTTCTTAAAGAGCTTCCAAAAAAAGCTTTTGAATCAGCGGCTTCAGATAAAAATTATCTGCGACACTATGACATAGTTCTTTCAAGATTCCATAAAGAAATCAAAGAAGATAATAAATGTTTGCTGCTTGAGGGAATAAATGAAAAAAAGATTTACTCAATTGCATATTTTTCAGCAGAGTATGGTCTTCATCATTCTCTGCCTTTTTATGCCGGCGGATTAGGATTTTTAGCCGGAGACTTTATAAAGGAATGCAGCGAATTAAAAGTTCCTCTGATAGCAGTAGGATTTATGTATCCGGAAGGTTATTTCAAGCAACAAATCCGTGAAGATGGCTGGCAGGAAAATATAAAACAATTACTTGACAGGGATGCTGCATCAATTTTCAGAGTTCTTGATAAAAACGGAAACCAGCTTATAGTAAAAGTACCTTTGATTGAGCCGCCTATTCATGTTGCTGTATGGAAAATAGCTGTAGGTATGGTATCTCTCTATCTGATGGATACAGATATTGAGATCAATGATCCATGGAACCGTGGGATATCAGCACGTCTTTATAGTGGTGATATCGAACAACGGCTGCGGCAGGAAATAGTACTAGGCATAGGCGGATCAGAAGTTTTAGAAAAACTTGGCATTAAACATTCAATATTGCATCTAAATGAAGGACATGCCGCCTTTGCTCTGTTAGAAAACATAAGGGGTAAAGTTCAAGAAGGAATGAATTATAGCGAAGCATCTCAATATGTCAAAAAAACTGCTGTTTTCACTACTCATACACCAGTTACTGCCGGGCATGACATATTTCCCTTTCAAATGATCGAAAAATACTTTAATTCGTACTGGCCTTCCCTTGGACTTGATCGCGATTCATTCCTTAAGCTTGGTGTTCATCCTGAAAATCCTAATGCCGGCTTTAACATGACGGCCTTTGCTTTAAGGATGTCTGGATTTCGTAATGGGGTCAGTAAAAAACATGGGGAAGTTGCCCAAAAGATGTGGCATAGTCTCTGGCCTGACCTGCCTGAAAACGAGGTTCCAATTGACTATATTACTAACGGTATACATATCCCTACCTGGATCGAACCCAAAATGAAGCTTCTTTTCAACAAATATTTGGGACCTGATTGGGTAGATGATGTTGATAATCCTCTAATCTGGGAATTGATCGATGAAATCCCAGACGATGAGTTGTGGAAAACCCACTTCTGGTTAAAAGTAAAGTTAATCAACACCATAAGAGAAAGAGCTCGTCAACGCTGGGTAAAAAATCGAGTAAGTCCTTCAAATATTTTAGGCATGGGCACGCTGCTTGATCCGTCGGTATTTACAATTGGTTTTGCTCGCAGATTTGCGACTTATAAGCGTGCTGATCTGATTTTTTATGATCTGGAAAGATTGAAAAAGCTCATAAATGACAGGTGGCGACCAATCCAGATAATATTTGCAGGCAAAGCCCATCCCGCAGATGACCCAGGGAAAAGAATACTTCAAAAGATATATAATTTTGCGCGTGATCCTGGTCTGTGTGGCAGAATTGCTTTTGTTGAAGATTATGAAGAACAATTTGCCCAATATATGGTTCACGGCGTTGATGTCTGGTTGAACAACCCCATGCCACCTATGGAGGCTTGCGGAACCAGCGGTATGAAGGCGGCTTTAAACGGTGTTCCTCACTTAAGTATAATGGACGGCTGGTGGATAGAAGGTTATGACGGGAAAAACGGCTGGACTTTTGCTCATGAAGAATCGGAGAAGAATGGGGACAAAGCTGATGCCGAGTCAATTTACCGGATTCTGGAAGAAGAAGTAATACCATGTTATTACAAGTTCTCAGATGATGGAACCCCTAACGACTGGGTGAGAATAATGAAAAACTCCATTAAAAGTAATGCAGCGAGGTTTTCCTCAAGGAGAATGGTAAAAGAATATATCAAAAAATTTTATATCAAAGAATTAAAAGAAGCACAGAATGACTAATGTGTTAGAAAAGAAATATAAAAATGTCCAAGATCATGCAGACCTCGCGTCGGTTCAATGGGATGAACAGAGAAATCGTTTGACTTGCATAGGACAATTTTATATTTAATAAAAGCAAATTATTACAAAAAGAATAAAGATTCTGACAGGATAAGCCTTGATCTTTTAATCCTGTAAATCCTGTCAAAAAAATATATTTTATTTTTAAGGGAGAAAAAACAAATATTATTATGAGCTGCAAGATCCTTATCAATGCAATAGATCCTGAAGAATGCAGAATCGCTAAAGTAAAAGACGGCAAGCTGGAAGAATTTCATATAGAAAGCGCCGCAAGGGAAATAATCCACAGCAACATCTATAAAGGAATTATTGCGCGTATTGAACCCAGCCTTCAAGCTGCTTTTGTCGATTTTGGAGCAGAAAGACACGGGTTTTTGCAAAAGCATGAAATTCACAGCGATTACTTTCAGGACAGTCATTCAGGAGATCGTTCAATAGCAAATATAGTAAAACGTGGTCAGGAACTAATTGTGCAGGTCACAAAAGACCCGTACATGAAAAAAGGGGCCATGCTTTCGACACTTATATCTCTGCCTGGAAGATACATCGTTCTTTTGCCTGGAAGCAAAACAAGAGGGATTTCGCGCAAGGTTGAAGATGAAGATGAGCGAAAACAGTTAAAAAGTATTATTGACGGCCTGGCCCTGCCTGAAGGATTCGGTATTATCATCCGTACGGCCGGAACAAACACCACCAAATCACTCATATCAGGGGATCTGAGATATCTTCTGCGATTGTGGAAAAATATCAAAAAAAATGTTAATAATGTAAAAGCTCCCGCCCTTCTTTACAAAGACAGAAATCTTGTTTTAAGATCAATACGTGACTATTTTACTCCGGACGTAACCGAAATTCTTATAGACAATCCTTCAGTATCCCGTGAAACCAAAGACTTTGTTAATATCATTTCTCCCAAACACACAAAAATCGTAAAGCTTTATAAAGGCGCAAAGCCGATATTTACAAAATGCCAGCTCGAAGACCAGATTGCATCTATATTTGAAAACCGTGTTGCCTTGAAATCAGGCGGATCAATTGTTATAGAACAAACAGAGGCCATGGTTTCCATAGATGTTAATTCAGGTAAAGGAACCATGAAAAAGTCGGTCGAAGAAACAGCATTTATGACTAATATTGAAGCAGCAGAAGAGATTGCGCGTCAATTGCGGCTAAGGGATTTAGGTGGCCTGATAGTGATAGATTTTATCGACATGAGGGATCAGAAACACAAAACTAAGGTTGAAAGCATGTTGAAAACAAATCTAAAAGAGGATAAAGCCAAAATAAAAACAGGCAAGATCTCAAGGTTTGGTCTGCTTGAGATGTCAAGGCAAAGGCTCAGGCCGTCTATTAAATTCGGCGGCTTTGAATCCTGCCGGTATTGCAAAGGAAAAGGGCTTACCCCGTCTCCGGAAACGCTGGGAGTAAGCTTTCTGCGCAAACTCAGTCTCGGGGCTTTAAAGGACGGGATTTCCAGCGTAAAAGCTATCGTGCCGATCGAAGTCGCAAATTATTTATTAAACAAAAAACGCAAGGAAATCTTTGACATGGAGGCCAGGCTGAATCTTTCAGTTGAGATCAAAGGAGACAACACAATGGTCCCTGGGGAAAGCAATATTATTTATGAATAACTCTTTAAAAATCCTTATAGTCTGTGCGGTTGCTGCCGTGACGATTGCAACAGGTTTATGGCTTTGGCAAAAGCAAAACAAAGCTCATCTTCCCGGGCAAATTGCTGAAAAAGTTTATATGCCTGTCGAGCCTCAACCTGTTATTGATTACAATAAACCTCAAGCCATTACAAAGGAACGTAAGGCAAAATACGGTCTTAAAGAAGGGGTTGACATTATTGTCAGATCTGATGAATCCTTTAAGGTGGGCGAACTAACCGTTTCCATGCAGGAAATCCTGGATAAGATACTGCTTAAAAGTGGTGATATCATAGAAAAGGATATAAAACCAGGCAAAATAGCGCCAAATAACAGTATAGAGGAATTCGGAATATGCGTTGTGCATCCAGGAGACAACTTGTGGGCCATTCATTTTAAATTCTTAAAAGACTACTTTGATCGCAAGGGTATTGCCATTTCTCCGCTTGCCGATGAACCAGACAGGTTTGGATATAGTTCAGGGGTGGGCAAACTTTTAAAATTTTCGGAAAAGACTGTTTGCATATACAATTTAAAAAAAGAAAAACTCGATGTTGACATTAATCTGATTTTCCCTTTAAGCAAGATAGTTGTCTATAATATGAGCCGGATTTTTGCTCTTCTGGATCATATAGACCAGCATGTAAACAAAATTCAGTTTGACGGTGAAACGATCTGGATCACTTCCGAGCAGTAAGCTGAGTGCAACGAGCAACCGGCAACGAGCAACGAGCTAAAACGCAGAAACATAAAATTATGATAAAACGGTATACAAGAAAAGTCATGGGAGATATCTGGACGGATGAAAACAGATATCAGACATGGCTAAAGGTTGAAATATTAGCCTGTGAAGCCCTGGCAAAGAAAGGAAGGATACCCCAAAAGGCTGTTGATAATATCAGGAAAAAAGCAGGGTTTTCCATAAAAAGAATCGAAGAGATCGAGGCTGAAACCAAGCATGATGTAATCGCTTTTCTTACAAATGTTGCCGAACATGTCGGCTCTGATTCAAGATATATTCACATGGGCCTCACATCCTCCGATATTCTTGATACAAGCATGGCATATCTTCTCAGGCAGGCCGGCAAGATTATTCTTAAAGACTGCAAAATCCTCTTGCAGACAATAAAGAAAAAGGCATTTAAACACAAAAACACAGTGATGGTCGGACGCTCCCATGGAATCCACGCAGAGCCTATAACATTTGGCTTGAAGCTTGCGGTCTGGTATGATGAAATGCGTCGGAATAAGGAAAGATTTGAGCACGCTGTTGAAACAATAAGCTTCGGGAAGGTATCAGGAGCAGTGGGAACATTTGCCAATATCTCTCCGGACGTTGAGGCGTATGTGTGTAAAAAACTGGGGCTTAAACCTGCTCCGGCCTCAACCCAGATTGTTCAAAGGGACAGGCATGCTGAATATTTTACAAGCATGGCTATCATGGCTTCATCCATAGAAAAGATGGCGGTCGAAATAAGGCATTTGCAAAGAACAGAGGTCCTTGAAGCAGAAGAATTTTTCTCAAAAGGCCAGAAAGGTTCTTCAGCCATGCCACACAAGCGCAATCCAATAGGGTCTGAAAATATATGCGGCCTTGCCCGTATCATACGTTCAAATGCTATGGCTTCTCTTGAGAATATTCCCCTGTGGCATGAACGAGATATCAGTCATTCCTCTGTTGAAAGGGTCATAGCGCCTGACAGCACGATACTGATCGATTATATATTAAACAGAATCACAAAAATCATAGACAATCTGATCGTATATCCTGAAAGAATGAAACAAAACCTCAATATGTTCAAAGGGCTTGTCTTTTCTCAGCAAGTATTGCTGGCTCTTGCGGAATCCGGCGCAACTCGTGAAGATTCTTATAAAATAGTCCAGGCAATTGCAATGCGGGCCTGGAAGGATAAAAATGATTTCAAAGCCCTTATTCTGAAAAACAAAAAGATTTGCAGCCAGCTCAGCCCTGAAAAAATTGAAGAAATATTTGACGTAAGCTATCATTTAAAGTATATCAGCACCATTTTTAACCGTGTATTTGTTGACAGTTAAATGAAATTATTAAGGATATTTTCTATAAAAATTTTTCCGGCAATTATGGTAATCTTCCTTTGTCTGGGATGCCGGGCTTTTGAGCCTATAGAACGGCTTGAAGAGTCGTATGATCCTTACCATGGAGGTCAATATAAAGCAGCCCTTACAGATTGGAGCAGGGAAGCCCGTATTTACAGAGGCTTGGACGTTGAACTAATAGCTGCCGCCACATTCAAATCTTCTAAGTTTAGAGATGCTTATTCAAATGAGTATGCCAGGGCATACAAGCTGACAGACAGTGAAAAAACAAAGCTGTTAAAAGATCAAAAAAATGCCGCTTTAGCTTATAATGATTTTCTGCTTGTCATATATGTGCCTGATAAAAAGCTCAATGATTTTAACAAAAAGGATTCTATGTGGAAAATATATTTAACTGCTGGAAAAGGAGGGCTGCTAAATCCACTTGAAATCAGGAAGATAAAAAAGGTTGATGCTGTAACAACCCACTTTTTTCCTTATATAACTCCTTGGAAATCAGTGTACATGGTTAGATTTTCCGCAATATCTCCGGCAGCCGGAAAGTCTATTGTTGATAGCGGCGCTGAAAATATAAAACTTGTCATCACAAGCGTATTAGGTTCCGCTGAAATGGTTTGGGAATAAAAAGCAAGTTAGTGTCTTAGTGACTGAATAATTACAAATAGTAAAGAAGGAGGGTTAATTTTGATTGACATAGCATATGCAATGGGTCAGGGAGGAGCAGCCGGACAGGGGAGTGGTGGATTTGGATCATTTGTTCCTCTTATTCTTATGTTCGTTATTTTTTATTTTCTTCTTATCCGACCCCAGCAAAAAAAGCAGAAAACGCATCGTTTAATGGTCGAAAATGTTAAAATTGGAGACCAGGTAATAACAACAGGCGGCATTCATGGACGCGTTACCGCTGTTAGCGACGGCACTTTAACAGTAGAGGTGGCGGATAGAGTCCGTATAAAGATAAACCGGACTAATGTTGCAACGTTGTTACAGTCTTCACCACAGGCGCAGCCGGCAAAAATAGAGAAAACCGATTCAGATAAAAAATAAAGACCGAAAATTAAAAAAAGCCCTGGTGATATAGGTTAACCGGGGCTTTAATATGATAAAAACCGGACAAGAGAAGGAATAGATCATTGAAAAATATTTCCTGGAAATTAATTTTAGTTATAATTGTTGTTATAGCTGCCGTTATCTATATTATTCCTTCAATTAAACCGACATGGTGGCCGCACAAGAAGATAAATCTCGGTCTCGATCTTCAGGGAGGCATGCATCTTGTGCTTGAGGTAGATACGGAAAAGGCTTTGGAAAGCACAATAGAACGCATTAGGCTTGAGATCCAAAATCTCTTAAAAAAAGAGCGCATAAGGTTTCTAAGTGTAGAGAGGGTTAACGGCTCAAAGATCTCGGTCAAATTGCAGGGAGAGGATAACAGCAAAAGTTTTGAACAGCTTCTAAGCAAAGAGTTTAAAGATCTGCGTGTTGTTTCAAGATCAACAGATGACGGGGTGCTTTCCATAGTTTTGGATCTTCCTGAAGAAGAAACCGATAACATCAAAAAACTTGCGGTATCACAGGCACTTGAAACCATAAGAAACCGTATCGACCAGTTTGGCGTGAACGAACCCGATATCAGACATCAGGGGGAAAAACGCATTCTAATTCAACTGCCTGGGATAAAAGATACACAAAGAGCAAAGGATCTCATCGGCAAAACAGCCCTTTTAGAGTTCAAGCTGGTGGATGAAGCACACGATGTTAATACTGCTCAAAAAGGAAACATTCCTCCTGGAAGCGAAATACTTGCTCAGATCACAAAGAATCTCGACACGAATCAAGAAATAAAAAACTACTTTCTTATTAAAAAGCAAACGCTCTTAACAGGTGCAAATCTTACAGATGCAAGAGTTCAAATAGATTCACAGTTCAATGAACCTTATGTTTCCATTACTTTTGACAAAAAAGGCGGAAGAACTTTTGCTAAAATAACAGAAGAAAATGTAAAAAAACGCCTTGCAATTGTTCTGGACAATCATGTCTATTCTGCGCCGGTTATACAGGAAAAAATCACCGGCGGTGAGGCCCGCATTACAGGCAGCTTTACTTTGGAAGAGGCCAAGGATCTTGCCATAGCTCTGCGTGCCGGTGCGCTTCCCGCCCCTGTAAAAATACTTGAGGAAAGGACCGTCGGCCCCTCTCTTGGAGCTGATTCAATCAATAAAGGTCTTGTTTCGGTGTATGTCGGAGGTATTCTCGTAGCCCTGTTTATGATTATATATTATAAGGGTTCAGGCCTGATAGCCGACTTCGCTCTTATCCTTAACATTATTCTGATCGCCGGAGGACTCGCAGGTTTCCAGGCTACTTTAACACTTCCTGGCATTGCGGGCATTATACTAACTATAGGAATGGCCGTGGATGCAAATGTTCTTATTTTTGAACGTATCAGAGAGGAGCTGGGTATCGGCAAAACACCGCGAGCTGCAGTAGATTCAGGGTATAATAAAGCCACGCTTACAATCCTGGATGCAAACGTCACAACACTTATCGCGGCCCTTGTTTTGTTTCAGTTCGGAACAGGGCCTGTTAAAGGATTTGCCGTTACACTTAGCCTGGGCGTAATTGCCAGTCTGTTTACATCTCTTATCATGACACGGCTTGTATTCGACTATTTGTTCATTAACCGAAAAGTAAAAAATTTAAGCATCTAAGACCTGGGTTGAGCGGTTCAACGTTCACGGTTCACGGTTGAAGAGCCTTAGCTCACTATTAACAAAAGGATAACACGGCAATAGGGGTGCATGTTATGTTTCACCCAACACGCGGCGCAAGCGCCTGCGCTGCACGTGGGTGAAAGAGACTAATCTGAGTATTGTGTTATAAATTTAAGGATATCAGTAGGCTATAACCTTTGAACCCTGAACCTTGAACCCTGAAACTGACCACTTAACTACTCGACTACTTGACGAGGTCTCTAAGAGGAATATTAATGCAGCTTATAAAACCTGATATAAATATTAATTTCATCAGCAAAAGAAAAATTGCATTTTCTATATCTATTGCAATGATCATCATCAGTTTTTTCTCGCTTATAATACATAAAGGGCCGAAATACGGAATCGACTTTGCAGGCGGAACATTAATACAGGTTAAGTTTAACACGCCTGTTAAATTAGATGATGTAAGGTCGGGGCTCAATGAACTTGAATTAGGCAAATCATCGGTTCAAGAGTTTGGCGATAAAAAAGATAATGAATATCTTATAAGGACCGATATATCTATCTCAAGTTCTCAAGATTTTACCTCCAGAATAAAAAAAGCCTTTGAATACACTACGGGAAATGATGTGCAGATCCGTCGGGTCGAAATGGTAGGTCCTCAGGTAGGCAAAGATTTACGTGAAAAAGCTCTGTTTGCCATGTTCTACGCGCTGCTCTTTATCACCATATATATATCCGGACGCTTTGAATTAAAGTGGATCTTAAGCGGTATCGTGGCCGGATCGCTGATGGGTGCCGTATATTTACTTTCCTTATTCAATGTCGGCGTAGCCTTCTTTATCAGCGCTGCCGTGGTTGTTACACTTATTCTCTTCTGGTTTCTTGAGCTTAAATACGCTATGGGCGCTATTGTTGCTCTTATCCATGACGTCATTATTACCGTAGGTATTTTTTCTATTTGCGACAAGGAGTTCTCCCTTCCGATTATCGCAGCCCTTCTCACCATAATCGGATATTCTTTGAATGATACAATTGTTGTTTTTGACCGCATCCGTGAAAACATCCGAAAATACCACAAAAATACTCTCGAAGTAGTCATAAACAAAAGTATAAATGAAACGCTCAGCCGTACAATTCTGACCTCTTTGACAACTCTTTTTGCGGTTGTCACACTTTTTACTCTTGGAGGCGGAATTATCCACGACTTTGCATTCGCAATGATAGTAGGTGTGATTGTAGGAACATACTCCTCAATATTTGTTGCAAGCCCCATACTCCTTGCCTGGCAAAAGCATGGGAAGAAAAAATAAGTGGAAAATATTCTGCTGCCATGGTTTGCCCTGAAAAGCGTTCCGGGAATTGGGTGCCACCATTTCAAGCGTCTTATCGACCATTTCAAGTCTCCGGCGCATGTTCTTGAAGCATCGCGCGAAGAACTTCTCAATCTCGACGGCATGTCCGAACGCCTTGTGTCCGCGATAAAGCGGCACAGGATACCTGAACAGGTTAAAAAGGAGCTTGATCTTGTTACGCAAAAAGGTTACCGGATTGTCACAATGGCAGACAATGATTATCCTCCTCTTTTGCTGCAAATACCTGATCCCCCCCCATTTTTGTATGTCTATGGAAATCTTGACGGGTCTATAAGAAATGTTGCAGTTGTTGGTTCCAGGAATGCGACAACCTATGGGATATCGACGACCAAAGAGCTTTGCCTAAATCTGGCTTCAAATGGGATTACCGTCGTCAGCGGCATGGCAAGGGGAATTGATACTGCTGCCCATGAAGGCGCCCTGATGGGTAAGGGAAAAACAATCGCCGTGCTTGGAAGCGGTCTTGAACGGGTTTATCCCTCGGAAAATATAAAGCTTTTTCATAAAATCGCCGCTAACGGCGCTGTTATTTCAGAGTTTTCTCTCATGACAGAACCTGAAGCTTATAATTTTCCTGTACGAAACAGGATAATCAGCGGCATTTCACTTGGAACCGTTATAGTGGAAGCAACTAAAAGAAGCGGGTCACTCATTACAGCGCGCCTGGCAGCAGAGCAAAACAGAGAGGTATTTGCTGTTCCCGGAAGCATCCATTCCTTTAAAAGCACCGGCACACATACGCTTATCAAACAGGGAGCTAAACTGGTTGAACAAACGCAGGATATTATAGAAGAACTTGCACCTCTTTTGCAGGAGTATGCCGCAACCGAAAACACAGGTCAAAATAAAACAAAGGCTAAGCTTCCGCCATTATTATCAGAGGAATTGACGGTATATAAAGCGCTCGGGCCATATCCTGTTCATATAGACGAGCTTGTGAGAAAAATTCCTATGGAGCCCGGAAAACTTTCGAGCATATTGCTCAGGCTGGAATTAAACGGAATTGTGCTGCAAACACCCGGCAAACTATTCTCCATAAAAACAGAAAGCATGCGTTAGGAAAGGAATGATAGTGACTAAACCGCTTATCGTAGTTGAATCCCCAACAAAAGTAAAAACCATAAAAAAATATCTTGGCAACAACTATAATGTGGTTGCAACCGTCGGCCATATCAAGGATCTTCCCGCAAATGAAATAGGGATAGATATTGAAAAAGATTTTAAGCCAAAATACATAATAATTCCGGGCAAGAAAAAGGTTGTATCCTCTTTAAAAAAGGCTGCCGGAGATGCTTTAGAAATATACCTTGCGCCCGACCCTGACAGGGAGGGTGAAGCGATCGCATACCATACTGCAGAAATTCTAAAAAAACAGGGCAGAAAGTTTTACAGGGTATTGTTTCATGAACTCACAAAAAATGCCATCAATACGGCAATCGGCGCTCCTGAAAATCTCAACAAGAAAAAATATGAGGCTCAACAGGCACGCAGAATACTTGACAGGCTGGTGGGATATCAGGTTTCGCCATTGCTGTGGCGCAAGGTCAAAGGCGGGCTGAGCGCAGGAAGGGTGCAATCTGTAGCAGTGCGGATAATCTGCGAAAGGGAGCGCGCCATTTATGCCTTTAATACAAAAGAATACTGGTCGATAACAGCTTATCTTGAGAGCAATACCCCTCCACCATTTACCGCAAAACTTGCGAAAAAAGACGGAAAGAAGATCAGCATTCCGGATGAAAAGGCTTCAACCGCTATCCTTAATGAGATATCAGACAACAGTTTTATAGTGGAAAAAGTTCAAAAGAAAACCACAAAAAGAAATCCCCTTCCCCCTTTTATCACAAGCAAGTTGCAGCAGGAGTCTATCAGAAAACTGAAGTTTTCCGCCAAAAAAACCATGACTATAGCACAGCAGCTCTATGAAGGCATAGATCTGGGGCCGGGAAAACCAGAGGGGCTTATCACATACATGCGTACAGATTCAACCAGGATATCAAAAGAGGCTGCCGAAGAAGCCCTTTTGCTGATCCGCGAGCGTTTTGGCAAACAATATGCTCTTGAAAAGCCGAGGTTTTTCAAAAATCGCAAAAAGGCCCAGGACGCCCATGAGGCCATACGACCCACATCGGTCTTTAATACACCTGAAAAAATCGCCGGTTATCTTTCCAAAGACCATCTGTCTCTATACACCCTTATATGGAAACGGTTTGTTGCATCACAGATGCAACAGGCCATTATTGACACCAGCCTGATATCTATCAATGCCGGTTCCTGTTTATTTACCGCAAGCGGATCAACCATTAAATTTCCGGGCTTTATGACCCTTTATATGTCTGTTGACGAGGCAGATGAAAGGGAAAGAAAAGCAGATGATCTTCCGGAACTTTCTGAAGGCATGGTGTTAAAACTCAACAAATTGGAGCCAAAGCAGCATTTTACATTGCCGCCTCCAAGATTTTCAGAAGCATCTCTGGTCAAAGAGCTTGAAGAAAACGGGATAGGACGTCCCAGCACCTATGCCGCAATATTATCGATAATCAGACAAAAAGGATATGTGGATTTTGACAAAGGTTATTTCATACCGAACGAACTCGGCTTCATTGTAAACGACCTTCTGGTAGAAAGCTTTTCTGATCTATTTGGCGTTGATTTTACCGCCAGAATGGAAAATAGTTTAGACAACATTGAAGACGCAGAGGCCGATTATTTAGAAGTGCTTAAACGTTTTTACGACCCTTTTAAAAAAAATCTGGATGCAGCGTCAGAATCAATGCTAAATATGCGTGGCGTTGGTTTCCCGGCAGATTTAATCTGTCCCGACTGTAAGAGGCAATTGCATGTCAAGGTTGGCAAAAACGGACAATATCTTGCGTGCAGCGGATACCCTGAATGCAAATATTCAACAAACTACACAAGGGATGAAACAGGGAAAATCCAGCCGATTGAACTGCCCAAAGAAGAGGCTACAGACAAAATTTGTGAAAAATGCGGTAAACCCATGGTCATTAAACAGGGACAATACGGTCCGTTTCTTGCCTGCAGCGGATACCCAAAATGCAAAAACACCAAATCAATCAATTCAAATCATGCAGTACAGGCTACCGGTGTAAAATGTCCTGAAAACGGCTGCTCCGGGGATATTGTTGAAAGAAAGTCAAGGCGCGGGAAAATCTTCTATGGATGCAGCCGTTATCCTGAATGTACATTTGCCATCTGGGATAAGCCGGTGGAAAAAGAATGTCCCGAATGCAAGGCTAAATTTCTTGTCGAAAAAACTACTAAAAGGGCAGGCACTTTTCACGCATGTATGGAAAAGGAATGCGGGTATAAGGAAAGCATTTAAACTTATGAGATTTGGAAATTATGAATGCTTTACTGTTGAAACAGGCAGCTTTGAATTAGACGGCGGCGCAATGTTTGGAGTTGTTCCAAAGATATTATGGGAAAGAAAAATCCCTGCCAATGAAAAAAATCTTATCCCCATGCAGGCAAGGTCTCTTTTAATACAGGGAAAAGGGAAAAACATTCTAATTGACACAGGAATCGGCGACAAATTATCTGAAAAGCTGAAAAAAATATATAAAGTCGATCTGGATTCAGCAAATATCGATATATCATTGTCTAAACTCGGAGTGACACGCAGCGATATTACCGATGTAATAATAACCCACCTCCACTTTGATCATGCAGGAGGATCGACATCTATCATGGATGGCAAGGCTGTTCCGACATTTCAGAATGCCGAATATTATATTCAAAAAAAACAGTGGGAAATTGCGAATAATCCATCAGCAAGAGACAGGGCAAGCTATATGGAAGAAAATTTCATGCCGCTGGAGGAAGCCGGGGTTTTAAATCTTATTGACGGCCCGCAAGAAATATTCGAAGGAATCGATATTATCGTAACCAACGGGCATACAAGAGGTCAGCAGCATCCACTTGTAAAGGATAAAACAAAATCTCTCTTTTTTTGCGCGGATCTTATTCCAACATCAGCACATCTTCCTGCTGCCTGGAATATGGCTTATGATAATTTTCCAATGACTTTAATTGATGAAAAACAAAAGATTATAACCAGAGCATTAAAAGAAGGCTGGATTCTTTTTTTTCAACACGATCCCTGCATTGCCGCTGCAACCATCAAGCAGACTGAAAACAATATTGAAATCGATAGTTTTGTCTCAATCTGATTTTACGTAATAATCCGCCCAAAGCAAAATGGTTCTTTCCCCACGCCGTTATATGTCCCAATAATATCTTCGAGCTCCTTTAAGCTTTATATTCCTGTGGTTAAAATTCTCACGCGCCTTGATCTTGAACGAAATTGAGCATTTTTCAAAGGTCTCTCAGGGAAAGCGGACAAATCTATTTGTTAACAACAATGGGAGATGTTTTTCTTGACAACACGTATTTTGTCGAGTATAGTAGTCGTTATCTTAACTATATCGTCGTGTGTTATCGACAAAAGGAGGGGTTATGCTAAATGAGTTCTTCGGCATTCATAGCAGAATGATTTCAAAGATTTCGTTGAATTTCAAAAGGCATCTTTACGAAATAATAAACTGGGACCAAAGGATGATAATTATTACCGGTGCAAGAGGAACCGGTAAAACCACATTGGTTTTGCAGCATTACCTTGAAACTTACAATGATATTAAGAAGTGCCTCTATATTTCAGCGGATAACCCATTAGTGCTGAAAACGGGCATATATAACACGGCCAGTGAATACTTTAAGTATCATGGCGACTGTTTGATAATCGATGAGGTTCATAAGCAAAAGGATTGGAGCCTTAAAGTAAAAGCGCTGTATGACGCTTATCCTGACAAAAAATTCATTATTCTCGGCAGTTCAACCTTGAATATTTTATATGAAAAAGGTGATCTTTCACGGAGAGGCGTCATATACTCACTGCAACCGCTCTCTTTTAGAGAATATCTTGAACTAAAATATCAAAAGCAACTCCAGGGATTCTCTTTTTCTCAAATCTTGTCCGACCATACCAGTATATGCGGTAAACTTATCTCTCAATTCAAAACCATACTTGGAGATTTTAACGATTTTTTGATGAGCGGCAGCTATCCCTTTTTTCTCAATTTTTCCCAAAATGAATATTTTGACATATTATCTAACGTCCTTGACAAAGTTATCTATGAGGATATTTCGACGTTAAAATCCCTAAAATCCTTTTCGAGTCTAAAGTTAAAAAAATTGTTGGCCTTTATAGCCGTGAGCAAAATACCACTCTTTAATATTGAATCGCTTAAGG
>Ga0307380_10004569_pt1 | contig 18645 bp, 12 predicted proteins | sample UN3MG_FD_202239 | JGI IMG/M metagenome (GOLD analysis project Ga0307380, IMG submission 202239) | Soil microbial communities from Risofladan, Vaasa, Finland - UN-3 | ecosystem: Environmental > Terrestrial > Soil > Coastal area > Acid sulfate soil | place: Finland: Risofladan, Vaasa | collected...
TTACAAACAAAAAGGCAGTCATCTATAGCGCAGTCATCCTCAACAATATATAGTCGTCTCAGGCATCCTTAGTGGCAATCTGAGACACTTTCTCTGGCTTTGAGATAGGTTCGTTGCCTGTAACGCTTGCGGCTTCTGGTGAGTATTTCTGCTGTATAGCTGCGCTCCATGATTCACAATTTCTCAATTTTTGAAATAGGACTACAACCGATAAAACTGAAATAGAATTGCAATGAAAAATTATTTCTCTTTGGTGTGTTTTTTGGGTGGAATTTGACAGAATAGACAATCGCAGGAATATTTTTCTTATCGTTTTATTTCTTTTTTTACGGTGCTAAAACGGTGCTATTTTTGGTGGTTTTTTTAGCACTGTTTGACCAATTCTGACTAATTTTGACCAGTTGAAAATCAACGTAACCCTCTGTAATTATTGGTGCCCCCGGCAGGAATCGGACCTGCGGCGCATGGATTAGGAATCCATTGCTCTATCCACTGAGCTACGGGGGCGCAGTCTATTCGATATATAGTTTTTGCCCTGGATATATTTTGCTTCTTGGTGTCAGGCGGTTTATACGCAGGAAATGTTCGAGAGACATATTGTGCAGCCTTGCAATACTAAAAGGGCTGTCTCCTCGTTTTACCATGTATGTTCCAAGGCTTTTACCGGACGCATTTTCTATATCGCTCCCCGGTATTTTCAAGACCTGCCCTATATAAAGGTTTGTCGAAGACAACTTGTTTATTTCCTGAATTTTTTGTGTTGTTGTACTATAACGTCTGGCAATAATCCAGAGAGAATCACCGCTTTTAACAACATGAGTGGTTACTTGCCTATATTTTGATTTATTATATCTTTCCGGTTTGGGAACAAAGGTTCCTTTTTGTGGTATTTTAAGTATTGTTCCTGCAACTATATAATTTTGTTTGCGTATATTATTTGCCATGGCAATTTTTGACATGCTGGTCTGGTATTTCCTGGCAATTGTCGAAAGGGTTTCCCCTGTTTTTACCTTGTGATTTACATAGGCAGGTCTTGGCGGAGATGAAACAGGTATATCGTCCAGGCTTGTGAGCAGAACGCTGCCTTTGTCTTTCGGAACTTTTAGGGGATATTCATCGCCAGGCAACATTTTATACCTGAGCTCAGGATTAAGCTGGCTAAGAATTTTTTCTGATGACCCGATTTTCTTGGCTATATCCTTGAGGTACACCTGTTTTGTTACAGCAATTGTTTCGTATTCTAAAGGCGTATCTACTGGATCAAACCTGTTCTTTTCCATATCCTTAAGTATATGAAGGACGGCCAGAAATCTGGGGACATATCTTGCGGTTTCCCTGGGAAGCCGTTCATATAAATCCCAGAAGTTGTCAAGATAGTTTACGTTCTGGCTTCGGATTACACGCAGAACTTTTCCTTCACCGCAGTTATAGGCTGCCAGAACGGTTGCCCAGTCGCCGAAAATGCTGTGCAATTCTTTAAGGTATGCTATAGCAGCTCTTGTTGCTTTAAAAGGATCCATCCGTTCATCAATAAATATATCACGTTTAAGCCCGAACTTATATCCGGTTGACGGTATGAACTGCCAGAGTCCGAGAGCTCTTGCCTTTGAAAAGGCGTCTACCTTGAAGCCGCTTTCAATAAGAGGAAGCCATGACAGTTCAACAGGAAGTCCCGCCTCTTTAAGAGCTTCAACCATATATGGGCGATACATTCCGGAACGTTTATATGATTCAATGAAGAAATTTTTTTCGTTGCCCTTTGTAAAAAGTATGATTTCCGCCTGGATGTGCTTATTCATTACCATGGGGATGGCATTGTGGTTGCCATTGACGACAATGTTGCGAGATGCGTAGATTTCAAGGATACGTTTTGATATCATAAAACGCAGATCTTCCTTTTGCTGCACCAGTTCAGAGTCGTCATTAGTGTTGACATCCAGTATCAAAGAGTAAGCCTTGTCCAAGGCTTCAATGGCATTTTCAAGCTCCCCTTTTTGCCAGAATTCCTGTGATACCTGGCAAAAATCAAGGGCTTCATCCAGGACCGACTGTATCTTTTTTTGAGCGGAGAGATTTTCATCTGCTTTTATGCCGTGATTTTCTGTGTCATTTGTTGTAGAGACTTTGATTGTATTAATGCCTGTATCATCGGTTTTATCAGGGGTTTTATCAGGATTAAAAATTTCAGGTTTTTGATTAATATAATCTTTTTTTTCAGCTGTTTCTGAGGATGCAACAGCATCTGTTTTGAAACATGCTGAATTTTCATTCTGTAAAGTCGAGGTATTATGTAGAGTTTGAATGCATCCGCATAAGAGAAGCAATACAAAAGCGAGGATAGAAAATTCAATGTTTATTAAGGGTTTTTTGGGCAAATCAGGCTCCTTAAAAACTTTAAAATAACTTAATTGCGGTAGATTCTTTATAATATAACTTTTTGCCAGATTGTCAGTATTAGTCTTTTTTTGAGAAAATAGTGCTGTTCGATTACACAAAAATTAGCATCTTTGTCAAGAGTTCATCTTGTGATAACAGATCGCATATCTGAAAAAAAAGGCGGTTTAAGGTAAAGCAAAATTTGCACATTTTCAATTTATAGCATTTAAATATGAAATATGCACGATTTGGCTTGAAAATGAAAGCAAAAAGAAGATATTAGTTAAAATTAAACTTAATATTGTTTGTAATTCATTTTATTGACTGAAAATGTCTTAAAATTAAACTTGATATTTGTACCGGTGATCATTATATATATTATCTTTTACATTTGTTAAAATAAAATTCTAATTTACCCTTAAAAAAATCCTTTAACATCCTTTAAAATTTGAAATAATTGTACAGAGTTTTGATCTTATATCTTTCATGTTTTATACAATTAGTTGATTATGGCAGGCGCTGTATTGCGCCAGCGTAGCTCAGATGGTAGAGCTACTGATTTGTAATCAGTGGGTCGGGGGTTCGAGTCCCTCCGCTGGCTCCATTAATCTATTTTTTTATATATAATAAGGATGATTATTTAACAAACTTCATTTTATTTTGCAATTAAATATGGTGGGGTTCCCGAGTGGTCAAAGGGAACAGACTGTAAATCTGTCGGCAAAGCCTTCGGAGGTTCAAATCCCCCCCCCACCACCATCATCAGAGTAAGTCGTATGTAGGAGATTTCGGTTTGTATATCGTTGTCGATAAAACACTACATGGCTTCCTGCATTACTCTTGCTGCGAAAGTCCTTCTTGAGAAAACTTGCTCTCATTTAAGGTTTTATATTGTGAATTTTGTTGAGTGTGATAATTAAAGTGACGATAAGTAATAGGTGCGGGAGTAGCTCAGCTGGTAGAGCTCTAGCCTTCCAAGCTGGAGGTCGCGAGTTCGAATCTCGTCTCCCGCTCCAGAATGCCCATGTAGCTCAGTAGGCAGAGCGCTTCCTTGGTAAGGAAGAGGTTCACCGGTTCGATTCCGGTCATGGGCTCCATTGTGAAGAAAAGTGAAGAAAATAAGAAAATAAAGTAAAAAAGCATGGGAGGGCAATGATATGGCTAAGGAGAAGTTTGATAGGACTAAGCCGCATGTAAATGTAGGGACTATAGGTCATATAGATCACGGCAAGACAACGTTAACGGCGGCGATAACAAAGCATTTGGGATTAAAGGGTCTGGCCAATTTTGTGCCGTTTGATCAGATAGACAAGGCGCCGGAGGAGAAGGAGCGTGGCATAACGATAGCGACGGCGCATGTTGAGTATTCGACGAAAAATCGTCATTATGCGCATGTAGACTGTCCTGGTCATGCGGATTACATTAAAAATATGATTACCGGCGCTGCACAGATGGACGGAGCGATATTGGTGGTAGGGGCGGATGATGGTCCGATGCCGCAGACGCGTGAGCATATATTATTGGCTCGTCAGGTAGGTGTTCCGTGCATAGTAGTATTTTTGAACAAGTGTGACATGGTGGACGATGAGGAGCTTATAGAGCTTGTGGAGTTAGAGCTTCGGGAGTTATTGGACAAGTATGGCTTTCCCGGGGACGACACCCCCATAATTCGTGGCAGCGCTTTAAAGGCTCTTGAGAGCGATGATGCCGACAGTGATGAGGCCAAGTGTATATTTGAGTTAATGGATGCCATAGACACATTTATACCTGAGCCCAAGCGGGATATAGACAAGCCGTTTTTGATGCCTGTAGAGGATGTATTCAGCATATCGGGTCGTGGTACGGTTGTGACCGGTCGTGTTGATCGTGGTATAATTCGGGTAGGAAATGAAGTAGAGATAGTGGGTATCCGTCCGACACTGAAGACGGTCTGCACCGGTGTTGAGATGTTCAGGAAGCTGCTTGATGAGGGTCGGGCTGGTGACAACGTAGGGCTTTTATTGCGTGGCACAAAGCGCGAGGAAGTTGAGCGTGGTCAGGTAGTGGCCATACCCGGTTCAATAACGCCGCACACGAAGTTTAAGGCCGAGGTATATATATTAAGCAAGGAAGAGGGAGGTCGTCACACTCCGTTTTTTAATGGCTACCGGCCGCAGTTTTATTTCAGGACCACCGATGTTACAGGGATATTAACCTTGCCGGAAGGAGTAGAGATGGTTATGCCTGGAGATAATGTAACCATTACAGGTGATTTGATAACGCCGATAGCTATGGAGAAGGAGCTGAGGTTTGCGATAAGGGAAGGCGGTCGAACTGTCGGCGCCGGAGTGGTAAGTGAAATCATTGAATAACGGCGAAGGAGTCTTATCGTGAGAACAATCGTTACCCTTGCATGCTTTGAATGCAAAAGAAGAAATTATACAACAACAAAAAATAAACGTACAACACCGGATAAGCTGGAATTCAGCAAGTATTGTAAATTTTGCAGAAAACATACTTTGCATAAAGAAACCAAATAAAATAATAAAATAATGATTATGCAGGCCAGTAGCTCTAACGGTAGAGCGTCGGACTCCAAATCCGGGTGTTGGGGGTTCGAATCCCTCCTGGCCTGCCAAATCATTTTGTAAAGGTTTTATTTAAGGTCTGATAAGTTGATTTAGGTGCATAATGGGACGGTTACAAAGGAAAAAGCCTGCAAGCAATAAGAAAGACAAGAAAAAAAATGTTGATGTAACGACATCATCACAGCCTGAAGGCAATCTTGCCATAAAGAAAGCTGCGTTGGTTGTCGGCTCTTCCATGTCCGTAAAAAGCAAGCAAACTTTATCGGAGAAGAAACCGGCAAGCCAAACCAAGCAGGATAATAATTATCTGAATAAGGGATTGCAGTTTCTTAGAGAAGTTAAGGTCGAGCTTAAGAAAGTGGCATGGCCTACACGCAAGCAGACACTTGGTTCAACCCTTGTTGTGACAATACTCGTCATAATAATAGCGCTTTTTCTCGGGGTGGTTGATATTGGCTTGTCTGCTCTTGTCCGTGTGTTTATTCAATAATATGAGGAGAAGAAAAGAGTGGCTCTAAAATGGTATATAGTCCACGTTTATTCCGGCTTTGAAAATAAAGTTAAAGTAGCTCTGGAAGAGCGAGTAGCTTCATCCTCTCATGCTGAAAAATTCGGAGAAATTGTTGTGCCGACCGAGAAGATAGTCGAATTGATTAAAGGGAAAAGAAAGGAATCGTCACGCAAGTTCTATCCGGGATATATTTTGGTTAAAATGGAGCTAGATGATGAAACATGGCACATAATAAATGATACAGCAAAGGTTACCGGATTTTTAGGCGGGAGAAAAAAACCGAGCTCCATATCTGACGAAGAGGTTGAGCAGATTTTAAGCCGTATGGAGAGCGGCAAATTCAAGCCAAAGTCGAAATTCTTTTTTGAGTCCGGAGACGAAATTCGTGTTATAGACGGCCCTTTTACTAATTTTAATGGAATAGTAGAAGAAGTTAATCCTGAAAAGGGTAAGATAAGAGTTCTGATAAGTATATTCGGTCGTTCAACTCCTGTAGAATTGGAATTTGTACAAGTTGCAAAACTATAAAAGTATATTGTAGCCGTTTACGGCTTGAAACTTGAAATTGGAAAGTAGAAATTGGGAAGAGATGAAACGAGTTCACGAAAACAGCACAAAAGCATGAAGGCCAAATTTCCAATTTCTATTTTCCAATTTCAACGTTCTGTGAACGTTTACAGTATATTGAAGCGCCTGAAGTGAGTCCCGATCTGGCGGGATTGCGGAATTCCTTAACTTTAGGCAATTTAATATACTTTAGCTCGCTTTAGGCACTCATGTCCGCACCGAAGGTGCACTAACTTGATTTAGGAGTAAAAAGAAAATGGCAAAAAAGATTATTGCGCAGATAAAACTTCAGGTTAAAGCCGGTCAGGCAAATCCATCTCCTCCAATCGGTCCTGCCTTGGGGCAGCATGGAGTAAATATAATGGATTTTTGTAAAGCTTTTAACGCCAGAACGGCTAATGATGAGGGAATGATTATACCTGTTGTTATAACTGTTTATAAGGATAGAACATTTACTTTTGTTACCAAGACACCACCAGCCGCCGTGCTTTTAAAACAGGCGGCAAAGATAGCCAAGGGCGCAAGCGACCCAAAGCGTGATAGAGTTGGTGAGGTTACCCAGCAGCAGGTCAGAGAGATAGCCAAACAGAAGATGACAGATTTGAACGCTTATGATTTAGATGCTGCGTGCAAAATAATCGCCGGTACGGCCAGAAGTATGGGGATTGCTGTTGTCTGAGATAAGGAGCGTGTGAAAGAAGATGCCAAAGAGAGGAAAAAAATATTTAAAATCCAGCGAAAGGGTTGTTAACGAGACAAGGCATCATTTTGCCGAGGCTGTTAATAAGGCAATAGAGTTATCGTATGCTAAATTTGATGAAACTATTGATGTCGCAATTCGTTTAGGAGTTGATCCCAGGCATGCCGACCAGATGGTTCGAGGAACGGTTGTTTTGCCTAATGGTCTTGGCAAGGAGATAAGAGTTCTGGTATTTGCTAAGGGGGCGAAGGAAAAGGAGGCGCTTGATGCCGGCGCAGATTTTGTCGGGAGTGACGATCTCATTGAAAAAATTAAAGGCGGATGGTTCGGCTTTGATAAGGCTGTCGCTACTCCGGACATTATGGGTTCTGTGGGAAAGATAGGAAAACTTCTTGGGCCAAGAGGGCTCATGCCGAATGCAAAAACAGGAACGGTTACTTTTGATGTTGCCAGGGCGGTTGTCGAGCTCAAGGCTGGTAAGATAGATTTTAGGGTTGAAAAAGCGGGTATAGTCCATGCTCCCATGGGCAAGGTTTCTTTTGGGGCGGAAAAGATCGTTCAGAACTTTGGCGCCTTGTTAGAGACTATCATGCGTCTCAAACCGGCTTCCAGCAAGGGAATCTACCTGAGAAGTATTGTAATGTCAACGACCATGGGGCCTGGAATAAAGGTAGATGCGGCCAGCATCAAGGACTTAACCAGATAATATTAAAAAGAAGCAGATAATAGGATTATTTTGCAAGAGACTTAATACTACTGTCAAAGACCGTAGGCGCATTTTTTTATGTTTAATCGGTATTTCCGGCCTACCGAGGCAGATTTATGGTTCGAGTGTTTCCTCCGGTTTTTTTACAGCTTAGGAGAGGAGGTGTGGTAATTTTTGAAAACAGATGAAAAAAAGAAAATTGTAGAAGATATTCGCAAAAGGTTTTCAGAGTCAAAGATCGTAATTCTTACAGACTATAACGGCCTTGATGTGGAAAACATTAATGAGCTGCGCAGAAAACTTAAAGAATCAGAAGTTGAATATAAGGTAGCCAAAAACACTTTTTTTATAAGAGCTTCTGAAGGCACAGATGCTGAATTAATAAAAGATAGTTTTAAAGGTCCTAGCGCTGTTGCCTTAAGTTACAATGATCCTGTAGCTCCAGCCAGGTTATTGACTGAGTTTGCAGGCTCCCATGAAGCGTTTAAAATTAAAGTGGGCGTAATGGACGGCAAGATACTTGACCTGACTGCAATCAGGAATCTGTCAGCTCTGCCTTCAAGGGAGGTGCTTTTAGGTAACCTGCTTTCAGTTATGAGCGGTGTTCCGACTGCGCTTGTAAGAGCATTAAATGATATTCCAGTTAGGTTGTTAAACGTTTTGCAGGCAATAAAAGAGCAAAAAGAAGCGGCCTGACATTAACCAAGATATAGATAGTAACTTTGACTAACTTAAAAAATAAAACCTGATGAATTCAACTTTTTATGAATTCATTAATTCTGGAGGAAAAATAAAATGGCAGATATTACCAAAGATGATGTTATTGAGTTTGTAGCAAATATGTCGGTACTTGAGCTTTCCGAACTTATCAAGGAGATGGAGGAGAAGTTTGGAGTTTCTGCAGCAGCGCCTGTTGCGATGATGATGTCGGGTGCCGTTGATACGGGTGCAGGCGCCAAAGAGGAAGAAAAGACGGAGTTTAACGTTATTCTAACCGGTTTTGGTGATAAGAAAATTCAGGTGATCAAGGAAGTCAGGGCTATTACCGGTCTTGGGCTTAAAGATGCCAAAACTCTGGTTGACGGAGTTCCTGCGCCGGTTAAGGAAGGTATTGCCAAAGATGAGGCAGAAAAAATAAAGACCCAGCTTGAAGAAGCCGGAGCCCAGGTTGAATTAAAATAACTAGCCGATAGATAAATTGGTGACCCAGAATTTCAACCTAAATATTTGGAGATGCTATGTCGGAAAGTCTTTTAGCGAGTAAGCGAATAAGGAAAAACTTCAGCAAAATACGGAAGATCATTGAGATTCCAAATCTTATAAGTATGCAAATGGAATCATTCAAACGTTTTATGCAAATGGATGTCCCTCCTGAAAAGCGTAAGGATATTGGATTGCAGTCTGTATTCAAGTCTGTGTTCCCGATAAAAGACTTTACCGGAAGCGCTTCCCTTGAATTTGTATCTTACAGGCTGTGCGACATTAAGCATAGTATAGAGGAATGTGTCCATAGGGGTATGAGTTATGAAATACCCATGCGTATTACTGCAAGGCTTGTTGTGTATGATATTGATAAGGAGGCTCAAACTTCCAATATCCGCGATATAAAGGAGCAGGAGATATACTTTGGTACCATTCCCTTGATGACGGAAAAGGGTACATTTGTCATTAATGGAACTGAGCGGGTTATAGTAAGCCAGCTTCACCGGTCATCCGGTGTTTTTTTCGATCACGACAAAGGTAAGACACATGCCAGCGGCAAGATAATATATACCTCTAGAATCATTCCTGTACGTGGTTCCTGGATTGATATGGAAATAGATCATAAAGGTATAGTTTATATCAGGATTGACAGACGACGTAAATTTCCTATTACAATGCTCTTCAAGTCCTTTGGCTACTCTTCCGAAGATATTCTTGCTTATTTCTATAAAACTGAAAAGATTATTTTGCGTGGCAAAAGTTATTTCAAGGAATTCAAGAGCGCAAGCAGATTTGTTCAGGATAGCCTTAAGGGTCAGCGTGCTGCCCGGGATATCAAATGCTCTAAAACCGGAGAGGTTATTGTAAAAAAAGGCCGAATAATAACCCAGCGTTCAGTTAAGCTAATGAAATCGCTGGACATAGAAAGTATTGCGATAGATGTTGAATATGTTTTGGGCAGGGTATTTGCATCGACAATACATAATCCAGATACAGGAAGTCCTATCGTCAAATGCAATGAAACTGTTGATGATGAAGCTTTGAAAAAGTTGAAAGATGCCGGTATAAATCAATTTGAGCTGCTTTTTATTGATGGCGTGCGCTATAGTGATTCCATATGCAGGACACTTTTGCTGGATATGGTTGAAAAAAGAGAGGAGGCGCTGGTTGAAATATACAGAAGGCTTAGGCCAGGGAACCCTCCTGTTCCCGAGGTAGCCCAGGAGTTTCTTGACAATCTGTTTTTCAAGTCAACCTATTATGATCTTTCAGGTGTGGGGCGTATGAAGATTAATCTGCGCCTTGGCATTAACACTTCGATTGATTTAAGGATATTAAGAAAAGAGGATATACTTCTTACGGCAAAAACTCTTATAGAGCTCAGGGATACCAAAGGTGCTGTTGATGATATTGATCATCTTGGAAATAGGCGGGTACGAGCGGTAGGCGAACTTCTTGAAAATCAGTATCGTATCGGACTGGTCCGTATGGAACGGGCAATTAAAGAGAGGATGAGCCTGCAGGAGGTTGACGCTCTTATGCCTCATGACCTTGTCAATTCAAAACCGGTTTCCGCTGTTGTTAAAGAGTTTTTCGGAACAAGCCAGCTTAGCCAGTTTATGGATCAGACCAACCTTATTTCAGAAATGACTCATAAACGACGTCTTAGCGCTCTTGGACCAGGCGGGCTGACTCGTGAACGCGCTGGTTTTGAAGTTAGGGATGTGCATCCATCCCATTACGGGAGAATCTGCCCTATTGAAACCCCGGAAGGCCCCAATATCGGCCTTATTGTTTCTCTTAGCATCTATGCCAGAGTTAATGAATATGGATTTATTGAAACACCATACAGCGTTGTTAAAGATGCTACTGTAACTGATGATGTCAGGTTTCTTACCGCCTTTGAAGAAAAGGAACATCCAATTGCGCAGGGCAATGCTCCTCTTGATAAAAAAAGGAAGTTTATTAACCCGCTTGTAACATCACGCGTGGCGGGTGAGTTTATGATGATTAAAAAGGAAGATATTGAGTTGATGGATGTCTCTCCCAACCAGTTGGTAAGCGTATCTGCATCACTTATTCCTTTTCTGGAAAATGATGATGCAAACAGAGCGTTAATGGGGTCAAACATGCAGCGTCAGGCAGTGCCTTTACTTGTTAGCCAGGCTCCTTTGGTCGGGACAGGAATTGAGGGGGTGGCTGCAAAGGATTCAGGTGTAACAATAGTTGCTAAGAGGGACGGTATTGTTGTTGACGTGGATGCTTCTCGTATAGTTGTAAAACATGATTGCCCCGGTTCTTCTGATAATGACTGCCAAAAGCCCGTTACTGTTTATAGCCTTTCAAAATTTATACGTTCCAATCAGAATACATGCTTTAACCACCGGCCGATTATCAGAAAAGGTCAAAAAGTAAAAGCCGGAGACATAATTGCGGACGGACCCGCAACAGATAAAGGTGAGCTAGCGCTTGGCAAGAATGTAACAGTGGCTTTTATGCCGTGGGATGGTTATAATTTTGAGGATTCCATCCTTCTCAATGAAAGACTTGTAAGGGACGGAATATATACATCGGTTCACATTGAAGAATTTGAAATTGTAGCGAGGGATACCAAACTTGGGAAAGAGGATATTACACGTGACATCCCTAATGTCGGAGATGAAGCGCTAAAGAACCTGGATGAAAGTGGCATCATAAGGCTTGGCGCTGAAGTCAGTCAGGGAGATATCCTGGTGGGTAAGATTACTCCAAAGGGTGAATCTCAGCTTTCTCCTGAAGAAAAGCTGTTGCGCGCCATATTTGGTGAAAAAGCCGGAGATGTTAAGGATACCTCTCTGAGGGTGCCTCCGGGAGTCGAAGGAATAGTTGTTGATGCCAAGGTGTTTTCGAGACGAGGCACTGAAAAAGATGCGCGTACTTCCATGATCGAAGACATGGAAACCGCTTCTCTTAAAAGAGACAGAGATGATGAACTTAGAGTGATTGACGATGTGGTTCATAGTCGTCTTGAAAAATTACTTATAGGCCGGATATGCTCATCACAATTAAAGAAGAATCGAAAGGTATTGATTGAAAAGGATGTAAAGATAGATTCAGGTATGCTTGCCGGGATACCTGTTTCTCATCTTGAAGGGATTGTTTTAAAAGATCCAAAACGCACTGAGCAGGTACATGATGTTCTGAAGATGTATAGACATCAATGCGAACTTTGCAGGGAGGTTTTTGAGCAGCGGGTTGGTCGATTTGAAAAAGGTGATGATCTTCTTCCAGGTATTATTAAGATGGTCAAGGTTTATGTGGCTATAAAACGGAAGCTTTCGGTTGGTGACAAGATGGCGGGTCGCCACGGCAATAAGGGGGTTGTCTCTAAGATTCTTCCTCAGGAAGACGCCCCTTACTTTAGTGATGGAACTCCTGTTGATATGGTGCTTAATCCGTTGGGTGTTCCTTCCAGGATGAATGTCGGGCAGATCCTGGAAATTCACCTTGGTTATGCCGCGCAGGGCCTTGGTGATCAAATCAACAAACTGGTTGAGGAACAAAAAATCAAAGCCCTTAGAGAAAAAATGAAACAGATATTTTCGGCCCAGACAGAATGGAAGATGATTGAGAGCTTGTCCGATAAGGAGCTATCCTGTTTTGCAGAGGAGTATAAAAATGGTGTTCACATGGCAACACCGGTTTTTGATGGCGCAAATGAGGATGAAATCAAGGCTCTTCTGGATGAGGCCGGACTGAGTACATCCGGTCAGGTTACATTGTATGATGGCCGCACAGGAAAGCCTTTTAATGAAAAGATTACTGTTGGAGCAATGTATATGATGAAACTTCATCATCTTGTTGATGACAAGATGCATGCAAGATCCATCGGGCCTTATTCACTTGTAACCCAGCAGCCTCTGGGAGGAAAGGCCCAGTTTGGAGGTCAGCGACTTGGTGAAATGGAGGTTTGGGCAATGGAGGCTTATGGAGCCGCTTATGCGCTGCAGGAGTTTATTACGGTTAAGTCTGATGACATGGCAGGAAGAACACGCATGTATGAAAAGATTGTAAAAGGTCAAAACGTACTGGAGCCCGGTCTGCCTGAGTCTTTTAAGGTTTTGACAAAAGAGTTGCAGAGTTTGGGCCTGGATATAACCCTTCTGGAAGAAAAACAGTAAAACACAATTTTTAACACCCGACACGTTTCGTAAAAGTGATTTTTTAACTCTTTATGAGTTCATTATAATTAGGAAATATAAAATGGAAACTCTATACGATTTTTTTGCTAAGCCTGTTAATCCAAAACATTATACAGGTATTAAGATTGGGCTGGCATCGCCGGAGCAGATTCTAAAATGGTCGAACGGAGAGATTAAAAAGCCGGAGACAGTCAATTATCGTACATTTAAACCGGAACGAGATGGTCTTTTCTGCGCAAAGATTTTTGGCCCTACTAAGGACTATGAATGCAACTGCGGCAAGTATAAACGCATGAAACACAGGGGTGTTATTTGTGAAAAGTGCGGAGTGGAGGTTATTCAGTCCAAAGTGCGAAGAGAGCGTATGGCGCATATCAAACTTGCCACCCCTTGCGCACATATATGGTTTTTAAAAAGTCTTCCAAGCAAGATCGGCAATCTGCTGGATCTTACCCTTAAAAGTATTGAAAAGGTTCTTTATTTTGATAACTATATTGTTATTGATCCAAAGGATACGGGTTTAACCCGTGGCGAGCTTTTATCGGAAGATAAATATCATGAAGCTCTTGAGACTTATGAGGCAAAATTTGAAGCAGGCATAGGGGCTGAGGCTGTAAAGGAACTTTTGAAAAGAATAAATCTTGATGAAGAATATAAAAAGCTGAGGGAAGATATTAGCGCCACGAGTTCAGTTCTAAAGCGTCAAAAACTTGCCAAACGGCTCAAGATAGTCGATTCTTTCAGGCGATCAGGATTGGACCCTGCTTGGATGATAATGGATGTTATTCCCGTTCTTCCTCCTGATTTGCGCCCATTGGTCCCTCTTGAGGGTGGTAGATTTGCCACATCTGATCTAAATGACCTTTATCGCAGGGTTATTAACCGAAATAATCGTTTAAAACGCCTGATTGACTTAAACGCCCCGGATATTATTGTTCGAAATGAAAAAAGGATGCTTCAGGAATCGGTTGATGTCCTCTTTGATAACGGCCGGCATGGCAGAGTTATTACAGGGACCAACAAGCGTCCATTAAAATCTCTTAGCGATACTTTAAAGGGAAAGCAGGGCCGTTTTCGCCAGAATTTGCTTGGGAAGAGGGTAGATTATTCCGGCCGTACGGTTATAACAATTGGACCGAATCTCAGGCTTCACCAGTGCGGCCTGCCAAAAAAGATGGCACTTGAGTTGTTCAAGCCTTTTGTTTATTGTCGCCTTGAGCAGAAAGAGCTTGTTTCCACGGTAAAGAGCGCTAAGAAGATGGTAGAACGCGAGATTCCGGAAGTTTGGGACACACTGGATGAGGTGGTTAAGGAGTATCCGGTTATGCTTAACCGTGCTCCTACGCTCCATCGGTTGGGTATTCAGGCCTTTGAGCCTATCCTGATTGAAGGTAAGGCTATTCAGCTGCACCCTCTGGTTTGCACCGCATTTAATGCTGACTTTGACGGAGATCAAATGGCTGTTCATGTGCCTCTTTCTGTAGAAGCGCAAATAGAGGCTAGAGCTTTAATGCTGTCCAGTAATAACATTCTTTCTCCTGCAAGTGGAAGTCCGATTATTATTCCAAGCCAGGATATTGTTCTCGGCATCTATTATATGACAAGAGAGATAGGTGGAGTTAAAGGGGAGGGCAAGATTTTTGCCGATCCTGATGAGGTTAGGTCCGCATATGATTCAAAAGCGGTTGATCTTCATGCCAAAATTGTTGTTCGGATAGGCGGGGAAAGGGTAGAAACAACAGTGGGACGTATTCTGCTGTGGGAAATCATGCCTCAGGATAACATTTTGTCGATAAGACATATCATGGTTTCTTCCGAGGATGAAATAAAGCTTGTGCTTAAAAAGATAAACTCAGGTGCCATTTTTGCGGATATGGTTAATAAGTATTCTCAAAGTCTTGACAAGGAAAATGATGGGATCCTCGGCTTACTTGCAAAAGATGAGTTTAAGAGGACGTTTGATATAAAAGAGGCCGAAGTTGATGCGGTTTTTTCTCTTGCACCCGGGAAAATCAGCGACATAATATTTGCCAACGACGGTTATCATATTTTTGAAATAATCAGCAAACGTCCGGAGATACCTTTTTATACAGTCAACAAGGTGATGAATAAAAAAGCGTTAAGCGATCTTGTTGATTATGTGTACAGGAGTCGCGGGGCAAAGGCTACGGTCATCCTTTCCGACAGATTGAAAGATATTGGCTACAGATACTCAACAAAAGGGGGTCTTTCTATTTCGATTGACGATATGATTATTCCAGAAGCTAAATGGAATATTCTAAAAAAAGCGGAAAAGCAGGTCAGCGAGATGAAAGGGCAGTATACTGAAGGTTTAATAACCCAGGGTGAAAAATATAATAAGGTCGTGGATATATGGGCAAAGGCGACGGATGATGTGGCTGATGAGATGATGAAATCCATGAAGATGGCCTCGACAATCGATAAGAAAGGAGCCCCGGTTTTTGATAAAAAGGGAAAGCAGGTTGCCAGGGAAGGTTTCAACTCAATATATATGATGGCTGATTCAGGCGCCAGAGGCAGTAAGGATCAGATGCGCCAGTTGGCAGGTATGCGCGGCCTTATGGCAAAGCCCTCGGGTGAGATTATTGAAACTCCTATTACAGCTAATTTCAGGGAAGGACTTTCCGTGCTTCAATATTTTATTTCAACCCATGGTGCCAGGAAGGGTCTCGCAGATACAGCGTTAAAGACGGCAAACTCAGGATATCTTACAAGGCGGCTTGCAGATGTTGCTCAAGACTGTGTTGTATCTGAAGATGATTGCGGGACCATGTTGGGGGTTGAGGTTGAAGCCCTAATGGAGGGAGGAGAAGTTATCCAGCGTATTGGCGAACGTATTTTAGGCCGTATCGCCATGGAGGATGTCCGCGATCCATTTACGGATGAGGTGCTTGTAAAGAATGGAGCGGAGTTCAACGAACCATTGGTACAGAGGATTGAAGAGGCCGGCCTGACAAAAGTAAAGATAAGGTCGGTTCTGACTTGCAAGTCAGAACGTGGTGTATGCACTAAATGCTATGGCCGTGACCTTTCCCATGGAAGAACGGTTGAAATAGGTCAGGCTGTGGGAATTATGGCTGCGCAATCGATTGGTGAGCCTGGAACACAGTTAACCATGCGGACTTTTCACATTGGAGGAACGGCCAGTCGTCGAGCTGAACAGGCGGATATAAAAGCTCGAGTAAGTGGAACGATAAAGTATGTCGACCTTAATGTCGTAAAAAATGATGAAAACGAATTTGTGGTTATGGACCGCCGCGGCGGTGAATTCGCAATAATCGGTGATAAAGGGCGAGAGAGGGAGCGATTTCCTGTTATATATGGCGCTCATCTTGTTGTGCGTGATGGGCAGAAGGTCAAGGCCGGCGATCTTCTCACAAAGTGGGATCCATATACAACACCAATTATTACAGAGATTGACGGAATTATTAAATTTGGCGACATTGTGCCAGGAAAGACCATGCAGGAAAAAGTGGACCCTGTTACAGGCAAATCAAGTCGTATGATTATCGAAAGCAAAAGCACCGATGAAGTTCCAAGGATTTCCATTAAAGATAAATCCGGCAAGACAGGCAAGCTCTCGATATCAAAGGGAGTCGCGCGTTATTTATTGCCTGTTAATGCTATCCTTCTGGTTGATGAAGGAGATGAAGTTAAGGCAGGTACGGTTCTTGCCAAGCTTCCGCGTGCAACAACTAAAACCAAGGATATTACAGGGGGTCTTCCCAGGGTGGCCGAGCTTTTTGAGGTGCGCAAGCCAAAAGAGATTGCTGTTTTGAGCGAAATAGATGGATATGTTTCCATATCAAAAAGCACAAAAAAGGATAAACAGAAAGTAACTATAACGCCATTAGATGCTGGTGATATAAAGGAATATCTTATTCAACGCGGCAAACATATAAATGTTTTTGAAGGTGATTTTATTAGAGCCGGCGAACCTATTATTAGCGGTGCGGCTATTCCACAGGATATTTTAAATATAAAGGGTGAGATAGCATTGGCTCGCTATCTTGTTGATGAAGTTCAGGAAGTATACCGTTTGCAGGGCGTTCGGATTAATGATAAACATATAGAGGTAATCGTTCAGCAGATGATGAGACGAGTTAAGGTTGTTGATGCCGGAGATACGGATCTCGTTGCTGAGGAGCAGATGGAAAAAACCAAATTTGAGGAAGTTAACAGGGCTGTGGTCGAAAAAGGCGGGAAACCCGCTGTTGCCGAAGCCCTTATCCTTGGAATTACTAAGGCGTCGCTTAGCACAGATAGTTTTATTTCTGCGGCTTCATTTCAGGAAACGACTAAAGTCCTGACAAATGCCAGCATCGCCGGCACTGTCGATCATTTACGCGGCCTTAAGGAAAATGTAATAATGGGGAGAATTATTCCCGCTGGTACAGGTATTTATTTATATAATGATGTGGCTGTTGATCAGAAAACCAGCCTTACAGGGTAAACACATTTGGAATTTTATCAGGTTTTAAATATATTTAACTTAAAATTATTGCATAAAATGCTTGACAATTAAGCTTTATATATGTAAAAAGTTATCTTTTGTGAAAACTTGATAATCTCGTTAAATATTATTCGGCTGCTTGAGGCCGTCAGAGCTTTGCAAATATAATTATATAGTGAGTGTATAGTAGTTTAAGGGGAGAATATGCCGACCATTAACCAGTTAGTTAGACAGGGCAGAAAGAGGATAAAGAAGAAAACCGGCACACCGGCGCTAAAGAATGCCCCGCAAAAGAGGGGGGTATGCACGCGTGTTTACACTTCGACTCCTAAGAAACCTAATTCTGCTTTGCGAAAGGTTGCCAGGGTCAGGCTGACTACCGGTGTTGAGGTTACAGCTTATATCCCTGGTGTGGGCCATAATCTTCAAGAGCATTCCGTTGTTCTTGTTCGTGGGGGGCGTGTAAAGGATCTACCTGGTGTAAGATATCATATAGTCAGGGGAATTCTTGATACTCTCGGGGTTGATGGCCGAAAACAAAGCAGATCAAAGTATGGTGCAAAAAGGCCGAAGTAATTTGTATTGAGACTTTGAGCCCGTTGGTTATTGATTTGAGAAAATTTGGGAAACGTTTTGCCTAAGATTTTAGCAAAAAAAAACAAGAGATAAGCAGATAAATGGTGTAATATATGCCGAGAAGAAGAGAAGTACCTGAACGTATTATTGTTCCTGATTCAAAGTATAACAGCAAGATGGTAGCAAAATTCATAAAGGCTATAATGCGGGACGGCAAAAAAAGTCTGGCAGAGTCAATAGTCTACGATGCATTTGATATCATTGAGAAAAAGACAGGTGAAGTTCCGCTGAAAATTTTCGAAAAAGCCGTTGATAATGTAAAACCGATCATCGAAGTAAAGTCACGGCGTGTCGGAGGCTCAACTTATCAGGTTCCAACTGAAATTCGTCAGTCACGTCGAGCTGCTTTAGGTATTAGGTGGATTATAAATTATGCGCGTAACAGGTCGGAAAAGAGCATGTCCGGCAAACTTGCGGGCGAGTTTTTAGATGCCTTTGGTAAGAAAGGGGCTTCCATTAAGAAAAAAGAAGATACACACAAGATGGCCGAGGCAAACAAGGCATTTGCTCATTATCGATGGTAGGAATTTTAAAAGCTCAAAACTAAAGAGATTGCAATAACCTGGTTTGAGCTTTTAACTGTTGTGCTAAAGTACGGGAGGTAGATGACATGGCTAAGGAGAAGTTTGATCGTACTAAGCCGCATGTAAATGTAGGGACTATAGGTCATATAGATCACGGCAAGACAACGTTAACGGCGGCGATAACAAAGCATTTGGGATTA
>Ga0307380_10004570_pt1 | contig 18643 bp, 24 predicted proteins | sample UN3MG_FD_202239 | JGI IMG/M metagenome (GOLD analysis project Ga0307380, IMG submission 202239) | Soil microbial communities from Risofladan, Vaasa, Finland - UN-3 | ecosystem: Environmental > Terrestrial > Soil > Coastal area > Acid sulfate soil | place: Finland: Risofladan, Vaasa | collected...
AAAATGCACTTTTTAGCGAGTCTTGATTCAAGACTTTTGATCAGCAAGTGATCAGCGTGATCACACCGACCGCCTGGTAACAATGTCATGGTGGTCGGGTGTCCGAGGTTTTAATAATCTGCTTCTACAATATAGCCAATGGTGACAGTCCAGTCTAGGTAGAGTTTGGCGACAAGCGATAGCACAATGTACATATTCTCGAGTGCAAAATTATTCTTGGGTGTGTTGGGTTTCTGCAGCCGCCAGATCAGAGGCACTACAAACGCGAGCGAGAGAACAAAAGAGCCTAGGATCGCGAAGCTCTCATAGGTGGGGGCGCTCGAGGCATTTGCTGTATAGTAGGGCAGTATGGTCACGAGCCATATCTGCACCCAGGGCAAAAATCCCATCGCGAGATACTCGATCGAGCAATGTCGCCCGAGTGCCTCGTGCAGATAGCCAAAGTACTGCATGAGTACATTCGAGAGCACTGCCACAATCACCAGAGGCAAGCCGCCCGCGCCCGCTAAAACACAAAGCGAAAATGTTATGAGACCATTCGTGATCGAGTACTCGAGCCAGCGCCACGCATTCACACCACGCCGCAGCACTGCAGCCTCGTTCCAGGGAATGAGCGAGCGATCGGCCGCTATCAGATGAAAGATTGCAGTGATGGCTGGAAACGGCAGAATGCTCACCGCGATTGAAAACTCGGCAAGCTTTTCAATACTCAAGCCGCGATCCGTGTCAAACCATAGACTCACGCGACGCGCCACATCCGAGTATGTGAGCGAGAGGATGAGCAGCGATACAAACGATGTCAGATGCACAGCCGCGACCAGGAGATTTCTTTGTGCGAGCTTTCGCTCCATAAAGAGAGAGATTGTCTATGCTTTTTTGAACTCTTTTTCCCGACACTCTAAAAGAGCACAGGCTGTCAATAACGTACTTTTTATCAGACACAAAAGTTGTTTTTTGCTATATGTGTTATCGATCCAATATGAGAGAAAGAGAGAAATGTCCAGCATTGTAACTTGGGATGCAGTGCTTGTCCAAGGTGTTTCCGAGCAGCACTTTGTAGAGCAGCTCGCCTCTTGCAACGGAAGGCTATTGCACATAACTCGTGTGACCAATCCACCGAGCGTTCTCATACGATTTCCAAACCAAGCAAAAGCCATCGAGTTTCAATCGAAAAATTTAATGATTCTGATAACCTAAAAGACACTGGGTGGCGTTTTTGGCACTACGAAGATGAGGAGGAGGAAGAGGAGGAGATGATTTGCGAGCAAACGCAACCCCCGGAAAGTGGGATGGGTTTTTCGAAACGGTTCGGACAATGTGCGGATCGATAGGGCCGTGGTGATTGTTCGAGAGATAGTCTTCAACAAGTTGTTTTGTCTCGTAGGAGAGTGGCATTTCTTTGCAACTGAAGATGCACACCTGCGCACTCTCGAGAAAGGAGGTTTTTTTTTTTTTTTAAATCCACGCGGAGAAAAAAAAAAGCAAATCACGCCCTACAAGATACCTCCCGAGTATGATCATTTTTTTTTTCCCAAAGCTCTCTCTCTAGCAAAGATGCGGAAAAAGGTTGTTTGGATCCAGAAAAACGCCGAGCACTCGCTAGAGCAATTTGGGCATTATCTGCATCAATGTCGCGACATTTGCCTAAACGTATGCTGGGAAGTGGACAAGGCCACTAGCACGCTTAGAATCGTGAATATCAAGCGCGAATCGATCGAGATTGTGTTTCGCGAGCCCACCGATGAGGAATCTAAAACCACACTCACAATCAAGACGGAAAAATCGCGAATGCTCGGCTCGTTTGACACTGGCGCTCGAGAGTTTGTGCGAGGCTATCTGGTCGTGCATCACTATTTCGAGGGCGAGTGCAACAACTACTCGGGAGTGCTCGAGCGCGAGGAGCACACTGAATCACTCGAGAAGCGCATCCACGCGCTCGAACGTATTTGCAAAAAGCGAAAGCTCCCGACAGACTAAGTTTTTTTTTTTTTACTAAACCATTTTCACACCCGCATAACTCGAAGCGTGTCTATTTTAATCCGAGGCGCTCGCGAGCATGTGATATTAACTAGTACACACACACACATACAGAGAGATGCTAAAGTGGTTGCTGTGTCTTTTGATAGTATTGCTCGCGCAACAAAGTCACGCTCGAGTGCCAGTGCATGCGCCAACGCCTGTGCTCGCGCCTACACCCACACCCACACCCACACCTACGCCCACACCGGTTCCCGCTCCGCCAGAACTCGCCGACGAGTGCAACACGGACGATCTCTGCGATCTCAAGTGCGCCTCGGACGACCCTGTCCCGCTGTGCGACGATCAGAACGAGTGCACCAACGATATCACCTGGGGCGGCACACAGTGCGAGTATTTCGAGAAACCCGATCACCGAGACTCGCGCGCCTCGCTCTGCTCGACAGAGGCTGGCTCGGACGCTTTCGATGGTGTGTGCTGTGGCGGAGGCTGCGTCGATTTGAACGCGAGCGCTGCGCACTGTGGCGCTTGCCGAAACAACTGTGCGACGCAACTACTTCCCGGAGCGCTCGTGGGCTGCTGCAATGCCACGTGCGTGGATTTCAACAACAATACCGAAAACTGTGGCTGCTGTGGCAATGCATGCCCGGCGGGCGCGCGTTGTTTCGAGGGCGCTTGCACCAAGGATGTGGGTGCGTTTTGCGACTCGCATGGCGAGTGCACGCTGCACCACTGTCACAGTGGCGTGTGCGTGCCTAAACGACACGGCGTGCCTTGCCAAGAGGACGACGATTGCCTCTCGAGCGCGTGCGACACGGATCTGAACAAGTGCGAGTTTAGCCCGGTCGGCGCGGCTTGCATCGACGATACCGACTGCCGCAGAAACAACGACCCACTTATTATTAACGAGTGCGTCGGCGCGAGCGATCCCGATGCAGTGTTTGATCTTCCGGTTGGCATCTGCGCACCTCGCGATACCGTTGCACCAGTGCCAATCTGAGAGCGAGTGCATGCGAATTAAATGTGTTTTTAGGCGTTTTTTATTAAATTCACCGCCACTACAGAGCTTCGTTGTACATTCATTTGGTAGATGGCCCACGAGGCCAGAACAATTACAAAAATTACAAACACGAGTATGCCGAGGGTGATGAAGAAAACTTTGGATGGTGAATTGGAATTGGTATTGTGCTTGTCGGCTTTCGCAGTGCCCTTTTTCTGCTCTTTCTTTGAGCACTCCATGTTATTGTCCACATGACAGTCTGCCGAGGGCACACCAGGCGGAGAGGGTGGGAGCGAGGGATCCACTGCCGGGCACGAGTTGTCGGGCACGCCCTGCTGTTGCCACACTTCGCACGTTTGAAACGCCTGGGGTTGCTTTTTCTCGGGCGGGGTTTTGTTCTTTTCGCACTTGTTGCATCCCTTGTCGGTTTTCTGAGCGCCTGCGCTTGCTAAATCACCAAAAAGAGCCACACACAATAGCAGCACGAGGAACAATTTTCTCATAACCCAAGAGTGGGAAACACAATCACGCGCCACGAAAGGTATGCTTTTATATAGACGAGTGTGCTCGGAAAATGGAATGTGTGAAGCAATACAAAGGTGGTCGAGAGGGGGGTTTCCCTCTCTCTCTCTCTCTCTCTCTCTACATTGGTCCTCCTCCTGTGACGCATATGCCATTCGAGCAAGTGCCCGGAGAACAGCAATCCTCGTCTCTGGTGCATCCGGCGCCATCCATTGGTAGACAACAGACACTATTCAGGCATTTGATCTCTGAGCTCGAGACACTTGCGCTCCCGCAGCACTCTGCTTCTGTGCCACACTGGGTACCGAGTGGCTTGCAGCAAAACCAGAGCGCCGGGTCGCACTTGCCCAGGCAGCACTCATTGTCCGCCGAGCATGCTACGAAATCGTTCTTGCAGCACGAGCCCGTGGCGCCGTTGCAGCCCGCGCTCTCTCCGCAGCAGTGATCATCGTTCGTGCACTCGGTCTGCGAGCCGGCCGGAATGCAGCAAGTGCCACTCGAGTTGGACGTGCTCGGGAGGGTTGTGTTGCAGGTGATCTCGTCGGTCGAGCGAGGCGCGAGTTTGTTAGAGCCCACGCAATCAGAAGGTCGACGGCATGCGTCCTCGCCCACGCACACGCCAAAAACGCAAAGCGTGGCATTTTGACACTCACGCTCACAAGTGCCACAATTTTCCACATTGTTCCACACATCGATGCAATCGTCCGAACCCGGGCAACGCATTTCGAAAGGACCGCAAGGAGGCAAAAATCCTGGGGTCGGAGTCGGGATCGGTTGCATCGATAGAGTGCTTCCGGAAGAGGAAGAAAATGCCGAGGTGGTCGATGGTAGAGGCGAGGTGGTCGACGCCAGGGTCGAGGTGTTTGATGGCAGAGACAAAGAACCCATAGACATAAAGCTCGTCAGCGTCTCGAAAAGAGTCCCGCTTTCGCTACTAGTGGCGGAAGGAAAAGGAGGTGCTCCTGGAGTTGGCGCGGGAGCTCCCGGGTCGGCCACGCATCGTCCGCCCATGCACACTTGCCCGCCCGGGCAACTCATGCCGCACATGCCACAGTGCTCGAGTGAGCTAAACAGGTCGGCGCAAACACCCCCGCAGCACGCGGGCACCTTGGCGCCGAGAATGAGCTCGCGGCAGCGATTGCCACACGCACCGCAATGCTCGACATCCGACTCGAGATGGCTGCAGCCGAGACGGAGGCCATCGCAGCACTTGCCCTGCACTGCGGTGGCATTGGTCGGGCGAATGGTGCACGTGGTGCTCGGCGGACGTGCAATGTGATCGCAGCCCTTGCTCGAGTCGCCCGGGTGTTTGTAGTGATAGGGACTACCGCCGCCACGATCGTCTTCGTCGACACCAATCGAAACATCAATGGTGCACTCGTTGTGATCATCACAGTCTGGATCGTCGCACTGCACACTGCAATAGTCGGTGCACTCGGAACCTCCACCACCCACCGCGAGGACATTGGCCATAGCAATGCACAATAACAATAGCAGCACAATGCGCATGATTTTTGTGTGTGTGTGTGGAGGAAAACTAGTAGCTACCCTCGGACATGATGTGCATTCATTTATAATACAAGCCTATAGATTCATTTCCTATTCTAGGCGACGCTGTTGCACGAGTCCCACGGGATGCACAGGCGGCGCATAGATGCTATAGAGTTTGAGAGGCGCCGAGCCCTCCATCACAATCTCGTGTCGAGTGCCCGGGAACACGATCAAATAAGTGTCCGGGCGCAACTCTTTTCGCATGTCATCTAGTAGTGCATAGCCTCGCCCGGCCTCGACTCGGATGAATTGCGTCGTGCTCGGGTGAATCTCCTCGGGAATGTGTGCATCGGCCTTGTTGATACTATAATAGGTGAGTTCCATGTCTGGTGTCCTGTGCGCCACTCGACGAAAGTCTTGATTGTCGAGTGTCTCGCGCTCAATGTCTCCAAGTGCAAAGGTTTGAACCGAAAGGTAGGGATCCTCGCGACTCATTTTTACCAGCGTTAGGTGATTTATTTGAGATGTATTTGCACACACATCTTATACACACCTATGGTATATGATAGATCATATTCGACGATTCAAAAGCACTATGTGTGTGTGTGTGTTTTACGTACGTACTGCCTTTATAAAAAGCTCGAAAAGCTCATCTTTTGGTCGCACGAGTGGAAGATTATTCTCAAACAATACCACCCGAGTGCTGTCGCTCACCAGGTTTCGATAGCGCTCGTGCTGGCGCTCGAGTTGTTCAAAGTACGCGAGTTGGTTGTTGCTCTCTTCGGCGCGCTTTCGGACTGTTTTGCAGCGCTCATAGGCCACGGTTGGCTCTACCTCAATAAACACATAGTTGGCACCATCCTGAGTGAATAGGTTGCACTCGAGTTGCGAGAGCACTTTGGGCGCGGGTGCACTCGCATAGCGCTCGAGGTACTCGCGAAACGCACGCTCGGACATGTTCCCATTGCTCCGATGCACCGCTGCGAATGCGGCATTCCCGAGTCGCCCGCGGTCAATGATGCACGCACACTGGTAGTTTGAAGCGACGAGTGCCTCGCGCGCTTTGCGAATAATCTCATCGCAGCGTCGCTGCTGATCGAGTTGTAGCGCAGCGGCGTACTTGTGAGGGTTTTCGTTGAATTTCGCCAGCAGCTCGGCGTCAAAGCCCTCAAAGAACACATGCACTTGAAGCTCGCTGTCGTGAAAGTGCTCTTTGATGGCTTTGCAAAGCGTCGACTTGGCCGCGCACATGTTGCCCTCGATAAAGGTGATTTTGCCCCGAAGAAACTCTACAAGCGCGTCGACTCCCATTCTGCTCGCGCACACACACACACACAAACACTTGTTCTATCTCTCTGTCACTCTGTAGAAAAATGCACAAATGTTTATAGGGTCCGGGTCGAGAATTAATATTTTTCCTCTCCTGCGCCCGAGGTTTTGTCATCGCGCAGCAGTGCCTCTCGGATGTCACTCACGTCAATGTGGTGCAGCGGGCTCTTTGCAATCGCTTTTGTGTGCGTGATATAGTGGATAAACGCTACATCAGTGCCCGTGAGCGTTTCGACGTGGTTGCCATATTGCGAGCCAATCCAATCGCGCATAACCGAAAAGGATTTGATTTTTGTATGCACTACGCTCTCTACGGTCCACAAGCGATAGCGAGGTGTAATGACAGTGCATATGCCGCCCTTGTAGTAGCACACTGTGTACGAGACAAGCGTAGAGCTCGTATCACTCGCGAGGTATTGCTCGGTATGCGTGATCTGGATTCGACTATCGAACAATGACATTGGATTTGTGTGTGTGTGTGTGTGTTTTTTTTTTTTTCTCTGAATGGTTTTTTTTTTCTTACTCTCGGTGTACTCACTTTTTTACAGCACGCAAGCTGATCCTTATAATAACATTATGGGATTCGGACACGGCCCTATTAGGAAACCTCTTATGAAGCAAACCAACGTACAAATCCAGACTTTGTTTTTCGATTTCAAAGACGCGCTAGCTGGATTCCGAGAGAGCTTTATTCCCAAGGCGCCTCGGATATGCAAGTTTGGCACGCATTGCAAGAGCGGCGATTCGTGTCCGTTTACGCACCCGAGAAGTGTCAATCAACAAGAACAGCAGCCCTCGACAACTATTCGCCTCTGCAGATTTGGCAGTCAGTGCAAGTGGAAAGAAAAGTGCGCGTTTTTGCACCCCGAGGACCAGCTCTACAAGACTGCGCCCTGTCGAGAGTATTTGCAAAGCAAGACTTGCAGCTATGGCGAGCGCTGCAAATTTTTCCACCACCCATCCGAAGCGCGAATTCGAGCGTACTAGCACAAGAAGAAGTTTTTTAAAAGATGATAAAATATTGATCCCCCTCTCATCTCTTTCTTTGCAGTATGCTTTGTCAAAAGTTACTCGGTGTCTTCTTGCTCGTGTGTTGAATTCGAGACGAGCGGTGGCGGAGGCAGAGTGCAAATATCGAAAAGCTCGGGTGACTCGTACGAGGCTTTTCCAAAAGGTCGGACATGCGACTCGAGACACTTGAGTTTAATCTCGAGCGAGAGCTGTCGAGAGGTGAGATCCTCGATGGTGGATTGCTGACTCTGTACTAGTGCCTCGAGCTGCTGGAGTACTCCTCGCTCTGCAGCACGCTTATTCTTGGCATACAAGCGATTGCGCACCTGCTGAGCTTGCTTTCGAAGTTTGGATAGCGTTTGCTTTTCACCACAAAGCCTTGGTTCCCAATAGAGCATGTGGAGATTCATATCCTTGGCGCTGATTCGCTTGACCTCGCCGTCCGAGAGAATGGGTTCTGCTTTCGGCATGTTTTTTGCGCAAATTGGTACTATAAGAAAATGAGCAAGTGCGTACTCTTTTGTTTTTTTTTATATCCATGTCTCGCAGAGTATTGTTTTTTTTCCTAGCATGGATTTGTTATTGTGGCAGAGCTCTCGAGTGCTCCCCGCTCGTCTATCTCGAGCACTCGCATCGGTTGCGCGCCCAAGTGCTCGGAGACTCGCCCGAGGATCTCGCGCAGGTGCGATTCGCATTCGTAAACAATGCCTCGGTGTTGCCATTCTCGGCGCCGCGCTACCTCTCGAGTGTGAGCAAGTATGTCGCGCAGCTCGAGCTCTCGCCGAGCGACGCTTGCGAGTGGCTCGAGTGCTCGAGCGATGGCTACACACTGGCATTGACGGGTAGCTATGGCGCGCACGAGGCACTCGAGTGCAATATCACGCGAGAGGTACGCGTGCCACGCTACGAATTCGAGCTCTACTGGGTGGGTGACGCGTGGGACAATCTCAATCAGAGCTGTCGCGTGCAAGTGCTGCTCGAGAGTGCACTCTACGACCGCTACGCTCGCGCGCGAGTGCCACTCGACTCGGGCTTGCCGAATATGAGAGAGCGCGGCGAGGCCTCTGAGCCACAACAACAACAACAACATTGGGTGCTTTCGCTGAATGTGAGCGACTCGAGTCACTCGATTGCGCTCGAGTTTCGAGAGCGCGCCAGCAGACTCGCATTTGCGCGGAATCTCTCCCTCTCGACGCTGCATCGCACGTGCTCGCAAAAGCAAGGCGAAGAGTCGTTTAGTCCGGGCTTTCGCGTCGAGTGTGACATTTACGAGGATCACGCTTCGCGCGCGCGTCGCTCGCGCAATGTTTTTGTAGATGGCGAGTACATTTACACAGCGTGTCGACTCGACGAGCCGCCCGAGCGCACAGGACGCTATCAACTCGGCGTCGAGGACATTCTCATGTGGTCCGCAGAGCCCGATGCGCTCTTTAGCCTCATGGCCGATCGCGAGCGACACTATCTCGGATTCGAGGAGCTCGAGCGCGAGCGACACGACGAGTTTGTGGGTCGCTGGCGCGCGAGACCTGTCACTGACCCTCGCGAGCCACTCAACCTCGAGTTTCGCTGGAGTGTCATGCCAACGCGCGCACGCTCGACAGATGATGCACACACTTTGCGCTACCGCGGCGAGCATCTCTCGCTCCACATGATTTGCAACTCGAGTGCCACCTACTCGCCCGCCACACGTCGATGCGAGACACACCCTCTCGAGGAAGAGCAACACAGAGATCACCAAATGAGCAAAGAACTCGCCTTGTTTGTGGCGCTTGTTATGCTAATGTTTATATCGTTTTTGATCGTGTTTGGACTGTGCATCTAGTCCTTTTTCGTCGAGTCCTTTTCAATTACTCTTCGAGGTCCTTGGATCAATTCGAGCTCTTGTGTGGCCTTTTTCTTAACAGTGGCATTGAATGCTTCGCGTTCTTGTTCGGTGATGATGGCATGCGCGGGTCGTTTGCTTAAAAGTTTCATAAACATTGGATGTTCTTGTGCATCTAGGTTCTTGTAAATGCTCTCGAGGGTGGCGAGTTTGGCGACTTTTAATTTGCGCTCGGTTTTCGTGATGGCCTCGACAAAGCCCTCGAGTGCGATTTCAATCTCTTCGGTAGTTTGCGGAGGATGGTGCTCATCTTCGACGATTTTCTGGGTTTCGCCGAAAACGCGCAGCAAGGCTTTGATGCATTTGACACGCGCATTGAATTTGACCATTTCCGTCGTTTTGGACGATGCAAAGGCAATATCGCCCGTTTTGCAAGCTGTTTCACAATGTGATCTACATTGAAAGTAGCTTGTTCGGGAGGCTTCGTTTTCAGACTCTAGACGCGATCCGAGCACTCGGAGTGTTTTGGCGACTTGGGCTAGGTCTTGACGATGCTTCATGCCCACTGTGTCTTGAAACGTGCTGGAGACGGGTGTCTCATCGGAAGACCAAAAATTTGGAAAGCATCCAAACATTTTTTGTCAAACAGTAGTGTAAAAAATTTCCCTTTTTTTCTTGTTTATCTACCAATGTACTGGTGAAAATTTCATGCACTTTTTTCCCTCGATACTCTCGGATTCCTTTTTTGCAATTTAAAAAATATCTCAAAATTATTGCCCGGGGCTGTATAGATGTTTTTTTTTGGATTTGAGATGATATTTTTTCAACCTCATTTTTATCAATCAAAACTCTCTCGCACACACATACACACACACACACATGGAGTATCCAATCACAGTGCTGGGTTCTGGAGGTTCGGGCAAGAGCGCGCTCATCATTCGTTTTACAAATGGGAAATTTGTCAAAAAATACGACCCAACCCTCGAGGATATCTATCGAAAGCAGATTCGCATCGACAATGACGCCTACGTGTTGAACATTAGAGACACGGCGGGCCAGCAAGAGTACGAGCATCTGCGCAACGAATACATCAAAACTGGCAAGGGATTTGTGTTTGTGTTTAGTTTGACCTCGCGCGAGTCTTTTGACTATGTGCGAAAAGTGTTTGTGACCACAAAACGCCTGACCGGTCAATCGAAAATACCCGCGCTCCTCGTCGGAAACAAAAGCGATCTCGAGGACAATATCCAAATCTCTGACTCGGAAGCGGAAAAACTAGCCGATTTCCTAGAGTGCGATTTTATCAAGTGCTCGGCGAAAACCAATTTCAACGTCTCGCGCGTGTTTCACAATATCACCCGGCTCATGGTCTCGGAAAAAACCCTAGGCCCGCCAAAGAAACACTCTTGTACTATTTTATGATTAAAAATGCTCTATCTAAACTTGCTAATGAGCCGACTCGTGAGCACTGCATACTCGGGAGGTATGGGCATAGTGGCGCCCTCGCGACCATACTCGGCCACGAGAATCGCGCGCATGAGCGCAAACGCTGTGCAGCTACCCTCGAAACCTTGATCGGGAGGGTGCGGGACAAATTCCGCGCGCCAGCCGAGCGACTCGGCGAGTTTTTGAATCTCGCGGAATTTCACCGACTTTTGCAAGCTTTGCTTCCAGGGATCGTAAAAGTAGAGCGTGCGTGCGGCCTCGTCCTTGTAGACGTAGCGCGCGTGTTTGCTCCAGGCCGAGAATGCGGCAATCTTGCCCGAGTCTTTGAGAAACTTCTCGAGCGTTGCACGGGCGCTTTCCACATTGTAGAAATCGAGCGTTTTGTCAAAGAGCCGATCCCAGCGACGGTCAAACTCTTTGGCTTTTCGAGCGAGAAAGCGCGCGGCTTTCTCGTTTGCAGCGGTCGAGATGCCGCACTTTTGAAACACCCACGCACCTTTTTCGGTGGTTGCAGGATTGAGTAGCGCGTTCCAGACTCGCCCGCCGAGTAGCTTGGTGAGCCACTCGGGCTCGTCGAATGGTACCTCCCAGCCGAGGATGCCATACTGCTTGTCGAGTGGTCCAACCTCTTGCCGCTCGACCGTGTAGTCTTGTAGTTGTTCGTTGACCAGATTGATGCAGGTCTGAAACTTGAGCAAAGCCAGTAGATTGCGATCGCTATTGCTATAGACCCACCCGCTCGCTTTGCTGTATTTGCTCTTGCGAGGCACTCCCGAGTTTGTGTAGTTTTGTGGCAAAAGCTCTCGCATGAATAGCGTATCAGTGCCAGAGATGCTGAAAAACTCTCCAAACTTGCCCATTTTTCGATTGACTGTGATTTGCAGAGCGTCGGTGGGCGCAATCCCTCGGCCGAATTTCGTCTCGATAAAGAGCGAGGCATCCACTTGCGACCCGAGACACTGGGCAAATTGTGCCTTGAGCTGGGTTAGCGTCACAATCTTTTCGTCAACATCCATCTTGTCTTGTTCTTCTTCTTCTTTGATAATGGGAAGAGGTGTTGGTTCGGGAGTAGGAGTGGGAGTAGGAGCAGGTGTTGGTTTGGGAACAGGAGTAGGTGTTGGTTTGGGAACAGGAGTAGGTGTTGGTTTGGGAGCAGGAGTAGGTGTTGGTTCAGGGGCGGGCGCAGGTTTGGGTTTGAAATAGCTCGCGGGGTCTTTTCGAATGTCCTCGAATAGCTTGTCGAGATAGGCATTGAGTTTCGAGACCGTGGTCGTGTCGGGATTAAACCGAATGGTAATCTTTCGCGCGGCGCGATCAATGCTCTTGCCAAGCTTTTTGGCGCTCGTGTCGTGCTTGAGAAACACCTGAACGTTCGCCTTTTCGAGGAAATCGCGCTGCACTGGCTCTACTCGGACGTTGCGTTTTTTCCCCGACGGCGTCCGAGCGCCAGCTATCGCAAGGTATGGGTCCTCGGACATGGTACTGAAAGAGAAATAGAATGCAATCGCTCGAGTGTGCAGAAATAGTAATGTGTTCGGGTATCCTACAGACGAGCGGGTGCACTATATAAAAATGGACCAGCAAAGAGAGAAAAAAAAAAATTCTACACACGCGTATGAAAAAACGCAGCCTCGCGCAAAAAGTTGCCGATCAAAAACGCATTCGGATTGATTTTAGCGAGTTTCCCACTGCGTTTCATAGACGCCTCGACGAGTCCAAGACTGACGCGCTCGGGGATACGCTCTCGCGAGTGATCTGGCGACAATGGTATGGTAACAAGAGCAAGGCCAAATGCGTCGTGTGTGGCGTGACCTCTGTGCGAGACACACCCGCGGGCTATGATCGCGCGCATGTGGTTGCGAGAGCACACCACGGCCGGAACAATGTCGCGTGGAACCGAGTGGCCACGTGTCGCACTTGCAACGCCGAGGATCGCACGGGCAACCTCCTCGACTATGTGTACCTCAACTATCGCAAGAGTCTCTTTCGCGTGTGTCGCTCGCTCTACAAGAGCTATTGTGCTGATCATCCACATCTCGCCGAGCACCTCGATCGGATGCCACTCGGAGAGTTTATCTCGCGAGTGTACGGCGCAAACCTCGAGCAACGCGACGAGATTCAGCGCAGCCTCGAGCACATGTGTGCACTCGCCGAGCAGTACGAGCAAGCGCTCCGCGAGGAGAAAGCACTCACGCACCAGGAACGCATGGCACTCGTGGCTGTGCAGGATGCGGAAAAGCAACTCCGACTCGCGCGGAATCATCTCGATGCACATCGGGGCAAAAAACTCGATCTCGAGTTGAAAATGGAGAAATTTATGATGAATTAAAAGCTATGCGTGTTGATCACATTTCGAGCACTTGGCACACACGACGCGTTTGCAACCCTCGCCCGAGCAATAGGCGTCCTTGCTCGAGACCTCTTCCGAGCAATCGTCGCCCGAGCACTCGCACGAGGTCTCTCCGACGTGGTAGGCTTTCTCAATGCGCTCGAGCTGCTCTTTCGAGAATGCACGATCGTCCGGACGCATGAGCAGTACATTGCCCGCAATGATGAATGGTCGAAGTAGCTTGTCGGTCGCGAATCCGAGATCGTAGAACATGGCACCCGCCACGAAATTCGAGGGCAGCCGCTTTAGCTCTCCCTCTTCATTGACATAGGCATCGAATTCCTCATTGCTCGGATCCGCGCGAGGCAAAAGCTCGAGGTAGCCACCGACTTGGGCTTGCTTTTCCTCGAATGTTTTCACCTGGATGTGTTTAAACTCGCCCATCGCGGCATCAATCACAATCGCATTGTTCCAGGGCTTGCTGCGCTTTGGACTCGCGTCGCGTTTCGGAGGTGTTGTGTTTTTCTTTGGTGGCATTTTGGGAAATGAGACAAAAATATCAAAACATAAAAGCACTGGGTTGTACTATTTTTTTTTTTTTATTATCAATTCGCTTGGGAAACATGAGTGACCTCGAGAACGTCTTGGAGCGCTTTCGAAACGAGACGCGTCCCAACTATACGCAATACCAGCTCGTACTTCAAGAAATCGACGCGAGACAATGTGGAAAAGACGAACTTGCCAATGCACTCGCCGAGCTTCGACACAAGATGGAGCAAGCGTTTGACACTCTCGAGACTTTGGATGGATTGCATCCTAGCCTATCCGCGGGCAACAAGGCTTGAATAATCATAAATTTTATACATAAATCTGTCTAGTATGGAAAACTGATTCATCCACCAGGACCATAGTCTTTGATGAGTCAGTCGCCCGTCCAAGGGTTTACATTGCACTATAGCAACTATAACTCGAGAGTGTTCAAGTGGTCCGAGATCAAAACCTGGATTCAAGAAAACGACCTGGGTGAAAGTGTCGATCTCGAATTTATCAGGCAAGGCTTTGGCCAATGCACCTGGCAGTCTACCAGCAAGAAATCACGCATCAAACCCTACGAACGAACTGTTATCGTGCAAGTACTCTTGGATCATCTCTCCCGGGGCCATGTTTTTTATTGTCGTCTCAATCGGCTGTAATGGATGGGTTCATAACATCTCGAATTTATTCTCCAAAGAAAGCTCGACAAATTTCCGACCACTTGTTAGGATGGGTTCTGTCGAGAGATGCTCTATTTGTCCTTGTGTAAAATTCTTAAACAGTTCTTCGAGGTCCGTCCGGGAACCATCTTTCCACTCGCAGCCGTCTCTCTTTATCTGAATCAAGTGTTCGAGTTGAAACGGTTCAAAGTTTTGAATGGCATTGTCCCACGCGACTAGTGTTTTGTAGAGTTCTGGGCGATTGACGATAAAGAACACACACTGATCGGGTGCGTCGAGGATTCTCTGCATAAACTCGTTCGACATTGGATTGATGATCTGGTAGCTCAACCGTTGCGTCCTTTTCTCCTTGCATTTACGAATCACTCGGTGCTGGATTCCATTCTCAATAAACATCTCTCGAATCTCTTTAAAGATTTCCCAAGTCAATAGCGTTTCGACCAGCAAGTGTTCTTGATCGCCAAATGCGAAATCAATTAATTCTCTAGACATGTGTGTTTGATATAAAACACGAGTGACTTTTTTGCAATTGAACAAATTCTAAAAGAGCTAAAATAGCGAGTGAAATTTTTAATGTTGAGTGATGTTTGGATCTAGAATGCAATGTAAGAGCTGGCACCAAGTTTGGACCTCGAATGCAATATAGGAGCTGGCACCGATAATGCCCAGAGCGACAAAGATCCAGAATCCCACGAGATAGCCTGTCGTGTTGTGCAGCTCAAAACGCCAATCGGTAGCATCGTCGGTTTGATAATAACAAGCCGATTCGCTATCTAGCGGGTACTCGTCGCGCGCTTCTGCGAGTGCACTGGCTTGGCTACGCTCGGTCGCCACATCAATCGAGTCTGTGTACTGATAGTCGCCCGCCCAGTACTCGACTGTCACATAGCCATCGTAACATGTATAGTAGCAAGTGCTGCAGCTGTAGCACGGAGCACTGCGGCCGCAAGAGTAAGTATAGCAGTCGCACGATTCAGAGCATGTACGCTCGACCGTGTAGTGATCGACAATCTCGCACCGAGTCTCGGCAGCATTCTCGTTCCAGTCGACGCGCACCTCGTGACCAAGAAAGCGGAGCAGTAGCGCAGGCATAACCGCCAAGAGCAGCAAGAGAAATATAGCAAGCGGGAGACGCAGATAAAAAGGTATCATAGAGTGTGATTTTGGTGTGGCCCGAGTACAAAGCACAGTCCTATTGTAAATTGTTTGGAAATAAACGCCAATTGTTGAAAAAAAAAAAAAATGGATTATGGAAACAAAATTATATCATTCTTTGCCAAATTGAGATTTTTTTTATTCTCTCATTTTCAGCCGACAGAAAACCATGTCCAACGGCGAGATTGAATTTCTAATAGAGTCCGGGACCAAAAAACAGGTCGAGAAAACCAAGACTACCATTACCGAGATTGAAGAAGTCCAAGAGCCGGACGATCTTTATTTCGATGTAGAGGAGGCCATTGTTCCTCAAGATCCAGGCGATGAGATCAAAGTAGAAGTCAATGGTCTGAAGATTGAGATATTCGGCTACCTTGACTCACGCTACATGAGCAATCTAAGCGAGCTTCAGATCAACCATTTAGGATGGTTTTCAGAATCTCCAGGCCTAAAGTATGGTTTTGAAAATTCAATCACACAAATGCGCGCTGTGCATAATGACGAGACGATTGAAAAAGCATTCCGACAACTCGGAGAAAAGCTTCTCGAGCGCATGAAAAAAGATCCGAGTAAAAAGCGCAAGCCACCGCCCGCCAACCCTCGAGTCTGGACCTTGGACATTGGAGACGACAACGAAGAAAAGGCCGGATCTGGCAAACGCGTCAAAAGGACACCTCCCCAAGCCAAGTCTGACTAGACACTCTACTGCATACCGATAGAATATTCCAGGGTTTGATATTGATTAAAAATTTGCAAAGAGAAACGATTTTTAAACAAGTGAAAAAAACAAGATAATTTTTGAGAGAGACGCTCATGCTTGGCTATAAAAAAAAAAAAAATGGATTATAAAAAAAAATTATATCATCCTTTGCTAAATTGAGATTTTTTATTCTCTCATTTTCAGCCGACAGAAAACCATGTCCAACGACAAGATTAGATTTATAATCCAGCCCGGGACCAAAAAACAAGTCGAGACAACCAAGACCATTTCTGCGTGGATGTTCTTTTCCTTGGGCAACTTTAAACCCAAACACGACAAATACTCTGCAAAAGTGGACGGATTTAAGGTGCAATTCAGACGTAATGGACCTTGCTGTTATAATGACCAAGAAAACTCGAACAAACTCTGTATCAGTTCTTTCGGATATTTTGGCAGCAAGGGTTATGGTTCCGAAGATATGATCGATCGCGTGCTAGCCAAGAATGACGAGGCTACAATCCAAAAAGCCTTTACGAAACTCGCTCTAAAAATGTCGCAAGATCGCACAATCCCTCCTACTGTCATCAATCTCTTTGATACCGATTCCGATGCACCGCAAGAGAAGCCGCCAATAGAGCCAGCTTGGTTTAAGATCCAACCCGCGTCCACCATCACAAAGACCAAAGAGGTGCGGGAGTTTGACGATCTCTATTTCGATGTAGAGCAGGTCGCCGTTCCCGACGATGAGATAATCGAAGTGCAGGTCAATGATCTGAAGATTTTGATATGCGAGGGCTTGCACCCAGCTTACTCGAGAGGTCGAGTTGGAGAGCTTAAGATCAACCATTTCGAGTGGTTTTCCGAATCTCCAGACTCAAATACGTTTACTACAACAGCAATCACAGAAATGCGCATCGCGCATAGTAACGAGACGATTGAAAAAGCATTCCGACAACTCGGAGAAAAGCTCCTCGAGCGCGTGAAGAACGACTCGAGCAAAAAGCGCAAGGCACCGCCCACCAACCCTCGAGTCTGGACCATGAACATTGTGAAAATCGACGATGAAAAGGTTGACTCTGGCAAACGTGTCAAGAGGACACCTCCCGAAGCCAAGTCTGACTAGACACTCTACTGCATACCGATAGAATTCCCGATTTTGATATTGATTAAAAATTTGCAATGAGAAACGATTTTTAAACAAGTGAAAAAAATCAAGACAATTTTCGAGAGACGCTCGTGTTTGGTTATAAAAAAAGAAAACAATGGATTGAGGTAAAAATTTTTACACCCAATTGGTGTTTCATTTTTCAAACACAGACACATACACATGGACAAGTTACACTTTGAGAACCTTGGTCTGGAAAAGGCATTCTTCCTGGAAAGCCACAATGGTTTTGGATTCAAGGTCGAGACCGTGCTCGAACCAGGAACGATTGTATTCGCTCGACTGTCCGACGACGCTCCGGCAAATCTCGAGACACAGTTGCGCGAGAAAACCGGCTCGAAAACGATTCGCCACAAGGATTACCTCGGACACGAGTATCTCACAATCCACCATTCTGAATGGGCGCTCATACCCCGCGTGTTTCCGGCTGCACTCGAGGCGGGCTGCTCGTATGTCTGGGCCAACATACCCAACCTCAAACCAGCAACTAGATTTGTCGGCGAGCTGTTTAGCTTTGAAGCGCACGAGCGAGCGACTGTCGAAGAGTTTAAAAAGCTATCCGAAACGTTTGGAGATCGCGAGAATCCGTGGAAGTTTACTTTCGAGTTGCTCAGAGAGCCGAAAGCTATGCGTCGACTCTACAACTATCGCACCGAACAAGGCAAAATGTTCTGCGCCGAGCTGCGCGCTCGCGTTGGGAAACCCATCGACACTTCTTCCCGCGCGGCGTTGACCGCACTGCCATGGTGGTACGAGTTGCCCGAGGTGGATCAAGCGTGTCGAGAGTACACTGTGCTACACCATGCCGAGTGGAGCAAGCGCGAGATACCTGAAAAGCAAGAAGAGGAAGAAGAGGAGAAAGAAGAAGAAGAAGAGCCCGAGGCGAAAAGACGCAAATCCGAAAGCGCAGACGACATGGTCGAGTGCCTTGTGTGCCACGAGCGCGTTGCCAACACGCTTGTTCTGCCCTGTCAGCACATTGTGGTCTGTCAACTCTGCTCGGTGAATCTAGCACAGACGCACTGGGCTCGCGAGTGTCTCTACTGTCAGCAGCACATTGAACAAGTTTTGCAAGACGAGGTAGCGTCGCCACCGCCCGAGCCTCTGTCTACCATTAAACACGTGTCTTCTCCTTTCCAATGCTGCGTCTCTTTTCTTGTGTTCGGGAGACATAAAAAGGGGGGTTTTGAATTTTGTGATCAGCAAGGCAAAAGTCTTGATTCAAGACTCGCTAAAAAGCCAAAAGTGGTAGTCTTGATTGTGGGAGCAACCATAAATATGGTAGGCAAAATGCCGTATCACCCCAAAATTTCACTACTGAAAATCGAGACTTGTCCGGAAATTTCCTTATAAGGCAAGTTTTGCACAAATCAAGACTCGGTGATCTTGGATTTTAGCAAGTCTTGATTCAAGACTACTAAAAATTTACACCTCGAGTGCCGTAAATTTACACCTCGAGTGCCGTAAATTTTCACCTCGAGT